>OJNJ01001245.1_pt1 | contig 14651 bp, 10 predicted proteins | sample 1597491 | NCBI WGS metagenome assembly OJNJ01 (sample SAMEA2452132, study PRJEB22498) | human gut metagenome | biome: human feces; feature: human gut; material: feces | place: Australia | collected 2012 | reverse complement strand
GTTTACCTCCTTGCTGCGTTTCGCTTTTTTCTTTTTCATAAACGTGAGCAGCACCTCGCTTTTCTGCTCCTCCTCGCCGATCCGCAGATAATAATGCTCCCGCCCGATCAGCTTTCCGTTCCGGATAAAGAAGACCTGCGCCACCGCATCCTCTTTGTCCATCGCAAGCGCAATGACATCCTTGTCCTCGCCGTCACTGTTCGTAATCTTCTGCCGCTCGCCGATCCTGCGCACGCTGTCGATCAGATCACGGTACTCCGCCGCCTGCTCGAACCGCATCTCCTCAGCCGCCTCCGTCATTTTTCCAGTCAGCTCTTTGATAATGTCATTGTAATTTCCATTCAGAAAACTGATCGCCTTTTTGATCTGCTCGCCGTACTCTTCTTTGGAAATGTATCCCTGGCACGGCGCCTTACACTGGTGGATGTGATAGTAAAGACACGGGCGGTCCTTGCCGATCTCCTTTGGCAGGCTCTTATTGCAGGAACGGATATCGTACAGCTTCCGCAACAGTTCGATCGTATCTTTCACAGCTCCGGCGCTCGTGTACGGGCCGAAATATTTCGCCTTGTCCTTCTTCATCTGATGGGAAAACAGAATGCGTGGAAAATCCTCGTTCACGGTCACCTTAATGTACGGGTACGCCTTGTCATCTTTCAGCATCGTATTGTATTTCGGACGGTGCTCTTTGATAAGGTTGCACTCCAGCACGAGCGCCTCCAGTTCGGAATCCGTCACAATATACTCAAAGCGGGCGATATGCGTGACCATCCGCTCAATCTTCGGCCCTTTGTTGCGGCTCGTCTGGAAATACTGGCGGACACGGTTTTTCAGCGAAATCGCCTTTCCTACGTAGATAATTGTATCGTCCGCGTCGTGCATCAGATAGACGCCGGGTTTCCCCGGCAGTTTTTTCAGTTCTTCCTGGATATCAAACGCCATATGACCCTCCTCTTTTTGGGACTGTAATGTTGAAAATGCCCAGCGTGCAGAGATCGTTTTCTCTGCTCCCGCCGGGCCTTTTCGCTTTCTTTTTATACTTCTGGATTTACGGTAAAATCCGCCTCCGGAAGTGCTGTATTTTCTGTTTCTGTATTTTCTGGATTTTCAACCGCTTCTTCCACGTTTCCATTCCGTTTTGCAATCACCTGATGAAAAATCTCCATAAATTCTTTTCCGGTGATCGTCTCTTTCTGGATCAGGTAAGCTGCGATTTCATCCATCGCATCGCGGTTAGCTGCCAGAAGTTCTTTTGCCTGCTCATACGACTCTTTCAAGATCTTCATGACCTCGTGGTCGATTTCGGTTGCTGTGGCATCGCCGCAGTTTAAGACCATTCTTCCGTCGAGGTACTGATTCTGCTGGGTCGCAAGACCGATCAGACCGAATTTCTCCGACATACCGTACTGCGTGATCATCGCGCGGACAATCTTCGTCGCTTTCTCGATATCATTCGAAGCTCCCGTTGTCACGTTGCCGAATACGATCTCCTCTGCCGCTCTTCCACCGAGGCACTCGACGATCATCGCCTCGAGTTCGCTCTTCGTGTTAAGGTATTTCTCCTCCTCCGGCACCTGCATGACGTAGCCGAGCGCACCCATCGTACGCGGCACAATCGTGATTTTCTGTACCGGCTCGGAATCCTTCTGCAATGCAGTAACAAGTGCGTGGCCTACCTCGTGGTAGGAAACGATCTTTCGCTCTTCCTGGCTTAAGATGCGGTCCTTCTTCTCTTTTCCGACGAGGACAACCTCGACTGCCTCGAGAAGATCCTTCTGGGAAACAGCTTTTCTTCCGTTCTTGACCGCAAGAATCGCTGCCTCGTTGATCATATTTGCAAGATCAGAACCAACGGCTCCCGATGTCGCAAGTGCGATGCCGTCGAGATCAACCGTCTCATCGAGCGATACGTTCTTGGCGTGTACTTTCAGGATTTCCACACGGCCCTTGAGATCCGGCTTGTCTACGATGATACGGCGGTCAAAACGTCCGGGACGGGTCAGCGCCGGGTCCAGCGAATCCGGGCGGTTGGTAGCCGCCAGAATGATGACGCCGGTGTTGCTCTCAAAGCCGTCCATCTCGGTGAGCAGCTGGTTCAAAGTCTGCTCACGCTCGTCATTACCTCCACCGTAATGGGAATCACGGCTCTTTCCAATGGCATCAATCTCATCAATAAATACGATACACGGTGCATTCTTCTTGGCTTCCTCAAAAAGGTCACGGACACGGGAAGCACCTACGCCAACGAACATCTCCACAAATTCTGATCCAGAAAGGGAAAAGAACGGTACATGTGCCTCCCCTGCAACTGCCTTGGCAAGAAGGGTTTTACCTGTACCCGGAGGTCCTACAAGCAGGGCGCCCTTCGGCAGTTTAGCACCAATTTCCACGTATTTGCCTGGATTGTGAAGAAATTCCACAACCTCCTGCAAGGATTCCTTGGCCTCATCCTGTCCGGCAACATCCTTAAATGTGATTCCGGTCTCTTTCTGTACATACGCCTTGGCGCGGCTTTTCCCAACGCCCATCATACCACCGCCGCCTTTGTTCATGCGGCGCATGAAGAACATAAGAAGCACAAACAGAAGCACAGACGGTAAAAGTACGCTAAGCATCATTGCCATAAATTCTCCGAAAGCATCCGGCGGCTCAGATTTAAAAATAATACCGGTTCCTTCCAGACGTTTGGTAAGGGCAGTCTCATCTTCTGTCAGATTGGTGTAATAACTGATCTCCTGATAAGGGTTCACCTGCTTCTTCGGCACGATGGTCAGGTTATCAGACTGAAGTGTAACGGATTTCACTTCATCGTTATTCACCATATCAATAAACTTATCATACGTAATCTCACTGGAATTATCCTGTAGCATATTGGTAAACAGGCTGAAACACACCAAAGTAACCAAAAGACATATCAGAAAAGCCAGAATGGACTGATGATTTTTCTTATTGCGGTTGGGATCCTGATCTCTTCTTGGATCCCCTTTATCAGGACGTCGTCCGCCTTGATTGTTATCCAGATTATTATCCATTTCTTTCCTCCTTACTATCTTTTCTATTATAAAGATAAAACGCAGATAAATCAACCTGGATATTGTGAAAACCCTCTGAATTTTTGAGAAAAAAAGGTCAAAAAAATTCACATCAGAAAAAAAATAGATACTTTTTTTACGGCGTAAACTGTAGTATACTAGAGCGTGTTTGAAAAAAGCTTTCTGCAGGATGTGCGTACAATTTGCAGGAATGATTTTTCTAATACAGTCCAGGAACATATTTTTTAAGGTAGGTGCAGAACGCATCTGCTGTATCCTTTTTACCTGTAACTTTACAGTAAGAAACAACATAATGGATGAGGAACTAAAAGATTACTATGTGCCGCAAATATTCCGCAAGGTGTTTTGTGAACATAGTAAAGAACAGCCCAGAGAAAGAGGGAGGAAAGACAGAATGAAAAAAATTGGGTTCGATAATGACAAATATCTGAAAATGCAGTCCGAGCACATTCGTGAGAGAATCAGCAAATTTGACAACAAACTTTATCTGGAATTTGGAGGCAAGTTATTTGATGACTACCACGCTTCCCGTGTTCTTCCAGGATTTGAGCCGGACAGCAAGCTGCGCATGCTGATGCAGCTTTCCGACCAGGCAGAGATCGTAATCGTAATCGGTGCACCTGATATTGAAAAGAATAAGGTCCGCGGTGACCTTGGCATCACATATGATGAGGACGTGCTCCGTCTGATGAACGAATTTACAAGCAGAGGACTTTATGTAGGAAGCGTCTGCATCACACGTTACTCCGGACAGAACAGTGCTGATGCGTTCAAGAAGCGTCTGGAGAAGCTTGGAATCAAGGTTTATGTCCTTTATAATATCCCAGGTTATCCAAGCAATACTTCCCTGATCGTAAGTGACGAGGGATACGGCAAGAATGACTATATCGAAACCACCCGCCCGCTGGTTGTTATCACAGCGCCTGGACCTGGAAGCGGAAAAATGGCTACCTGTCTTTCCCAGCTTTATCATGAATACAAGAGAGGAATCAGCGCAGGCTATGCCAAGTTCGAGACTTTCCCAATCTGGAATATCCCGCTGAAGCACCCGGTAAACCTGGCTTATGAGGCAGCTACCGCTGATCTGAATGATGTCAACATGATCGACCCATTCCATCTGGAAGCTTATGGTAAGACCACTGTCAACTATAACCGTGACGTAGAGATTTTCCCTGTTGTACAGGCTATGTTTGAGAAAATCATGGGTGAGTGCCCATACAAATCTCCTACAGATATGGGCGTTAATATGGCAGGAAACTGTATTGTGGATGATGAGGTTTGCCAGGAGGCTTCCCGTCAGGAGATCATCCGCAGATATTACAAGAGTATGGATGCGCTTATGTCCGGTACTGGCACAGAGGAGGAGGTTTACAAGATCGAGCTTCTTCTGAAGCAGGCACATGCCACACTGGAGGACCGCAAGGTTGTTCCTGCTGCCCTGGAAAGAGAGAAAGAAACTGGTGCTCCGGCTGCTGCCATGGAGCTGGAGGACGGAAGGATCATCACAGGTAAGACCTCTGATCTGCTTGGTGCTTCCTCCGCCCTTCTTCTGAATGTGTTGAAGGAGCTTGCCGGAATTGATCACCAGAAGCATGTGATCTCCCCGGATGCTATTCACCCTATTCAGGAGCTGAAGACAGATTATCTTGGAAGTAAGAATCCTCGTCTTCATATGGATGAGACCATGATTGCCCTTTCCATCAGTGCTGCTACGAATCCAGAAGCACGTCTTGCCCTGGAGCAGTTTCCGAAGCTGAAAGGCTGCCAGGCACATACTTCTGTTATGCTGTCTTCTGTGGATGTCCTCTCCTTCCGTAAACTGGGCGTGGAGCTGACCTGTGAGCCGAAATTTGAGCAGGGGAAGAAACTGCAGGGATAAGCAGGCATAGATTTTGTTTTGTTGCTACGTAATTAAAAGCTCTGACAAATGATATTAAAAAAATTATCATTTGTCAGAGCTTTTCTTTTGTATCTCATTCCCCACCCATCTTCTTCGCAATCTCTTCAGGAACTTCGATCAGTCCAAATTTCCAGAACAATGGGTAAATATAAGAAATCCCTCTAATATCCCCTAATGCCTTGGGACGTTTCACAATGCCGGATATCTGCCGGCAATTTTGGAATGCCATTTTTATGCTGCTCCAGGACAAGGTTTTGCTGTTTTCCCGGCGGTCGATGAGAAGCTCTTTGTTGTAGGTTCCGTCTTTGCCGATTTTCAGCTTGTACTGGTATGGGAGTCCAGAGGATGTGCGAAATGGGTAGTTTTGGAAGGCTGCAATTGCTGACCAAAGAGTCTCTTCCACACAGTTCTGTCTAAGAGTAGCAAGAACTTTCTGCTGCTCATCTGTCAATTCCAGCTTGTCATATGCCTTTATTTTTCTACCTGTAAATCCGGCTCCGGCTTTGTCCTCATCATTTTGTTCCTTTACTTTATCCCAATTGCCGTTTTCTTTCTCCAGCATTACTTTCAACAACCTTATAATTCCTTTGATTTCCTGCACAATCTGAACACTCAATACATGAAAATCTATTTTCTTTTCCCTGGAACTGTATTTTTCTTCCAGAAGCTTTGCCTTTTCCTCATCATGATCCTTGTATCTGGCTTTCCCGGACATGTAAGCATAAGAGTTGGCAGTTCCCGGATATTCAATATTTTCCTGCAGATAGAAGGGAGATGGATTCTCTTCCAGATCATGCTCCAGGCAATTCAGTTTCTCTATAAACTTTCCGGTAACTTCCGGGTAATGCTCTTTTATATACACAAGATTCTTATGCAGACAAACGGCACTTTTTTCCATCATCTGCCGTTCTTTTGGGTTCTTCAGACAGTCATATTCATAATCCTGAACTTCATGTCCTTCCATGGAACGGATCAACTCACTGTACCAGTACATATGCTGCGCAGAATTGTCCGGAAACATAAAGTAAGTGGAGAATTCATGGTCGATCATCGGCGCCAGCCTCAGAATTTCTCCTTTTTTATTACAAACGAATGCAATATTCTCATAGTGATAATTCTGATCGCCTTTCAGCACAGAAACCAGGATCTGCATGGCAAACTGCTCTGCCAGGTCTTTATAATTCTGGAAATAGGAAGCCTCCAGAATATCCGCATAGTCATAAAACATCATACAGTAATTCTCATACTGGTCTATATCTACCTTTTTATCCGGATACTTCCGAAAGAATTCCAGAAGATTCAAAAGCTGCTCATCTTCATTGTAAATCCTTGGAACCACAGTCCCATAATCATAGTATTTCTGTGTCTCTTCTTCATAACCATGGCAAAACGCCAGCTGATATAAAGGTGCCGATACAAAATATTCATTTATCACATTCGACCAGAACACTTCCGCATAAGCGAACAAAGGCGTAGAAAATGGCTTGGATTTACTCAATGGCTTAAAAATCTGATTTCCACTGTAAACCGGAAAATGTTTCTCTCCCTTTACTACGCCGACTGCTTCCGCGGTCAGATTGCCTATTCTGTCTGCATAATTGAAGTGGACAGTTTCATAATTTATTTTCAAAGGTCTCACATCCTTTTTGTTTAAAAAAATTCAATCTGACAACTTTCTTTTCAGAAAAAGCCTGCCTTCCTTACTCAAACTCCTTCTTCAGCGCATCCTCCATCACATCTACCGGCGCTTCCACGCCTGTCCAGAGGGTGAAATTCAGTGCGGCCTGCTGTACCAGCATTCCAAGACCGGTGATGGTTTTTGCACCATTTTCTGCTGCAGTCTTTAGAAAAATTGTTTCCGCAGGATTAAATATGACATCGCATACACACATTTCCGGTGTGATGCTAGTATAATCAATGTCTGGCTTGTCTGTCACATTTGGAGAAAAACCGATCGAAGTGGCATTGATTAAAATATCTGTATCAGATGGAATTGCCATATTGTTTTTCCAGTTAAGATACTTTGCACTGCTGTCTGTTTTCATCTGAATAAGAGATGCCAGTTCCTCACCTTTTTCAATGCTACGGTTGATAATATTGATATAAGCAGCCCCATTTAATGCACATTCAACAGCTATCGCCCTGGCTGCTCCGCCAGCGCCAAGAATAGTCACATTTTTCTTATCCAGAGTCTCACCAGAATTCTTCAATGCAGTTACAAACCCTTTTCCATCCGTATTCTCACCGAATAGTTTTCCCTCTTTCTGGATAACCGTATTCACTGCTCCGATAATCTCTGCTGCCGGACTCAGTTCATCCAGATAAGGGAGAACCTTGATCTTGTGGGGCATGGTAAGATTGATTCCCTTCATATCAAAAATTTTCACACTGTCCATTGCCTTTCCAAGATCCTCTGGAAGCACTTTAATGGTCAGATAACGGTAATTCAAATTCTTCGCTGCAAATGCAGCCTCCTCAACTACACCAGTAGGATTATCATCCACTGGATCACCGAAAACGCCAGTTAATTCTGCGCGATAATTTTTCATGTTTGAATGCCCCTTTCTATTTTTTTCAAAATCATCCTTAATATCGAATCCAAACCCGCTTTCACAATGCATCCGAATAAATACCACTCACTCCCATAGCCCTGTATTTCTCCCACTGTCCTCGGTAATTCACAGTATCACTATTTCCTGTTTTACAATGATACCATGAAAGCTTTGGAGTCTCAATAATTTTGTAGGCAACGGCAACCATCAAAAATAAAAATCGCCTGAGAAAGACATTAGAATTTCCAAAACACCAAGCCAAACAGGGTAGCAAGCTCGTGTAAGCTTCAGCTACCCTGTAAAAATATAACTAATCCGCAATTTTCATTTTAATTAATCTAAAAACCTGTTCACAAGTCCTTTGCAAACTGATAGCAGCATTTTGCTTATCCATAGCCTCTTCATACGAAACTATGCTTCTAAGAATTGGAAAATATGCATCTATTCCATATTCATTACATGCTTGAGCTCCATCTTTAACACAGCCTGAAAATGCAATAACCGGTTTTTTATATTTTTTTGCAAATCTAGCAACTCCTATTGGAGCTTTTCCCATAACGGTCTGTCCATCCAGACAGCCCTCTCCGGTAATGACTAAATCAGAATTTTTTATATACTCCTCAAGTCTGGTTTTTCTAAGAATAAACTCAGCCCCAGGCATCAACTTGGCGTTCAAAAAAGTAAGGAAACAAAATCCTAAACCACCAGCAGCTCCACATCCCGGATAATTCTCATCTGCTAACGGATTTATTTTTTTTGCAATCTCCACATAATTCTGCATCCAAACATCCATTTGCCTTATTTCAGCGTCTGATGCTCCTTTTTGCCTGGCATACACATAACTGCTACCATTTTTCCCTGTTAATGTATTTCCTACATCACAGATTATACTAAATTCACATTCTTTCAACTCTGGCATAAATTTTTCCACTGTCATATGTTTTAATTGCTTCAATCCATAAGCTCCATACGCAACTTGCAGTCCATTTTCAGCTATGCACTCAGCGCCCAGGGCTTGCAACATACCAAGTCCACCATCATTTGTTGCGCTTCCGCCAACTCCTATCCAGAATTTTCGACAACCTTTTTTTAATGCTACTTTTATTATTTCACCTACGCCATATGTAGTTGTTATTAAGGGATTTAGCTTTTCTTTTGGAATTAGTGTAATTCCAGCTGCCTCAGCAATTTCTATTACTGCCGTTACTCCATCATTTAAAATTCCAAACTCAGCGTTAACCTTTTTTCCTAAAGGACCTGTAACTTCTACACTATGGAGCTTTCCCCCTACTCCATAGATCAAAGCTTTCGTAAATCCCTCTCCTCCATCTGCTAATGGACTAATATGAATTTCTGCATCAGCATAGCAGCTAAGTATCCCATCACGAACTGCACATCCTGCCTCTACCGATGAAAGACTTCCTTTAAATGAATCAATAGCGATCGTAATTTTCATTTTTCTTAAAATGTTATGCTCTTAAATTTGCGGATATGTTCAGTAATAGCAACTTCAACCGGCATTCTCTCAGCACTTGAAGCACCATAAAAACCATGTACTCCTTTCGTATGTGAAAGAATATACTGCGCATCTTCAGGACTTGAAATCGGACCACCATGACACAATACAATCACGTCACTACGTTCAGCCGTAGCAGCATCATGAATGTCCTGTACAACTTTAACTGCTGCATCCAATTCCATAATCGTTTCTGCACCTATAGATCCACCTATAGTGCAACCACAATGAGCTACAATAACATCAGCACCTGCTTTTGTCATTTTTACAGCCTCTTCCGGATTAAAAGCATAAGGAGAAGCAAATAAATCCATTTCATGTGCAATATGAACCATTTCAACTTCTAGATTATAACTCATACCAGTTTCTTCAAAAGTATGGCGCATTCTTCCTTCAAACAAACCTACTGTAGGAAAATTTTGTACTCCTGAGTATCCAATTTCTTTTACGTTTTTTAAGAAATAATGCATGGGTAATTAATAGTTGTCACTATGACTTGCTCTGTACTCTTCCAAATTATCTTTCGTAACCAAGAGAGGATCTACATAAATTTCTTTTTCCTCTATCTTTTCTCCTGCAATAAGATTTGCCATTGCATCCAAAGCTGCAGTACACTGTGCTTCAGCATTCATGTCAAAGGAACCACTCTGCTCACCAGCTTCAATAGCCTGCAAAGTGTTCTCCTCACAATCGTTTGAATAAATCGGTATTGTTCCTAAAACTCCATTATCTCGCATTACCTGACGCACACCAGTTGCCATACCATCATTCATGCAAACGATTCCATCGATCTTTTCTCCTGATGAAAACCAGGTTTCAGTAAGTGCCATAGCATCTTCTGCATTCCAGTTTCCAGCTCCGTCAAAAACAACATTTATATCTGGATATTCTTCAAGTGCTTTGTCATATCCCTTTCTGATTGCAACAGTCGCACCATGACCTTCAGAACCATTAACAATTGCAAGATTAAAATTGTCACCTAATTCTTCTACTTCCAGTGAGATAGCTTCGTATCCAGTCTCAGCAAGGCTACATGCAACAATACAGTCTACATATGTATTGTCCTCTACCCCCTCATGCAATGTCATTACATATAATCCAGCCTCTTTTGCCTCTTTAAATCCCTGAGTTACGCCTTCGCCTGTGCAATCACAGATAATTCCAACATATTCGCCACTTGAAATCCCCTGTTCAATCTGAGAAAGCTGCTTCCCCTCATCCGAATCGGCTGTTAAATGATCTACTTCAAACCCTTTTTCCTCAGCAAGTTTCACAAAAACCTCTCCCATATAGGACATAAAAGAATTATTGTTGTGAGTCTGTAAAAATAAAATTTTGCCAAGATTATCTGCTGTTTCCCCTTCTGCGCCTACTGAAACACAGCTTCCAATCATTAAACCCACACATAATGCCCCTGCAAGACCTCTCGATAAAGTTTTTTTCATGTTACACTTCCTCCTTTATGATATTTTATTTATTTTTTCGATTTACTTTTCCATCAATATATACAGCTACCAAAATTATTACAGCCTGTAATATTTGCTGAAAATATGTATTTATTCCAAGAATATCCATACCATTTCGAATTACACCAACAATTAATACGCCGATCATGGCACCATACATAGAACCGACCCCACCTGATAAAGAAACGCCTCCAATCACGGCTGCTGAAATTACAGTCATTTCATAACCGTCCGCTGAGTTCGCATTACCAGATGAAATACGAGATGCCATCAGAAACCCGCAAATTCCAGAACATAATCCGCTAAGAACATAAACAGAACACTCAACCAGCTTAGTATTAATCCCAGAATATCTAGCTGCAACTTTATTACCACCAATGGCATAAATACGTCTTCCATATGTAGTAAAATGCAATATAACAATGCCAATCAATACAGCTGCTGCAAAATAAAATACCATATATGGAATTCCATAATTTTCAATTAACTTCTCTTCTGTATATGTCCTTCCAAGAAATCCATTTGAAATATTTACAAAATCAGGATTTAAATTGAAAATTGCTTTTGCATTTGTATACACATATGCTGCCCCTCTGGCCGCCAACATCATACACATTGTCATAATAAATGGTGGAATATTTCCATAAGCAATGCATATACCGTTTATCAACCCACATCCCAATCCAATAAAAACTGCAATAGCAATTGGAACAATAAGTGGTGTTTCCAAATAATCACCTGAGCAGTAATGAGCAGCAAAAACAGCTGCAAGTGCAACTATAGATCCGACAGACAAATCAATTCCACCTGTTATTAAAACAAATGTCATACCAACACATAAAATACTATACATACTTACCTGTTTCACAATAAGCAGCATATTATTAACTGTAAAAAAAGCACTGGACAAACACGACCATAAAATAACCAATGCGATCAAAACAAACACAATACCTAATTTTGAAACAAAGCCCGGAATTTTTAATTTTTTTACATTCTTATCATCCACTTTTATTTACCTCATTATCTTTTATTGTTCACCCACAATTACAGACATAATTTTCTCTTGCGTAGCTTCTGCAACATCCATTTCGCCTGCAATCTCTCCGTTTCTCATTACTAAGACCCTGTCACAGATTCCAAGCAATTCCGGCATTTCTGAGGATATCATTATGATTGCTTTTCCCTCTTTAGCCAGTTTCTGAATAAGCTGGTAAATTTCGTATTTTGCACCCACATCAATTCCTCTTGTAGGTTCATCAAGAAAAACAATCTCCGGCTCAGTCAATAACCATTTTCCCACTACAATTTTCTGTTGATTTCCTCCTGATAATGAGCCTGCTTCCTGTTCTGATCCAGTCGCTTTAATATGCATTTTATCCATCATCAACCTAGTATAATTATATTCTGCTTTAGAATCCGATAATGCTCCATGAAACTTTGATGTCTTATTCAATATAGTAGTACACATATTTGACCGAATGGTTGCACCCAGATTCAAACCACATCTGGCTCTGTCCTCTGGTACTAAAGCGATATGGTTTTGAATCGCAGATTTAGGACTATAAATATCAACCTTTTTACCATTCAAAAATATTTCTCCTGATTGGTATTTATCAATTCCAAAAATTGAAGTAACAACTTCTGTTCTACCAGCACCAACCATTCCTGCAATTCCAAGTATTTCGCCCTTTTTCAAATGAAAACTTATATTATGAAAAATACCTTGACGTTTTAAATTTCTCACTTCCAACACAGGCTCTCCAATTTTCTTTTCTACAGTAGGATAAATATTATCAATCTTTCTTCCTACCATCTCACTTATCATGACATCCCGATCAACTAACTCTATTGGATGCGTACTAATCATCTGACCATCTCTTAAAACACTAATCACATCAGCAATTTCAAACAATTCATCCAGTTTATGACTGATATATATAATTGCAACCCCCTGTTTCTTTAATTTTGCAATCATATCAAACAGAATTCTTACCTCAGAATCTGTCAGTGCTGATGTCGGTTCATCCATGATTACAATCTGTGATTGATATGACACGGCCTTTGCAATCTCCAAAAGTTGCATTTCAGATACGGTCAAATTTTTTACAGGAGTATCTATATTCAGTGAAATATTTAGTTTTTTTAACTGTGCTTTTGCTTTTTCTCGAAGCTCTTTTTTTTTCAGAAAGTGTAATTTATGTGGTTCTCTACCTATATACATATTTTCAGCAACTGTAAGATTCGGAAAAGGCGACATTTCCTGAAAAATCATTGATATTCCATTTGAAAGTGCCTGATGGGAATCTGTAAAATGAACTTCTTTCCCATTCAGTTCTATAGTACCAGCATCAGAGTCATATTCTCCCATAAGTATCTTCATAAAAGTCGATTTTCCTGCGCCATTTTCCCCAACCAAGGCTGTTACTTTACCTGCTTCGGCTATAAAATCGATAGAATGAAGAACCTCAACACCACCAAAACTTTTCTTAAGTCCACATACTTTCAATAATGGCTTGTCCATTTTAGCTCCTTTCATTTTTATAGCATTCCTTTTTCTATTGTCATATTAGCATAATTTTATTTTGTTGTCAACTTTTTATTAGCCTAATTTTATTTATAATTATGTTATTTATTATGTTTTGTTTTTAAAAATCCCTGTGGTAAAAACCACAGGGTAACTGAATCATTGAACTTTTTAAATTTTTCTTGCTGTTTCACCTTGACTAAACTGTGGGATTATAGAAATTCTTCTAACCGGAATCCATGGATTTTCCATTTTTTCCATTAGATAATGTACTGCAAGTCTTCCATATTCTCTTTTGCTAAAACCTATACTGGTAAGAGGAATCGTTTCTGTCTCATCAAGATCACTATTATATCCAGTTACTGAAATGTCTTTAGGGACCTCCAGTCCCAAACGGTTTAAGGTAAAAATCAGAGACTGTGCCTTTGCATCTGAACTACACATGATCAAAGTAGGTAAACTACCTTCTTCTTTCATCCGCTTTAGATCCTCATACACTTGTTCAGATTCTATTGAATCACTCTGATCCCAAACTTTAATCAATTCCACACCATATTCACTAATAGCCTCCTTGACACCAGCAAATCTTTTCTTAGTTGAAGGTCTTTCAGCACTTCCTAAGTATGCAATTCTCTTATGCCCCATTTTAAGCATTCGTTCACATAAGGCATATGCTCCCTCACGATCTGCAAAATACATTGTATCGTATGGGAATAAATTATATGGAGGATATGTCAGCACCAGATTGGGGCGATTATACTTCTGAAGCATATCAATATATTCCAAACTCTTATGTCCTGCAAAAATAACTCCAGCAGCCCCATCCAGTTCTCTTTCTGCTACGCCATTTTCCGATTGATCTGTCACCTTCAAATGTAATGAATATCCTCGCAATGTCAAGTCACTTTCCACGCCTAAAATTACTTTCATCCAAAACGTAGTATCCTTGGCATCAATCTTTGGAATTACAAAAAGAACATATTTCTTTTCATTTCCAGAGGGACTTCCTTTCTTTACATAGCCCAGCCTTTCACATGCTTCCAATACAACTTTTCTGGTTTCCTCACTAATCCCACTTTTTCCAGCAATTGCTCTTGAAACTGAAAATTTCGATAAATTTGTTGCCGCAGCAATATCATCCAGTGTAACTTTTTTCGCCATATTGTCTCTCCCTATCAAATATATTCCTGATTATTTTTATTCATTATATAATATTAGGCTAATTTTTGCAATATATACAGATATTTATTTGTTTTTTACCAAGCAATTATTGTCAGTCTATCTTCATATGAATTTATCCCTGAATTTTTCTAATTTACAGAATAAAATTTAAAAGATATATATTTTTCATAATCCTTTTCAATTTTATTTTCATATTCTTATTTTCCCTAGAACTTGCACTACAAAACGAACCAAGAAAAGAGCTAAAAACGGATCACTCCATTTCCAGCCCCTTCTCTCAGTTACATATGCAACAAAACAAAACTTTCAAAATACGTCTTGCCTCGTCTCCAAACTATGATTGCAAAATTCCGGCAGCGCGAAGATTTGCCAGAAGTGTATTTAACTGTGTCACAGCATCCTCTGTACCAGTAGCATCTGCTACTGCCGCTGCCGGAGTTGGCGCTGGGCCAGTA
>OJNJ01001231.1_pt1 | contig 14705 bp, 9 predicted proteins | sample 1597491 | NCBI WGS metagenome assembly OJNJ01 (sample SAMEA2452132, study PRJEB22498) | human gut metagenome | biome: human feces; feature: human gut; material: feces | place: Australia | collected 2012 | reverse complement strand
TATAAATTTAGGTAACATTAAGGGAAACGAGATTGTTGGAGGAATTACTGGAGAAAATCATAGAACAGCATCTATAATAAATTGTGAAAATATAGGGCATATAACAGAAAATGAGTATGCTGGAGGAATTTCAGGTGCTGCTGGCGTATTAGAAAAAGACAAAAAAGAAATAAGATATTGTATTAATATAGGAAAAATAGAATGTAATTCATATGGAAATGCAATTGTAGGAGCACTATATGCAGCATCTAGTGGTGTAATTACAGCTCAATGGGTAAAATCAGGAAATAACTGGTATTATGTAGACGTTGAAGGTAAGATGGTCACAGGAGATTATGAAATTAATGGAGTAGTTAATCATTTTGATGCTAATGGTGTTTGGATCAATTAAAAATTTAACCAGAAGACAGAGAATATCTGCTTCTGGTTTTCTATTTTTTATAGATTATAACTAGTTTATTTTTTTGTATTTGTTATAATGTCAATTGTAAGACAAGAGGGGGATTGTATGAAAAAAGGTAAATTATTAAATATTGCTTTATCAATAGCGTTTATTAATATTTTATTTGTATGTTTTTCGATTATAAATGTTAATGCGGAAGAAGATACAGATACATTAAATACAAGTGATGGGTCGACTGTAATGGAATCTGGTTGGACGAATAAAGAGAATCAATGGTATTATTATGATCATGGTGAAAAGAAAACAGGATGGTTACATACGGATTATTGGTACTATTTAGATCAAGATGGAAAAATGGTGACAGGGTTAGCTTCTGTAGGAAATCAACAATATTACTTTAATCAATCAGGGGCCATGCAAACAGGATGGATCCAAGCAGATGGAACATACTATTATGCAAATAATAGTGGATATATTCAAAAAGGTTGGTTGCATAAAGGGCCTTGGTATTATTTAGACCAAGATGGAAAAATGGTCACAGGGTTAGCTTCTGTAGGAAATCAACAATATTATTTTGACCAATCAGGAGCTATGCAAACAGGATGGATCCAAGCAGATGGAACATATTACTATGCAAATAATAGTGGCTATATTCAAACAGGATGGCTACATAAAGGATCATGGTATTATTTGGACCAAGATGGAAAAATGGTTGTAGGTGATTATTATATCAATGATCAATATTACTATTTTAATTCTAATGGAGATTTGCAATTAGGTTGGTATTATAGAGATAATCAATATTATTATCTTGATTCTAATGCGGTTCTTGTTAAAGGATGGAATAAGATTACTAACAAATGGTATTATTTTAATGATCAAGGAATTATGCAAACGGGTTGGCAATTGATTAATAATCAATGGTTCTATTTAAATGCTTCTGGTGATATGCAAACAGGATGGTTAAAATCAGGTAATAAATGGTATTATTTAAATAAGAGTGGTGTCATGGTTACTGGTTGGGCACAAATTGGATGGAAATGGTATTATTTTAATGAAGATGGTGCAGCTGTTAAAGATGATGTAGTTATTGATGGTAAAACATATACATTTAGAGATGATTATTCATGGATTTCAAATTGTACGAGAAAAGAGTTTGTAGAAAGAGCTAAAAGATATTTGGGATGTAATGAAAAAGATGGATCATTTAAGAAAATTATTGATTCTTATAATAAACTAGATCCATTACCTAGAGGTTATAAAGTAAAATATACAGATTCTTGGTGTATGACTTTTGTTTCAGCTATGGTGAGAGAATGTAATTTACTTGACATTATCCCAGTTGAATGTTCATGTGGTAAAGCAGTTGAAAAAGCTCAAGCAATGGGAATTTGGCAAGAAAATGATGCTTATGTTCCTCAAATTGGTGATATTATTATGTATGATTGGGATGATAATGGAAATGGTGATAATACAGGATGGCCTGATCATGTAGGTATTGTTGCTGAAGTGAATGGAAATACTTTTAAAGTTATTGAAGGAAATAAAAATGATGCTGTTGAATATAGAACAATGAATGTAAATGGTAAATTTATAAGAGGATATATTACACCTAAGTTTTTATCATAGAAGAAGTAGAAATACTTCTTTTTTTTCTTTACTTGTAGAAAACATATGCTATAATGTTCATGTAAATTAACAAGGAGAAAAAAATGAACACTTTTACATATTTAGACTTTGAACTTATAAAACTGCTTTATAAAGAAAATAATCTTTCACAAAGAATGATTTCTAAAAGATTAAATTGTTCTTTAGGTAAAGTAAATGAAACACTAAAAAAACTTAAAGAATTAAATTATCTTAATGAGGATAATTCACTTACAAATTTAGGAATGAATTTAATAAAGAAAGATAAGTCTGCTATTATTTTAGCTGCAGGACAAGGAATTCGAATGATTCCTATTAATAACAATGTTCCTAAAGCCATGCTTGAAATAAATGGAGAAATACTTATTGAACGTATTATTAGACAGCTATTAGAAGCCAATATTCATGATATAACAATAGTTGTTGGTTTTATGAAAGAAGAATTTGATTATCTTATTGATCAATATCATGTAAAGTTAGTTGTTAATAGAGAATATCAAGAAAAGAACAACTTACATAGTTTAAATATTGTGGAAGATAAAATAAATAATACTTATATTATTCCTGGTGATCTTTATTTCTATGAAAATCCGTTTTTAGATAATGAAATTCAATCATGGTATATGCTTGAAAATAGAATAAGTAAACATAGTAATGTTACATGTAATACTAAAAATGAAATTATTAAAACAAAAAAAGATGGTTTAAAACTGATTGGTTTATCATTTATAAATAATCAAGATGCTTCATATTTAAAAGAACATTTAGAACATTTAGATGATGGAATGCATGATTCATTATTTTGGGAAGAAGCCTTGTATCAAAAAAATAAGATGTTTATTTATGGGAAAATCGTTGATACAAATTATGTTGATGAAATCAATACTTATGAAGAATTAAGAAATGTAGATGATCATTCAACACACTTAAATAATGAGACATTATCTTTAATTGCTGATGTTTTTAAAATCAATGTTGAACAAATAAAAAATATTAAAAGTTTAAAAAAAGGAATGACTAATCGTTCATTTTTATTTGAAATCAATCAAGATAAATATATTATGAGAATTCCTGGGGAAGGAACAGATCAACTTATTAATCGAAAAGAAGAATATGAAGTTTATCAAGTAATAAAAGATTTAAATATCAGTGATGAAGTTATTTATATGAATCCTCAAAATGGTTATAAGATTACAAAGTATTTAAATGATACACGTGTATGTAATCAAGATGATCAAGAAGATCTAAGAAAGTGTATGCAATTATTGAAATATTTTCATCAACAAGATTTAAAGGTTGATCATGAATTTAATGTTTTTGAAAAGATTGATTTTTATGAAAAATTAAGAGGGCCTAAATCCTTATATAAAGATTATGATCAAACAAAAGAAAAAATCTTCTCTTTAAAGAATATTATTGAAAAGATGCCTAAAGAATGGAGACTATGTCATATAGATGCAAATTGTGATAATTTCTTATTCTATAAAGAAAATGAAGAAGAAAAAATAAAACTTATTGATTGGGAATATGCGGCAATGCAAGATATTCACCTAGATATTGCAATGTTTTGTATCTATTCCATGTATAACAGACAGCAAGTTGATAACTTGATAGACATTTATTTTGAAAATAAATGTGATCAGCAAACAAGAATTAAAATCTATTGTTATATATCAATGTGTGGTCTTTTATGGAGCAACTGGTGTGAATATAAATATACATTAGGTGTTGAATTTGGAAAATATTCATTAGCACAATATCGCTTTGCGAAAGATTACTATAATATTGTTATAGAAGAAATGGAGAATATGAAATAATGAGTCAAGTAGAAAGAGCAATTATCATGGCCGCAGGAAAAGGAACACGTATGAAACCTATTACTAATAAAGTTCCTAAGCCATTAGTTAAAGTCAATGGAAAAGCAATGATAGAAGGGGTTATAGAAAAACTTCATGAACAAGGCATTCAAGAAATCTATGTTGTCGTAGGATACCTTAAGGAACAGTTTAATTACTTAAAAGAAAAATATAATGATGTACATTTAATTGATAATCCCTATTTTGATACATGTAATAATATTTCATCACTCTATGTAGCTCGAGAACATCTTAAAAATGTCATTATTTTAGATGGGGATCAAATTATTAATAACAGTCAAATTCTTGAAAAGAATTTTGACTTTTCTGGATATAACTGTATCTACAAAAAAGAAATCAATAATGAATGGATGTTAAAAATCAAAGAGGGTCTTGTTACATCTTGTTCACGAACAGGTGGAACAGATGGTTGGCAATTGTATAGTGTTTCTCGTTGGAATGAAGAAGATGGGAAACGCTTGAAAAAACATTTGGAAATAGAATTTGAAGAAAAGAAAAATACAGAAATCTATTGGGATGATGTAGCATTGTTTTGTTATCCAGATGAATATCAATTATCTATTAAAGAAATGCATGATGGAGATATTTTGGAAATAGATAGTTTAGATGAGTTATGCAGTATAGATCCATCATATTTAAATTATAGGGAGAACTAAAATGGAAAAGAAAACATTAAAAGGAAGATTAGACTATACAGCGATGATCATACCTTTATTAGGGGTCGTCTTATTATGTGTTTTATTTATGATCATGCCAGCTAAATCTTCATATATTATTCAAATGATCAGAGGATTTTTAGGAAATGATTGTGGTATTTATTATGCTATGTTGGGTGTTGGTATTTTTGCTTGTTCTTTATATATTGCTTTTTCTAAATATGGAAAAATCAAGTTAGGGAAAGATACGGATAAACCAATTTATTCATCATTTAATTGGGGAGTAATGATTTTTACTTCTACAATGGCAGCAGATATTTTATTTTATTCATTATGTGAATGGGCATTATATGCTAATGAAAAGTATATTGATCAATTAGGTGGAATACAAAAATGGGCTTCAACATTTCCGTTATTTCATTGGGGACCAATTGCTTGGAGTTTTTATATTATTTTGGCTGTTGCTTTTGGTTTTATGTTACATGTAAGAGGAAGAAATAAACAAAAGTTTTCTGAAGGATGTAGACCATTACTAGGAAATAAAGTGGATGGAGTTGTAGGTAAAATTATTGATTTAATTGCTATATTTGCACTTATTGCAGGAACTGCAACAACCTTTTCACTAGCAACACCATTATTATCAGCAGCTTTAAGTAGAGTATTTGGGTTGCCTAATGGTGTAGGACTTACTATTGCTGTTTTATTATTGATTGCGGCAGTTTATACATTTACTGTAATTACAGGAATGAAAGGTATTTCTAAACTAGCAACATATTGTTCCTATTTATTCTTTGCTTTACTTATTTATTTTTTAATAGGTGGGGGAGAAACCACATATATCTTAGAAACTGGTTTTTCAGCTATTGGTAATATGGTACAAAATTTTATCGGATTATCTACTTGGATGGATCCATTAAGAGAAACATCATTTCCACAAAATTGGACGATTTATTATTGGGCCTATTGGATGGTATGGTGTGTTGCAACTCCTTTCTTTATTGGAAAAATCAGTAAGGGAAGAACAATTAAAAATACGATTCTAGGAGGATATGGATGGGGTCTAGCAGGAACTTTTACTTCATTCATTATTCTTGGAAATTATGGTTTGGCACAACAAATGAAACATGGAATTGATATTTCGGGAATGATTGCTAAAAGTGGAGATTATTCTACAGTTATTTTAAAGATATTTGATACTCTACCACTAGCAAGTCTAGGTTTATTATTATTAGTTATTACTATGATTGCTTTTTATTCAACAACATTTGATGCTTTAACTATGGTTGTTTCATCTTATTCCTATAAAAAATTAGATGTAGATGAAGAACCAGATAAAAAGATTAGAGTTTTCTGGGCAATTATCTTTATCTTATTTCCAATAGCGTTGATTTTTGCTGAAAATTCAATGTATAGTTTACAGTCAGTGGCTATTATCGCTGCTTTTCCAATAGGATTTATTATACTGTTGATTGTCATTAGTTTCTTTAAAGATGCAAATAAATATTTACAAGAAAAGAAAGAAAATAACAGGTATATAGAATAGAAAATTCTATATCCTTTTTGTTGAATTGAAAATGTATATCATTATAATAAAAAATAGTATTTATGAAGATGATTATTTTAGTTGATATTTGTAAGTATATTATTTTATGTGATGTTATCACATTATTAAAAGCAAATAGGATTAGTAAGTTAAAATATTCTATAGATTTAAAATATTGTAGGAGGTTGGAAATGAAAAAAAAGTACATAAGTCTGTTTCTTGTTATATTATTGGGAATGATTTTTAATATCTCTAATATAAAAGCATATGAAGAAACAAATGAAGTTATTGGACAAACAAAATTTGTAGATAAAGATGGAAATATTAATACTGTAGATGTTTATGATGGAACAACGAATGAAGAGTATAATCCTTATGCACGAACAGTTTCTACAGCGAATATGGTTAATTTTAATTGTTCTAAAGCAAAGACAACGACAAATTTTACAGATTATTATACAGGACAAGAGGGATATTTATCTAAATCAAATGCAGCGGATGCAGCTTTTTTAGGGTATGAAAAGGGAAAAGTGAAGTTTATGATTTCAGGAATTGTTGGTTTAGTAGATCCTCAATATGTTGAAGTTCTTAGCCAAGGGACTTATTATGCAAGTAACTATGAAGTTAATTCATCAGGTGATTTGTATCATTATATTTCTAATAATGTTAATGCGACAGGAAATCAAGGGAATAAGAATTATATAGGGACAGGGCCTAGTTATTTAACAAAGAATAAAGAGTATTATAGCTATGATGGACATTATTTTTATGATAACTATAATACAATGATTACAGATTATAAAAATAATGTTAGAAATAATGCTGTTAATCCTAATAATCCTTATTATAGTTATTTTCAATACTTACCAATGAGAAGTCAAACAACTTACACTGGTTCACAAATATCAAATTATTTAAATAATAAAGCAGGAAGTACTTCTAAATTATATAATACAGGTGATATTTTTATTAAGTATCAAAATAAATATGGGGTCAATGCTTTAATGGCAGCAAGTTTTGCTGCCTTAGAATCTGGATGGGGAAAAAGCAAAATTGCATTAAATAAAAATAACTTATTTGGATTAAATGCTACAGATAATAATCCAGGTGGAAATGCAGATACCTTTAGTACAGTAGATGATTGTATTATGAATTTTACATCGAGTTGGATGTCTAAAAGATATTTAAATCCTACATATACTTCTTTATTTAGAGGAGGTTATTTTGGAGACAAGGGAAGTGGAATATTTGGAAAATATTCTTCAGATCCCTATGAAGGAGAAAAATGTGCAAGCATTGCTAAAAATATGGATGCTAGTATCTCTTCTAAAGATAATGATTATTATACTTTAGGAATCAAAGATATTTATTTAACAACACATACGGTCCTTAATGTAAGAAGTAGTTCAAATACAAGTTCTAGTGTTTTATATACAACGATAAAAAATCCAGCTTATTCATTTATTATAAAAGATGCCTCTGCAATTAATGATTTTTATAAGATACAAAGTGAAGTTGCTAGTAGTGATGGAACTTATAGCTTTGATAATACAGGATATGTAAGTAATCAATATGTTACTTTATTAAATAATACTTCTCATCCACAAGGATGGAAAAAAGAAAATAATTATTGGTATTATTATTTTTCAAATGGGTCAAAAGCAACTGGTTTACAAACTATAGAAAATAATCTCTATTATTTTAATACAAGTGGACAAATGCAAACGGGTTGGCAAGAAGTTAATAATAAATGGTACTACTTTGATGAATTGGGTTATGGTCAAAAAGATTGGAAATTAATAGGAAATAATTGGTTTTATTTTAATAGTAGCTATCAAATGCAAACCGGTTGGCAAGAAATAAATGGAAAATGGTATTATTTAAGTACTGGTGTTATGAAAATCTATGGAAAAACGTATTATGAAGGGTATATGATTACAGGATGGTTACCACTAGGTAATGATTGGTATTATTTAAATAGTGATGGATCAATGGTAACAGGATTACAAACTGTAGGAAATAATTTCTATTATTTTAATGCAAGTGGAAAGATGCAAACCGGTTGGCAAGGAATCAATAACAAATGGTATTATTTTGATAATGGTGGTTATGGACAAAAAAGTTGGCAAATGATTGCAGGAAATACGTATTACTTTTTAGATAATTATCAAATGGCAACAGGATTTCAAGAAATCTCTGGAAATACTTATTTCTTTAGTACAGGTGTTATGAACATCTATGGAAAAACTTATTATGAAGGCTATATGGTTACTGGTTGGTTAACTTTAGGTAGTGATTGGTATTATTTTGATAATACAGGTAAAAGACTTACAGGATTACAAAAAGTAGGAAACAATTTGTTTTATTTTAATGATAGTGGTAAAATGCAAACAGGTTGGCAAAAAGTCAGCAATAAATGGTACTATTTTGATGATTCAGGCTATGGACAAAGTGGCTGGAAGAAACTAGGGAATACATGGTTTTATTTTAATAGCCAATATCAAATGTTAACAGGTTGGCAAAGAATTAATGGTAAGTGGTACTATTTAAGTACAGGTGTTATGGAAATATATGGGAAAACTTATTATGAAGGTTATATGGTTACAGGATGGCTTCAATTAGAGAATAAGTGGTATTATTTAAAAAGTGATGGTTCGATGGTAACAGGTTATTATAAAGTTGGAAATAAGACATATTATTTTAATAGCAGTGGTGTTATGCAGTAATAATATTTTTAGGGGGAGGAAAGATTTTGAAAAAGTTTTTTGGTTATTTGTTTTTGGCTTTTGGAATGGCTTTTGCATTGAGTTATTTTCAAAATAGTTCTGTAAATGCATTAGATGGAAGTTATGATGATGCAATTATGGGACAAAGTAGTCATATTGATCAAGATGAAAATAAAATAGAAGATGCAAAGGAAGAAAATTCTTATAGTTTACGAACTATGATTCAAAATGGTTGGTTTTATCAAGGAAATAAAAAATGTTTTTGTGATAATGATGGTCATGTTATTGGTGAAAATGTTAAAAAGGTTATTGATGTTTCACAATACAATGGTCATATTGATTGGAGTAAAGTAAGTAAAACAGATGTAGATGGTGTTATTATTAGAATTGTTTCTCATAAGGGTGGATATTATCATATTGATGAACAATTTGAAAATAATTTAAATGGTTGTAGAAAATATAATATTCCTTTTGGAATCTATATTTATGATTATTCAAATAATGTAACAGATGCTGATAATGAAGCAACAATGATTTTAAATTATTTATCAATATATAAAATTTCACCTTCAGAACTTTCATATCCTGTTTATTTAGATATGGAAAGACCTGAATTATCAACAACAACGAATGAATTAGTTGTTGATGCATTTGTTAATAAATTAGCAAATAGTAATTATAATACGAAGGTTTATAGCTATCGTTCACTTTTACAAACAAAATTAAATAGTCCAACTATTTATCAACATGTAGATTGGGTAGCTGCTTATACATCATCATTAGGATTTAGTAATAATTGGTATAGAGGTCCTAAAGGATGGCAATATAGCAATGGAGCATTTGTTGATGGTATTAGAGGTTATGTAGATATGAGTGTTTGGTATGATCAAGGTGTTTCTAAATATGATTATGTAGGATGGAAATATTATTATGATCATTGGTATTATGGAAGTAGTAAAAATATTCTACAAATCGGTTGGGAAAAGATTAATGGAAAATGGTATTATTTTAATACTAATGGAATTATGGCTACTGGTTGGATCAGTTTAAATGGTGAATGGTATTATTTAACAAGTAATGGTGATATGGTTACTGGCGCACAAACTATAAATAATAAAGAATACTATTTTACTAGTGAAGGTGTAATGGTCAGAGGATGGCATAAGGAAAATGATAAATGGAAATATTATAGTCCTAAGAAAATGTCAGTCTATGGAAGAACATTTGTAGAAGGTGAAAAGGTAACAGGTTGGTTACCAATAAATGATAAATGGTATTATATAGCTGAAGATGGTTATATGGTTACTGGTATTTATAAAGTTGGAAATAGAAAATATCTTTTTATGGAAGATGGTTCTATGAAAACTGGATGGTTTAAAGTAGATGATACTTGGTATTATATTTCTTCTGATGGTGAATTAAGAGCACAATGGGTCAAATCATTAAGTAATTGGTATTATGTAAATGATGAAGGATTGATTCTTACAGGAGATCAAGTTATTAATGGAAGACAATATTATTTCAATGAAGATGGTATTATGTACACAGGATGGATGCAAGTAGGAAATCAATGGAAATATTATAGTCAAGGAACATTAAAAATCTATGGAAAAACATTTGTAGATGGTGAAAAGGTAACAGGATGGTTACCATTAGGAAATAGATGGTACTATATAGCAAATGATGATTATATGGTTACTGGATATTATAAAGTAGGAAATAGTACTTATTATTTTGATGAAAATGGATTAATGAAAACAGGATGGTTTAAAATCAATGGTGAAGATTATTATGCAGCTTCATTTGGAGCTATTCAAGCACAATGGGTCAAATCATTAAGTAATTGGTATTATGTAGATGTTGATGGAAAAATGGTTACTGGTTATCAAACAATTAATGGTGCGAAGTATTATTTTGCAAGTAGTGGATTAATGCAAAAAGATTGGTTTAAGATCAATGGTGAAGACTATTATGCAGCTTCATCAGGAACTATCCAAGCACAATGGGTCAAATCAGGAAGAAACTGGTATTATGTAGATACTGATGGAAAGATGGTTACTGGAGATTATATAATTGATGGAGAGGTCAATCGTTTTGATAACCAAGGTCTTTGGATGAATCAAATAAATTAAAAACCGATCTTACTCATTGTTTTGAGTAAAAATCGGTTTTTGTTTGGAAGGGAATATATATGAAAGAGAAAACGAAAAGAAATTCGTCTATTGAATTATTAAGAATTATTTCAATGATTGGTGTCGTTATTTTACATTATAATAATGCAAGTATGGGTGGTGCATTAGGAATGGTTTTAGATGGCAGTCCTAATCAATATTATTTATATTTAATAGAAAGTTTATTTGTTTGTGCAGTTAATGTTTTTGTAATGATTTCAGCGTATTTTCTAGCTTGTAATCAAAATAGAAAATTAATTAAGATACTAGAATTATTTGTACAAGTTATCGTATTTAATTTAGTTTTTTATGTTTTTGGAGTATTAAGAGGTCATAAAGTATTTACAGTAAGTTCATTGATTAGTAGTTTATTACCCGCTAATTACTTTTTAATACTTTATTCTGTATTATATATTATTAGTCCATATCTTAATTTAATTATTAAACAACTTAATAAAGAACAATTTAAACGCTTATTAATTATACTCATGCTTATTTTTTCAGTTTGGACAATTGTTATAGATGTTGCTGAAAATATAACAGGAAATACATATTTAGGATTAAGTACTATTGGAATGTATGGAAGTCAATATGGTTATACAATTATTAACTTTGTTTTGGTATATTTTGTAGGAGCATATCTTCGTGTAAATAAAATAACATTATCTAAGAAAAAAGCAGGTATGTGGATTATAAGATGTTTAGCATTTTTATATGCTTTTTCAATGATGGAACATGTTTTACATTTACAATATACAGCAACATGGTATTATAATAATCCAATTATTATCTTAATGTCTGCTTATATTCTTTTATTCTTTATGGATATTCATTTTGAAAGTAAAATAATCAATGAATTAGCTAAAGCTGCTTTTACATGTTTTTTATTTCATGAATTCTTATTAAGACATATTAGAATTGAACAATTTGTTAATAGAGGTATTTTGATTTTAATTGTACATCAATTAGGATCAGCATTAATTATTTATCTTATTTCATACATTGTTTATAAAATATATCATTTATGTTCACATTGGTTCTTTAAACTTATTGAACCTTACATTAATAAAATCAATATTTCAGTTGAAAAGGGGTAACACAGTTACCTCTTTTGCTTTTTAGAATGAAAAAATGTCGTTTGGTTTTAGATAAGAAGTATTGCATTCAGTTATGATATAATAAGTCTATGAAATATTTATGGGGAGGATAAAACATGAGTAGGAATTTTAAAAAGATTGCTGTAGCATCAGCTCTTATTGCAGCAACAACATTACCAACTACGATGGTTAGTGCATTAGAAACAAATGTGAAAAATGATTCTAATACCTGTCACTTTAAGTAGTGAAAGACGTGGCTGGTATGAAGAGTATGGATACAAATATTATTATGATGATAATGGTGAATTACTTAAAGGGCTTCAAGAAATTGATGGGAATACGTATTATTTTTATAGCTATGATGGTCATATGGCATATTCTTCTTGGTATGATGAAGATACAATTACAGATAATGGGTTGATTGTCACTGTTGATAAAAGTGGTATTGTAACGAATCATGCAAATATTGTTGCTGGAGATTGGACACATTATGGGGATAGATGGTATTACTATGATGCTGATATGAATCCTTATATAGGAGTTAAAACAATTAATGGTGTTAAATATTATTTTGAATGGGAAGGTAGATTAGCAACACGTACTTATGAAGGAATATGGGTAATTACATTTGATAGACAACTTATTGCTTATAATCAAAATGGTGTTGTTACTGATCAACAAGATATTGTAGGAAATAAATGGATTAAAGTTAATAATAAATGGTATTATTTTGATAAAAATTTAAATCCATATCAAGGAGTTCAAAAAGTTGATGGTGTGGAATACTTCTTTTGGAGTGATGGACAATTAGCAACATATGATTATGATGGTATTTCTACAGCAACTTCTAATAATTATTTAGTTAGTTATAATAAAAATGGTATTGTTATAGAAAAAGTAAAAATTGAAGGAAATAAATGGATCAAGTTTAATAATAATTGGTATTACTATGATCAAGATTTATATCCATATCAAGGAATTCATACAATTGGAGATGCAACTTATTATTTTTTGAGTAATGGACAACTTGCAACTTCAGGTTTTGAAGGAAATATTACAACAGTTAGAGAAGGAAATAAATATTATGCCTATGATTATACTGGAAAAGTTGTAGAACAAGTAGATATTGTAGGAAATAAATGGATTGAATTTAATGGTGGAAAATATTATTTTGATTCTGAATTAACTCCATATTCAGGAATTCAAACAATTGATGGTGTAGAATATTACTTTAATTATGGACAATTAGCTGAATATTTGGATGAAGTTGTTACATCAGGAGATACACTTGCTTATGTAAGAGATGGAAAAGTTATTGAAAAAGCTAAATTTAAAGATAATGAATTGATTTATTTAAATGGTAATTGTTATTACTATTATTTAAATGATGCAGGTTATTATTATCCATATGATGGAGAATATACTGTAGATGGAAAATCTTTGTATTTTATTTATGGTATGCTTCAAACAAGTGACAGTGATGAAATATTAACTGATTATCGAAATGATTATCTTTATGCTTATAATAATAAAGGTGAAATTGTAGATAAGGTTAAGAGAGTAGCTGGATGGAATGAAATTGGAAATGATTGGTACTATGTTTCAAGTGAAATGAATTTTGTAGATGGTATTTATACTGTTAATGGAAAAGAATATTATTTTGAAAATGGTAGATTAATAAAATCTTCTGATGGAATAACTGTTGTTTCATCATATAAAGATGAAAATGATAAAATAGTAACTTATGTCATTGCATATAATAGCGAAGGTGTTGTTGTTGAAAAGAAAAAAGCAGTAGCTAATACTTGGATTCAACTTAGAGGAAAATGGTATTACTATGATAAAAACTTGAATGAAGCAGAAGGTATAGAAACTATAAATGGTGTTAAATATATTTTCTCATGGGGAGAATTATTAACAGCATCTGGAAATAATATAGAAGTTACAACTGCTTATGAAAAAGGGAAAATGCTTTTAGTTGCCTATGATAAAAATGGTATCGTTAAAGAAACTACAGTATTAACATCAAGAAAACTTACAGAATTTATAGGTAATAAATATTTATATGACAGATATTATGAACCATGTACAGGATGGCAAGAAGTAGATGGAACTAAATATCATTTTGATGCTGATGGTAAAATGACAACTGGATGGTTAGAAGAAGAAAAAACTTGGTATTATTTAGATAAAGATGGTCAAAAAAATAACTGGTTGGTTAACATTAAATGGTAAAAAATATTACTTTGATAAAGAAGGAAAAATGGTTACAGGAACTGTAAACGTTGATGGAAAAGATTATACATTTAATGAAAATGGTGAATTAAATGTAGAAACTCCTGAAGTAAAATCAGGATGGGTACAATCAGGTAATAAATGGTATTACTATGACAATAACCAAAAAGTAACGGGATATCAAACAATCGAAGGAAAGAAATATTACTTCGATGCTAACGGAGTAATGCAAACAGGATGGTTCAAGATTGACAATGCTGATTACTATGCAACATCTAGTGGAGCTATCAATGCACAATGGGTAGGATCAGGAAATAACTGGTACTATGTAGATGCAGATGGAAAAATGG
>OJNJ01001228.1_pt1 | contig 14706 bp, 8 predicted proteins | sample 1597491 | NCBI WGS metagenome assembly OJNJ01 (sample SAMEA2452132, study PRJEB22498) | human gut metagenome | biome: human feces; feature: human gut; material: feces | place: Australia | collected 2012 | reverse complement strand
GGGTCGGAGAGGAACTTTTTGAGGACACCAAGTTCCAGATAGACTATGATGTGGCTCAAAGACATTTCAACGGGCAAATCACGGACGAAGAATTTGTCAACGCTGTCTTCGAGCCGCAGGAACAGGTAAACGGAAAGCAGGCGGAACTGCTGGGAGCAGCGTTCACTCTTGCCGCTGGTGGTCCGGCAGAGGTTCATGTCGGCACTGGTTCTGGCGGCTCATCGTCTAATCTTCCGTGGGGAGAAAGGAAGAATGACAATAATACATCAAGAAGAAGGAGATAGTTATGGGAATTTCAATCAAATTATGTTTTCGCCCTTCTGTCATCAAGGGTAAAGATGGTACACTTTATTACCAGATAATCATTAAACGGACAACGCATACTTATACATCGGGGTATCGGATTTACCCCGATGAATGGGACAAGCGACATAGTAGAATAGTTACCAATAGTAATTCGCTTATTAAAATCAAGAATCGCACCGATTGGGAGACGCAACAGATATATGCTATTATCAAAAGGCATATAGATAAAGGAACATACTTGGATTTTGGGAATATAATTTCTGAATTTGAGGAACTGAACCGTCAGCAATCATTCTCTGATTTTCTCTTATCTCAAGCGAAACGTTTGGCAGATATGGGACGTACACGAACAAGTGAGACATATATATCCGCTTTGCATAGTTTCATTAAATTCAATAATAATGAAGATATTATGCTCTATGAGATTACAGCAGAGGTAATGGAGGATTATGAACGCTATCTGAAAAACAGAAATCTTACCATGAACAGCATATCCTTTTATATGCGAACTTTGAGAACAGTGCTTAACAAAGCGGTAAAATTACACCTCATTGAATCTATTGCCCCATTCCAAAGTGTATATACTGGAATTGCTCAGACGGCAAAGAGAGCGATAGACATAGATTCCATCAAGAGAATTAAAGAGGTGGATTTAAGTCTCTATCCTCATCTTGCATATGCAAGGGATATTTTCTTATTAAGTCTCAGCTTAAGAGGTATGTCGTTCATTGATATGGCATATCTGACTTATGATAATCTTCGCAATGGGTACTTGGCCTATTATCGCAGAAAGACAGGAGGCCGTTTGGATATCCGTTGGGAGCAACAGATGCAAGCCATCATAGACAAATATCCCAAAGACTCACGGTATCTATTGCCCATACTCACGAATGATGCCGATGACAGGCAAACCTACAAGAAACTATCCAAACGTATCAATCGTCATCTAAGGAAGGTCGGCGAAATGGCTCAGTTACCGATACCTTTGACTATGTATGTGGCCCGCCACAGCTGGGCAAGTATAGCCAAACAGAAGCAGATTCCCATTAGTGTCATCAGCGATGCTCTCGGTCATGATTCCGAGAAGACCACACTTATATACCTTTCTGTGCTTGATACTTCAGCGGTAGATAACGCTAATAGTGAGATTTTAGCTGCATTGGGAGAATGGTAGTCTGTTTGATTATCTCCGACATTGTCACCGACATTCGGGGTATTGAACATCTTAAAATAGATTGAGTTCCGTTCTTTTTGAATGGGACTCGATTTGCTATATCATAATTTGAAATGAAATAAATAGGATAGAGCTTATTCTAAAACGATAATTTGGGGAATCTCTTTCTATGAGAACCCCATTTTAATGCAAAAATACTGCTTTTATTTCAAATTATCTCATTTTAGACCGAGAAATCAGTGGCTTTGAACGACTTACCCCATTCATCTTATAGGTATTATCCACCTTTATTTCTTCACTTGTACAATTTAAAATAGTTGTAAACATTGTAACTAACTGATTGTTAGAACGAGTTCTTTTTTTGTGAATCTCATAGAAAGAGATTCCCAGCAATAACATATAGAAGTAATTGATTCAGAAGTTTTGTATTGCGTAGAACTATGAGTACAAAGTTTTTCAATAATAGACTTGGCAATACGCTTTTCGATAAGTTGAAAGGTATTGCATCAGGAATGGTGACATTCGATCGCTTTTTGGCTGTCGTTGGTTTCTTTCGTTCATCGGGTTATTTCAAGTTGCGTAAAGAACTTGGCGATATATCCGAAATTAAAATCTTGGTAGGTATCAATATCGATGATATTTTCCGTAAGCACAACAAGGCCCTTTTGATGCTTGCCGATGAGGATAAAGCAAAGGAAATCTACAATAACGGTTTCAAAGAGGATATTGTGAATGCTCAATATTCTCCCGAAGTCGAAGAAGGAATCTTGCAGATGTGTGAAGACCTTGTTTCGGGACGCTTGCAGATGCGTATTCACGCTACCAGAAATCTGCACGCCAAATTCTACTTATGCTTACCACAAAACCATAGCGAGCATAGCGATGGTTGGGTAATAATGGGTTCTTCTAATATCTCCGATTCAGGTTTGGGAATTAAACAGCCGCCACAGTATGAACTCAATGTGGCAATGAAAGACTTTGACGATGTAAAGTTTTGCTCCGATGAATTTTGGGCATTATGGAACGAAGCTGTTCCATTGACAGCAAAAGATATTGAAGAGTACAAAAAGAATACATACTTGGGGTATCAGCCTACTCCATACGAACTATACATCAAAGTACTTATTGATACATTTGGCGACCAAGTGGAAGATGACTTCTCCATTCAGTTGCCCGATGGGGTCAAGGATTTGAAATATCAGAAAGATGCAGTTATTCAGGGCTATCAGATGCTAATGCAGCATAATGGTTTGTTCCTTGCTGATGTTGTGGGGTTAGGAAAGACTATGATTGCAACGATGATAGCCAAACGTTTTGTAGAGGCTAACGGCAAGAACACCAATATCCTCGTTGTATATCCCCCTGCATTGGAAGATAACTGGCGAAATACATTCAAACTTTTCGGAATATACAAGAAAGCTCAGTTCATTACTAATGGCAGTCTGTCAAAGGTTCTTGAAGGTAAAGACAATTATAAGGACAAAGAGGAATTCGATCTAATCATTGTCGATGAAGCCCACGGTTTCCGCAGCGACAGTTCTGGTAAATATGATGAGTTGCAAAAGATATGCAAATCGCCTTGCCTAAATATGGGCTTGCTGAAAAGTACTCAAAAGAAGGTAATGCTTCTTTCTGCTACACCACTCAACAACCGCCCTGATGATTTACAGAATCAGTTACTATTGTTTCAAAATAGCCAAAACTGTACCATTGACGGAGTTCCCAACCTCAAAGGTTTCTTTGCTCCGCTTATCTATGAATATAAGAGATTGATGCGAGAGCGTGACCAGCGTGATGTTACTGCTGAGGTGGATAAAATCTATGAACAGATACGTAGTAAGGTTATTGATAAGGTAACAGTACGCCGTACACGCAACAATATTCTCAACGATCCCGATTATAAGGCAGATATTAAATCACAGGGTATCATATTCCCCAAAATTCTGCCACCGAATGAATTGGAGTATGTAATGGACTCAGATACAAGCAACCGTTTCTACGAGACGCTTAAGCAATTGACTGATGGGAAAACAGAGGAGAATCCAGAAGGCAAGGGACTGACCTATGCCCGCTATCGCGCTGTTGAGTTCTTGAAACCTGAATATCGTAGCAAGTATAAGAATGCTGTACATATTGGTCAGACATTAGCTGCCATTTACCGTGTTCATATGGTAAAACGATTGGAGAGTAGTTTCTATGCTTTCAAGAAGTCACTCCGAACACTTCTTCGTATCACAACTGATATGATTAAAATGTTCGATGAAGACAAGGTGATCATTGCTCCAGATTTGAAGGTAAAAGACCTGCAGGCAAAGAATATGGAGCTTGATGAAATTATCGAGCATGCCATTGCAAAAGGGTATGCAACTGAAGATATTCTTTTCTCAGCCAATGCTTTTAGTTCTGATTTCCTTGAAATGCTCCATCATGACCGTGAGATATTGGAGCAACTCAATGCAGAGTGGGAGAAAGAGAATGATGATCCGAAGTTTGACAAGTTCCGAGAAAACCTTACTAAGGTCTTTTTTGATACGACCGTTAATCCATCTGGCAAATTGGTGTTGTTCTCCGAAAGTGTCGATACTTTGAATTACTTATACGATAGATTGACAAAGGAGATAGGTCGCACAGATGTATTGATGGTAACAGCAAGCAACCGCAATCGCTTGGGACAGACTATCAAAGAGAATTTCGCTGCCAATTTTGACAGTAATTCAATGAGGTACAACATCATTATTACTTCTGATGTATTGGCAGAAGGTGTGAACTTGCATCGTTCCAATGTAATTGTCAATTACGATTCGCCGTGGAATGCCACACGTTTGATGCAGCGTATAGGTCGTGTAAACCGTATCGGTTCTGTTGCTACGAATATCTATAACTATATGTTCTACCCATCGCAACAGGGTGACAAGGAAATTCAACTCTACAAGAACGCTCTTGTCAAATTACAGGGTTTTCATTCTGCATTTGGCGAAGACGCTCAAATCTACTCAAAGGAGGAGATTGTAAAGGAGTTCCAAATGTTTGACAACAATGTAAAGGACAGTATCGACAAGAAAATAGCCCTGTTGCGTGAAGTACGTGAACTCTACAACAGAGACCGTAAACTATATCATAAGATTAAGGCTTTGCCAATGAAGAGCCGAGTGATGCGTGATACGGGAAAGCATTGTGGAAAGTCAGTCATCTTTGTTTCTTCCAATGTCAAGACTGAGTTTTATCTGGCAACCCAAACTGGTATTGAAATTATCGACTTTCTAGAAGCGGTAAAATACCTCAAAGCAAAGCCCGAAGAACAACCTGTGTCTTTCTCTAATGAAGAACAACACTACAAGCATGTAAATAATGCATTGGTTCAATATACGACCGAATATGTGGAGGCAGCCGATACATCGTCCATCAACCGCACTGACCTTGACAAGACCTCACTTGAAGCCAACAAGTTCTTGCGAACCATCAAGCAGAGAACAACCGATAGTGAATTGAAATCGCAATGCGATGTATTGATTGGATATATCAATGAAGGCATCTATGCCCAATTGCCTCGCTACTTGAAAGCCTTGTCTCGAGAGTACAAGAACGACCGTGCAAAGATGAAGCAGGACGAGTATAGTTTACAAAACAAAATTTCGGAATTATTCGGCGAATATCAGACGATGAACAAGGAGCAACGACACGATGCCAAAGATATTTCCAATCCACAAATCATCATTTCAGAATCATTTAAGTAAACATTACTATGGCAACCGCATATACATCCGATAGTTTAAGAAACCTGTTCCAATCATCATTCAACTTGGCACAGTGGTACGGCTTCTTGCAGCACTTTTTCAATGCAACAGAACTAAAGAGTACTCCAGAAAAGATTATAGGGAATACATCAGATGCTGGTTACTACTTGGGAAACATTGATACCATCGATAGTTACCATATCGGTTTTTTCCAATATAACATCTCAAGAGGATCTGTTGCCAACAAGCGTGTGGGACTTCGTAATCTGGTAAAATCATTCATCAATCCTATTTGGGGAGAGTTTGATGCAGCATTGGTAGTGTTCGACAGTGGCGACCATTGGCGTTTGTCTTTCATTTGTGATATTAAGGATGAAGCGACATCACCCAAGCGATATACTTATGTGTTTGGTAGTGATGATTTGCTATACCGAACACCTATTGAGCGTTTCAATTTCTTAAAGAAGAAAGGTGTGTCGTTTGAGACCTTGAAAGCAGCCTTCTCCGTTGAAGCCCTCTCTGATGAGTTTTTTGATAAATATCGTGAGCAATATGCCGACTTTATCCAATACATTACAGGTAAGCGTTTTGTTAAAGTTGGCAGTAAGTGGGAAGAAAAGATGCTCGGAGAACCCAATGTGGCATTGATGCAAGCGTTTAACTACAACGAAAAGAAAATTCGTGACTATGTGAAGAAGATGATGGGACGAATCACATTCCTACACTTCTTACAACGCAAAGGTTGGATGTGCGGTGATCTCAACTATATGCATAATATGTTTGAGAACTCGGCATACAAGAACGATTATCTTGATTCCGTTCTTGAACCGTTGTTTTTCGGTATCTTGAATACCAAGCCAACTGAACGTGAAATCTTGTTTACTAAATATGGTTGGGATAAATCCTTGCTTGCCGAATGGAAAGACATTCCTTATCTCAATGGCGGTTTATTCGAACGTGATGAGGAGGACGAACCCAAGAGCCGTTTCCCAGCTGAATACTTCAAACGCTTGTTCCAATTCTTTAGCGAGTATAACTTTACCATTGACGAGAACGATCCCAACGATGCCGAAGTGGGTGTAGATCCCGAAATGCTTGGTAAAATCTTCGAGAATCTGCTTGAGGATAACAAGGACAAAGGAGCGTTCTATACTCCCAAAGAGATTGTACGCTATATGTGCCAGGAGTCTCTTATTGCCTACCTCGAAACCAATACAAGTATAGCTAAAGACAAAATTCGTCAATTCGTACTTTCACCAGAAGAGGGAGTTAAGGATATTCCAGAGAATAAGAAACCGAAACTTCTTACGGCACTTAAAGAAGTAAAGATTTGCGACCCTGCTATTGGTTCGGGAGCATTTCCTATGGGTTTGCTTAATGAACTATTACATTGTCGTGAGGTTTTGAGTGGCGACCATTATGATCGTGCCGAAATCAAAAAGAGCATTATCCAAAACAACATCTATGGTGTGGATATAGAGAAAGGTGCGGTTGACATTGCACGTTTGCGTTTTTGGCTCTCTATTGTGGTAGATGAGGAGACTCCATCGCCACTACCAAACCTTGATTATAAGATTATGCAGGGTAACTCGCTTATTGAAAGTTTTATGGGCGTGGATTTAAGTAAACTTACTTACGAAAAGGAGTACAAGGAAGATAAGGGAGAAATATCACTATTCGATGATGAGAAAAACCGTCTGCAAAAAACAGTCTCGCATCTGCTATCATCATACTACTCTTGTAGTGACCATGACAGAAAAGTGACGTTGCAGCAAGAGATATCCGACACCATCAACAAACAACTGGAGGCACAAGCATACGACCCTGCAATTCTTGACAAACTCAAAACTATCAATCTTGCCGAGAATAATAACTTCTTCCTCTGGCATACTTGGTTCAGCGATGTGTTCAACCGAGACGACAAGGAAGGATTTGATATCGTAATTGGTAATCCGCCGTATGTAAGTGCTGTTAATATGGCGAGAACTGGTGAAGAAAAATTACTATACAAACAATCGTATCCAGAAGCAACTGGAGCCTACGATATGTATGTTTTATTTCTATTGTTAGGAGTAAAGTTGTCTTCTAATATTTATTGTTGGATTATTCCCAACAAACTATTAGTAGCAGATTATGCAAAAAAGACATTACATAAACTAAAAGCTGAGTGTGGTTTAGAAAAGACTATAGATGTATCAGTTTATGATGTCTTTAAGAATGCAAGTGTGTATCCTATTATAGTATTGGGAAATAAAGTATCTCATGAACAATTTAATAGTTACTTTCTCAACAATTATACAGATTTAATAGATAACAGATTAAATAAGAAAGAATCTGTTGAGGAATCTAATAAGGTACGATTGTCCCTATTAGGATTAAAAGTGTGTAGTGGCGCTACGGGATTCGAAGCACAAAAAATCAAAGAGAATATATGTGAAATAGATAACAATCATACTATACCTTTTACAGTTAGTGGCAATATAGACAGATATGTTTTTAATAATACAAATGTTCGATATATGAAAGATAAGTATAGTAGAGCCTTTATTTATCTCGACTCGAATATCACAGAATCAAAACAAGAAATGTGGAAAAATCCTAAAATTATAATAGCCGGAATGACTAAAAAAATTGAGGCTTGCTATGTTGATACCCCTTTGGCAATAGGCGTAGGAGTATATGCTATATATGATTTTGCTGGATATAATCCATTCTACATTCTAGGCATTTTAAACTCCAAGAGTACAACAGATTTTTTAACTGCAGAATTCTCGGACAAGCATTTAGCTGGAGGATATTTAGCTATTAACAAATCAACGATAGAACAATTTTTATTTCCTAAAAATGTACCAGCAGATGTTCAACAACATATAGCAGATATTGCAAAATCCATACATCTTGCTAAAAAAGAGAATCCTAAAAGTGATATTGCTACATTAGAAAGTCAAATTGATTCTATCGTTTCACATTTGCATTCAATATGATAAATGAAATCATCAAACAAAGTGTATAAGCACAGCAATAGTCTGCAAACTTGCAGGCTATTATTGTATCCAATCGTTATAATAAACAAATTATTACAAGTCCCTTTGTGTGGTAGTGTTTCAAACAATGTGTCCGGAGTAAGCCTTCAGACCTCTTAGTTTTGCAAATATATCAATTTATCTGTTACCTCATTGACAGGCGCGCTGCCTGCGACAGCTGAAGAATAAATAGCGATAGCCCGCAAGCAGCCTAGATGGCTTGTCCTTTTGTATTACATATCTGTCTTAGAAAGTATCGCTATCATATCTTTTTTATATCTATGGGCAATCTTCTAAGAGCATGTTCCATTTGTTGTGAAATCGATGGTACGGTTAGAAATAATCTATCCCGAGCTCTACTCATAGCTACATAGTAAACTCTGTTAGATTCGTTGTCTTTAAGATTAGGGTTAATAATCATGTTTAACGCTTTTTCTTCTGTGAAAACGACAAGTACATTTTCAAATTCGTCCCCCTTTGCTTTATGTACTGTTCTTTGGGCACTTGAATCTTCCAATAATCCAACACATTGAGATAATTCTCTGTATGTATGAGAAGAGTAAAAACTATAAATACTAGTATCTTTTTTAATTTTAGTTATTTGCCAGCGTTTGCATAGATAATCAAAGAAATCTTTTAATGTTCCGTTACAATATTTTTCATAATCACCAAGTGCTTCTTTGACAGAAGTGTAAGCAACAATATCCTTAACTCCAATGTTTTCAAGCATTTTAAAAGTTGCTCCGAATTGCTTGTTTCTTGCATGTTCAATGGCTTTTATCCATATAGTTACAAACTCTTTTCTATTTGCATTACTATCTTCGATTTGATTTAATAAGTTACTGTTTTGAACGTGGGCATCCACACGTTGTTTCAGGATGTTCGCCTCTATATTTCTGTATGATAATGCATGTACTTCATTAGCCGCTATTCTCTTTGCTTCTTCATAGCAAGCCAATAACTCACCAACAAGCAGCAAGGGCTTCATGCCATGCTCGTTTCTTATGGGGTGTTGTTGAAACTCTGTCCTAATCACATTAAGTAAATCAATGATTTCATTACTACTTCTTCTATTATCCAGAATGGTATAGTCCCGTAAACCATCTAAGGTAAACGAGGCGAATTGATTTGGATCCGCCCCCAAAAATCCATAGATAGACTGAGCATAGTCACCAATAACGCCTACAATAGCTCCATTCTCGCCTAACGATTTGATAATTTTTGCCTGAATTGGGTTGGTGTCCTGGAATTCATCAATGAAAACATAAGGGAACTGTATTGCCAAAGCTCTGCTGATAAATGGGTATTTCTGTATGAGCTTATAGCTGAAATAGAGAACATCGTCATAGTGCATATATCCTTTTTCCCATGCCAACTTTTTATAAACGACATATGCATTTTCATTCAAAACATAACCCTTTTTACAGCATTTCCTTGGTGGATTCGCATAACATTTTAGGCTGCCATCTTCTTGCAGCTTCCACTTTGCTGCCCTAATTGCAGAGAAAGTAGCATCTTGTTCAGCATAGTACTGCTTAACGGTCTTCCTTATTTCATCAAAAGTATTATAGTCAGATAATATTCTGTCATCTTCGCCATTTAATAATTCTATATTAAATCCTTCGTCTGTTGCGATAAAATGCAGATAAGGCTTAACTATATAGGCATAAAGGAAACTGTGGATTGTACAAGAAAGAACACGGCTTCTATCCTCATACATTCTGTCCATCAACGTGTCTGCTCCTACATTGGTATAGGAAAGGCAGGCGACCTTACCCATCTTCCCAAGACTTTCTGAGTCTTTCAGTACATGGGACACATGCAAGGAAAGCCAGTGAGTTTTACCAGCTCCTGGACCTGCTGAAACTCTAAAGTGGTGATTGATATCAATCCGTGAGTCAGAACTTATCTCAATAACCATTCTAATGCATTGTGAATATAAAGTGGAACATTGAAAATCTTCTTATGTTCATTGCCTGCTTCTAGTTCAAAGTTTTCTTCTAGAGCGAGACAAAGTTCTAAGGCGTTTTCGCCTTTATCCAAAGAAGAAAGATAACGAGCAGCTATAAGATGACGTCTCTTTTCATCCTCTTCCCAATCAGTACTGTCAATAGAGGTCTTGACATCATTCCATTTCTTATTATTTTTCACTTTAACCTTTGCTTGTGCATAATCACCACCCATCATGTTTTTTATCTCGGATTGATTCGACATAGATTCCGTAACCAGCAATTCAAGATCTGGATTACACAGAGCAAGTTCGTATTCAAATGTTTTACCTTTATTTTCATCTTGTGAAAAATACCTGATAGATGAATGCTCCCTAAATGTTTTTTCCTCCTCTTCTGCGTTCACAGAATATTCGTAATGCTCATTATCTTTATACAAATCAAATGGGTAACAAACTGTAAATTTACAATTTGCCTCTTTCTTCTTTCTTACAGGGTCTCTGTCTGTGATACATGCCACCTTTTTAGGTATTGCGTTTGGTGAAGACTCTGTATTGAACAACTTTACAAAATGATTAAAATATCGACCATTAATATTTACTACTGCCACATGCTGGTCTTCCAGTGATTTACCGTCATAGCGAGCAAGTGTGCTTATCAATAAATTTTCTGCAATACCTTCTACTAAAATAACTTTACGAGCAAAAAGCATGTCCGACTTTGTTGCATCCAAGAATCTTTGTACATAGTTCTTTGATTTTTTGTCTTCATCAGAATCTGTAAATACCTTACCTGGGTAGCAAACATTTGTGATACCATCCTCTCCCTTGTGCAAACATATTATATTATCCAATTTAACTGCGGCAGTAATCTGCGAGGAGTGAGTTGTGATGAAAATCTGGCGCACTTTATGATCTACTTTTAGATTCTTGTCAAGAAATTTAAGAAACTTGTATTGCATGGCTGGATGCAAGTGTGCTTCAGGCTCTTCAATAGCAAGTATCGGATATACTTTGGCATTATCTCCCATATAGTTGCCATCAGCATCAGCCTGCATTTTGGCAAGCAAGAGAGACATATATATTAGGTTGTTATATCCCAAGCCATTATGTGTGGCTGAAATTTCAATGTCTTCGCCATACTTGATAATAAGTTTCAGTGCTGAGAATAAATCCTGCTCTATCAATGTACTCTTAAAATCAGGCAATGCATTATTGAAAGATGCTCCTGTTTCATGTGCATAATCAAGCATGACATCTTTCCCTTCCGACAATCTTTCCAATAATGAAGTCATAAGAGCAGTCGCTTCATTACCGAAGTCATTCCTTACATCCTTTAATTCTGATTCCTTTTCTTCTTTCGTCTTGTTACCTTTGGTCTTTATTCCATAATCTATAAAGAAATTTAGCACATCCTTCAGCATGGTACTCCGCCCATAAAACATATCATCTTCTACATTTCTCATAGCACCTAAAAATTGGAAGTCAAACCGTTCCAACTTGTCCATTTCAGGTTGAATAGGTGCATCCAATGGACCCGCGAGCAATTTATATACATAATAGCGGAGAAAATCATTCTCAAGAATACTCCACCCATTCTTGATATCCTCCACATCTGCCATAGCTGCTTTATAATCATCTTCTTTTTCTGCAGGCAAATAAAACCGATAAGTCAACATCGCAGCATAGCCACTCTCTATATCAGTAAACCAGTTAGCAACCACTCTCAAATCCTCTTCTTGCTCATTATACTCAATGTTACTGTTTTTGAATGTAACTGATATTGTAACTGATGGTGACTGGCTTTTCAGATTTTCAAGAGAAATATCCCTATTGAAATCATTAGCATTTAGTCTCCTGTATCTATAATGTGGCTCTATTACCAATTGTAATGCCTTCAATAAGTTTGTTTTTCCAGCATTGTTATGGCCTATTAGGACATTGAGACCATCATTAAATTCGATGTCCGAATCTTTAAAATTGCGGAATCCTTTTATTTTTATATGAGAAATGTACATATCTTTATTTATTGTAAATTTTATTTTCTCAACAGATTCTTAAAGTTAAATTTTCATAGCTCTAACTCTTTCATGCAACTCTGCCATTTTCTGCATAAGCGCATCAAACTCTATAGATTTGCCATAAATGAAGAAACGCCTCATATCGGCATAATCATCTCGCCATGCTTCCATAGCCGATTCCGGTATCATAAAGTTGATGGTTGATGGGGCATGTAAATCATAGTTTACATACTTCAAAGCATTATAAGTTTTACGATGTTGAACAATGGCATCATAAAGTTTTCGATTCGACAAAGCTTCTTCTCCATATTCTGTATCCATCAACTTTTCTAAATCATACAGATGTCGTGACATTCGTACGCTCCGTGGTTTTTCTTTTTGGAATTCTTCCGCCAAAAGAAACAGCTTCTCGAGGAATGTACGAGTAGGAACTACAGTCCTGACAAAACTTTCAGCATCAGCATCTTCGCCATCAAAACTATCGCCTATCAAAGAACTTATGTGTCGTATCTCTGTTGGCTCATCCATTGAAAGGCAACTGATTTCTATCTTTACACGAGGAGGAATATAATTTATTGAATCTTCAAGAATTGACGGGTAGTGCAATAGAATTACACTAGGATCTTTGTCCGAATCTATTAGTCTCCATTCTCCATTTTTATCTTGTTCTTGAGATACATTCTCTATACTGTAACCAGAAACTCCCATTTCTTTCAAACGGGCATCTAATTGTGAAGAAAGGGTCTCGTGAATATATGCTCGTGCCTTTTTGCGTAATTTCTCCCGCTGACTTTTACTTGTTCCCTCAATACCAAAGAACGAATGATTGATTGCCAAATCAATGTCTTCAGAGAAACGCTCTATGATATTAAAACCTTTTGACAACGATGTTCCGCCTTTGAATATCAAAGAATCACGGCAATCTGTTTGGAATAATGCCTTCAGCGTAACTGTTACCCACCAGTCCTTTTCTATAGCTACCTGATTAACGCCAGGATGTCCAACCTCCGTCTGCTGTAACATTGCTAAACGGTCCACTATCTCATTGTTTAACCACAGTTTTCCCATAATTTAAGTTCCTTTTAAGCTGTTAGCATTGGTTTTATAATTCGTTTCATCCATGCAGGCATCATATCTACATCTTTGATTAAAGTCTCCTTATCTGTTTCTTTTGATATCAATTGTCGAATTATATTCAATTCACCTTCTCCTATATTCTCCTTTTTCAGAGCCTTAAGTGCTTGAACAAGTAGTGAAATCAGGCGGGTACCATAACAGAAGTTCTTGGGGACACCTCTTTTTAATACTACTTTCCTATTTGATATAATTATTGTTCTTTCACTTCCAGTAGTTAGAAATGTATAATTCATTGGTACTTGAGTCGATAGCCCTAATGAATTCAATGCAGTCATACCTGATGGTAACACCTTTGCATTATCTCGGACTGCAATTGCCTGTACAACTTTATCGACCGAAGGAAGTACAATACCGAATCGACTTTTTCTTGGCTTGGTATATATTCCATGTGCAATTTTAACAAGTGTACCGTCATTTGTCAATTCAGTCAAAATACTACCAACAAATTCTGTATGATATTCAGGGAAGTCTGAACGAAACAGGATGCAATCTTCAGGCATCGCTTCTATACGTTGCTTGAGAGTAGTACTATCTATAGAATTTTCATTAGCCATATCACCTTTGAATTTTTGATGATTTTTCAAATGCAAAGATACAGAAAGAATTCAAATAAATAATAAATTACCAAGTAATTTGTTCGTTAGCCATGGAAATATATTTTGCAATGGCAATAAGAATGCTACTTCTTTATATGAAACCGCTTTTCTTATCGGTGTTTCAATTTTTTCGGTAAATCGAAAAAGAATCGTACTTCTTACACTATTTTGCCTCTTGAAAAATAGAAACAACGGGAACTTTACGGTACCAATACATAAAATTCCCGTTATGGCATTACTGATTATCAGAATAATAAATTTCAGATTTCGGTTCAAGAGTGGAACTGCGATGCCACGTTCTGAATTGGAGGTCGTAGGAATAACCTTTACACACGAATGTAGTAATAGCAGCCCACGCTATATGCGTGAGAACCACTATGCCATTCTTGCGTGTAATTGTGAAATTTCCTACGTTTCCAATTCACAAGATGAGCATAACGCTTCTTTCTGTATGTCCAGCGGCAAATGACCGCTTTCATAACAAAGGTACAAAAAAATGTGTTAATTGCTTATTCGGCGCCGGAACAAACTTCTGCCGAAACGTTTTTGCAAATCAACATTAACCTTTTGTCCAATTGGGGAATGATTGTCTGTACACATCATCGAACTGTCCGCCAAAGCGTCCGCTGTCGGCATGGTTCCATAATAAAATAAGCCCTCTACAACTCATCAACCGAACGGAAAACTCCGTGGGCAACCGCACCGTGCCTTCGCATGCTACACCACAATTAGGAAAACAACGATTTACCATGTTCCGCCTCACCACC
>OJNJ01001214.1_pt1 | contig 14809 bp, 13 predicted proteins | sample 1597491 | NCBI WGS metagenome assembly OJNJ01 (sample SAMEA2452132, study PRJEB22498) | human gut metagenome | biome: human feces; feature: human gut; material: feces | place: Australia | collected 2012 | reverse complement strand
CTTGAACCAGGGACCTCCAGATTATGAGGCTCTAAATTTCATCCTATTAAATTGCCCAGAACCTGGAGTCTCCTTTTTTGAACGGGTAAAGCCCTAGTTTATACATATAAGGGCCGGCATCTATGATTCCGTCATTGGCTAACGAAAAAGTGGCTTTATCCTGGCTGTTCGGGGAGTCATCATTGACTGCAATATGGTAAAGATAGCCGGTGTTGGCGAGGGAAACGCCGGAAGATCCTAAAAGGAAGGTATGTTTACCTTCACTGCTTTTGGAGATATTTAGGGATCCGGTCGAACCAGCTGTAAGGTAAAAGACAGCGCCGTTTCCTTTAAAAATCTCAGTTTCCATTTGAGAAGAATGACCTTGCTGTCCCAGCTGGATGTAACTCGAGGGTTCAACATTTACAAGGGACAAATTGCTGTCCTCGGGGACAAACCAATAGGAATTGCGATGCATCGTTACTTGACTGCTGCCTCCCTTGTGGGTACCGACGGCAGCCGAAAGGGCAGAGCGCTCTCCTAAGTCAATGGTTAGGCCGGAGGAGGATCCGACCGACACTGGCTCATGAACCGCCATGTGACCGTCGCTGTCCACTTGGAAGCGGGCGTGAGAGCCCAAATTTCCGAGGAATAATTTTTCAATTTCAATTCGACGGGACCGGATGTCGGCCTGAGCATTGCGAATGAGATTTAAATGTCCTTGAAAGACGGCGCTTTGAACCGAGGTTAAATTGAAACTGCTGTTGGCTTCAACGTCGACCTCCTTGGTGAAGAAGACATTTACCGTCTGAATTCCTGATTGCGGGTCTCGCCCGATGTTAAGGGAACCGGGATGGTCGGTTCCGAGAAACACCTGACCGATTTGAACTTTTCTATCAATCAAAATATCTGGGGCATCCAGATCCATCTCGCTGCTAAGCAGCTGAATTGTGGAGATCGTTCCCGCGTTTCGTTCGTTAGGGGATAAGAAATAAATTCCTGACGAAGCTGACATTTTCAGCAGGCGAGAGTACGTAGCCGAAATGCCGCCGAATAGTATTACTTGTCTTGCCTGTATTGTGGCCGAGGCACTGTCGGAAAGCGCGACGGAAAGATCGTCATAGTAAGAAGAGCTGTCCGCGTTTCTAGGCGTCATAAGGATGATCCGCTCTCGAGCACTGAGGGTGACCGCCTGATCTGGATCTACACTCAGCGCATAGCCGAATCCTTTTTCTGATACGGAAACAGGGGTAACAATAAGGTCGCGCCCAGCTGAGATATTAACATTTTGACTTTCAACGGAAAGGCCTGGAAAGAGAAGTTTGTGATTTTCTGGGTCGCGGATGGACCTGAAATAACCAGGATTAATTGAATTGATTGCAATTGTACCGTTTTCGGAGACATTCCATGCGACCGGAGCGGCATTGCTGTGGAAAATAAAATTTCCTGTCTTTCGTCCTTCTTCAAATGCCGCGTTGATTTGGCCCTCGAGACCGGGGAAAAACTGCTGCCAGTTTCCGATAAGAGTGTCCGTATTTTGTGCGATTCCCTGATGCAGTGCATCGAATTGACCTGCAGCGGTCAACATTGGGATGGCAAAAAATAGTGCAATGGCAGCTGCGGCACGCCGAAAATAAAAGCAATTCTTTATTTTCATTGAAATAACTCGTATCTTTCCGCTGAAAAAGCTTTTAACTGCAGTAAGCTAAGCTAATTGCTCTTCTAAGGGGTATTTATCCTGTAATCTAATAAAAAACGCTCTATGAACACATAGAAAATAAAATAATTAAGCTGTTTTTTATGGTATACGCCTAGAGCGAAAAGTGACGTAATACACTCTCAAAGCGGGAGAAAGGATAGGGGGGGTTAATTTACTTATAGTTTGGCAAAATTTAGAAGATATTAGGGGTTAACTTTGTAGCAAAGGTGATTTCGCTGAAAATACCCCTATGACGTCCATCCTTGTTTAGAGAAGATATCCTCCAACTTAAAGAGGTGAGGCAACGGAAATTACCTGGCTAAACCGTGAGGGTCGAAGTACAGATCGACTCATATTGAGAATGGTTTTCTGATTGAATACAGAGATAAATAGAAAACTATTTTGAGAACTTAAAAAAAAAGCAAAAAATAGAAAACGGCCTAATAGCAGGCCGTTTTTCGGGGGCGTTACACAAAAGCAATCTAACAAAAATGCTTTTGAATGAAATTGATCGAGAGTACCCGCGGAAAAGGGCGGGTACGTGCCGATAGTTATATTGTTAATACAACCCTATGATTTTCCACCAAAGCATACCGACTGCAAAAACGATAATGACACTTGCGGTAACTAGAACAAAATTGATTTTGTAGAACCGGGGTCTTTCAAAGAAACCCTGCCCAAAGTAGATCGGGCCAGGACCGCCGGCATATTCTGTAATGCCCCACATGAAGTTAGAGAAAATGGCAAAGCAGACGGCAACCATCAGCGGAGGTGCGCCGGCTCCGATTGCCACAGCGGCAAACGGGACATACATGGCGGCCACATGTCCGGAGGCTGTGGCAAATACGTAATGAAGATAAATATAGGCAAAGCCGAGCAGGATGAATGTCGTCATCCAATCCATTCCGGTGAGCATTGAGGCAAATCCGGCAGACATCCATTTAATGAAGCCGAGAGAGGTCAGACCAGTGGCCAAGGAAATGATAACGCCAAACCAAACAACGGTATCCCATGCGGCCTTGTCCGCTAAGACGTCCTTCCAATTTACGGCGCCCATCGCAAAGAGCAATGCAGCAAGCCCGATACCGATGGCATTGGCATTTAGTCCGGTCCACATAGTTGTGCCCCACCCTAGAAGAGCCAAGACGAAGCCGATCGCAACTTTGATTTCCTGCGAAGACATCGGTCCCATATGTTTCAACTCTTCACGTCCCATCTTTTTGGCTTCAGGGGTACGTTTAAGTTCTGGATTAAGAATCTTGTAGGAAAGCAGCGGCATTACGAAAAAGCAGATCATTGCCGGAACGACTGCAGCCCAGAACCAGCCTACCCAGGTCAGCTCAATGCCTAAACCTTCTTTTGCCAGTGTTGCACAAAGAGGATTTGCAGCCATGCCGGTCATGAACATAGCGCCGGTGATCGGAGTGAACTGAAAACAAGTCATGGTCAAGAATTCACCTAAACGCTTTTGCTTTGGGCCTGGTTCGGAGTCTAAAACTTGGTCAATGGACTTGGAAATCGGGAGGATGATGCCGCCGGAACGAGCGGTTACACTCGGCATTGCCGGAGCGAGAATAAGGTCGGCAATGCCCAAGGAGTAAGCGATGCCCAACGAAGAGCCTCCAAATAAGGAAAGCGTTTTATAGGCGATTCTTCTTCCTAGTCCGGATTGAACGAATCCGAGTGAAAGAACGTAAGCAGAGAAAATCATCCAGACCGTACCGGAAGCAAAACCTGAGAGTGCTGCTTTAAAACTTAGCGTGTTGGTGAAAATAGAAAGAGCCAGCGCTATGAACATTAAGGCGCCGGAAGGAAGAGGTGCACAAAGAATGCCGACAATGGTTGCGACGAAGATGGCGAACATATGCCAGGCTTGTGGTTTGAGGCCCTCGGGAACCGGGTAAAACCAAATCGCAAGCAAAACCACGATTGGGACGAGATATTGCCAGAGCTTAATAGGCTTATTAGACATAATGGTATCCTCAGAAAGGCCTTCCGCAGAAGACCTTCCTTCAGTTAAGGGACAACTAATCAGGGAAGTAAGTGCTAGTTCTTGCTGTATTTAGCAACGACGCGGTCGACAAATTCCGGAGCTAAACCCACATAGTTATGCGGATCGAGCATTGCGTCGATTTCTTCTTCCGTAAAGGCGGCGGCCACTTCGGGTGTGCGCAGCAGAACGTCCTTAAAGGGTATTTCTTTTTCGTAAGCTTCCATTGCACCCTTGTAAACAATGCCGTGAGCCGTCATACGACCGAGGCGGTTGGCTAAGTGCATCATGACGTTTTCACTGAGCATCAGGCCTTTCTGTGCAAACAAGTTGCGTTCCATATGCTTCGGATAGACGATAAGGTTCTTCAGGATGTTCTTGGATTTCTCCAGCGCGGCAGCCATCATATGGCAAGCACGAGGAATAGCTTCCCACTCAGAGAGGAAACAGCCCCAGTCCCGTTCCATTTCGCTGATCATGCTTTCTACGATAGAAGGGGCGATGCTGCGGACATTTCTAAGAAGCGCCAGGACATTTTCCAGAACAGCCGGATTGCGTTTATGCGGCATGGTGGACGAACCGACTTTGCCCATGAAGAACGGTTCTTCCAATTCAAGAATTTCTGTTCTCTGCAGTGTCAGGATTTCATGCATGATGCGGCCAAGAGTTCCGGCGCAAAGGGCAAGAACGGAAACAAATTCAGCTTGGTTATCGCGGGCAACATGCCAAGCAATCGTCGGGGTCTTCAGACCAAGGATCTTGAACATGCGTTCCTGGGTTTCTAAACCGTGTTCCGGCTGAGAGGCTAATGTGCCGACGGCACCCGCCATTTCACCGACAAAGACACGATCTTTCATCTCTTCCAAACGTTCAATGTCTCGCCCGAGTTCGTCAGCCCAAATAGCCGCTTTGTAGCCGAAAGGAATGCGGAACATTCTTTCCGCTTTCGACGAATTTTCGGGGAATGACATTCTGTCCGAACGCTCATGATGGTGTTGCGGTATTTTTTGGCCAAGTCCAGGCAGTATTCCTGACAGAGTTTCATATCACGAAGAATGACTTCGTAGGCATCTCTTTCTAACAAGACAATACCTGTGTCCACGATGTCTTGACTCGTAGCACCCCAGTGCACAAACTCTCCGGCGTTTTCCGGAAGGATTGCTTTGAAGGCTTTCAGCAGGGGTACGATCGTAATAGAGCTCTTGTAGTATTCGCCGATGCTTGGAATGTCGATGAGATCAGCTTTAGCGTATTGATTGATGATGTCGGCTTTTTCCTTTGGAATGACGCCGAGCTCGGCTTGAGCGGCGGCGAGCGCGGCTTCTGTGTCCAGCCATTTTTGGACCCAAGCTTTATCGCTCAGGATTTCGCGCATTTCATCGGTACTAAACATGCAGCCGTGGATCTGACTGTCGATTGCGGTGGAAGGCATTTTTTCTCCTTAAAAATTGAGATCGATTTTGTATGAGTTCATTCTGCAAATAGAAGACAAGCGGAACAACGAGTAAGTGCATTTGTTTTGATAACTATCAATTGTTTGTCATTCTGTTCAAAAACTTTGATCAAGAAAACAAAGAGTTAGCTTATGTCTACCAACTTAATCAAAAGATTTGTAGGCGACAATTCTGAGAACCTGTATGGTTGTTGACTTCAGGCTTCTTTAAAATTGAACTTGTCCGCGTTTGGAACCTACAAAACTCTTATCATGCAAAAACCCGTTTGGAAAAAGATTGCAGAAGAAATTTCTTTGGAGGTATCGCTCGGAAGATGGACCGTCGGCTCCATCATTCCGAATGAGATCGATTTGGCAAAGAAATACAAAGTCAGCCGCGATACGATGCGAAAAGCCTTGAGTTACCTTACTCAGCAGGGGCTCTTTGAACGGAAGCCGCATATCGGTACCAAAGTTAAATCCAGAACGAGAACGGGCAAGTTTCTGAGTGAGTTAGACGGTATCAGGGACATAGATCATTACGGCAATCAATATCCGCGAAAGATTCAAAATGTTACCCAAATTGTTGTTGATGATGAGGTAGCTGAGCGCTTGTCTCTGAGACCAGGTGACTTGATGATTCGATTTAAAAATATAAGAGTTGCCTCAGAAAAGGTTCAGGAAACGGTTGTTGTGACCTATGTCTACCTACCGGCCGATGCGGCAGAAGTTTTAGAGATTGTCAAGAAACGGCCCGAAGAACTCATTATTACGTTAGCGGAAGAAGTATTAGGACGCGAATGTGATCAGGTAAAGCAGACATTTTCCGGGACGATCATGCCTGACGAGGTCGCAGATTTATTTAAAGTTCCTCATGGAACGGCCGCATTAAAAATTATCCGGAACTACATGGATATTCGAGGACGTACTATTGTCGCCTCGGAATCTTTCCATACTGCAGACAGGTTCTCCTTTTCCGTCGCAGTAAAGAAGAAAAAGTACTGATAAGGAAAGTATTGTTGGTCTGTGAGTAAACCTCCGGAGCAGACTTGCCCATTTCTTGTTGAATCATTACGCTCAGAATTAAACCCAAGAAGAATTTCAACAACTCAAATGCACAAAACTACGAAACGCGGTTTCCTTAAGGCCGCACTTGCCTCCGGATTGGCGCTTGAAGCTTTTCCTGCTCGTTCTGATTCCCAGAAGAGCTCCGAACAGTTAATTACGATTATCGACTTAGATAAGTGTGACGGCTGCTCGGATTTTCCGATTCCTGCATGCGTCAAAGCCTGCCGTACTAAAAATCAGGCTCGCTATCCAGAGCCGCAGAAGCCGCTGCAGCCTTACTGGCCTCAGCCCAAGTATGAGGACTTTTCAAACGATCGGGATAACATTTCTCGGCTGACTCCGTACAACTGGATTTATCTCCAGCATGTTTCCGTTGACGGAAAAGATATATATCTTCCTAGACGCTGCATGCAGTGCTTCGATGCTCCATGCCGCAAGCTCTGTCCTTTTGGAGTCATCGACCAAACTAAACAAGGAGCGGTCAAGATTGATGATCGCGTATGTTTCGGAGGCGCCAAATGCAGAGATCTTTGTCCCTGGAACATTCCGCAGCGCCAGGCCGGTGTCGGTATTTATCTGAAGGTTGAGCCGAAACTCGCCGGCGGCGGAGTGATGTACAAGTGCGATTTTTGCGCTGACCTCATCGCCCAAGGAAAAGAACCGGCTTGCTCGGCTGAGTGTCCGAAAAAAGCCATGTTGGTTCTCTCCATCTCGCAGGCAGAAGAAAAGCTCAAATCCTTAGCAAAAGACCGTTTTGTATACGGTAGAGAAGAAAACGGCGGAACGGCAACTTGGTATGTTTGCTCCGTGCCGTTTGAAAAGATCAACCGCCAGCTGAAGACTCAACTGCCAAAGAACCATCCGGGAAGACCGCTCATGAACGAAGTCGATTCGAAACTGAGTCAGTCGACGCCTTTAGTGCTCGGAACTTTGGTTGCTCCGATTGTGGCTTTGGGCGCATCGGTCGCCATCAGAAAAAGAAAGAACGACAAAGATCAATCTCAATAAGGCGGTGCGGAAATGAAAATCATCAGACAACCTCTAACGAATCGAGTTGTGCATTGGGGCATCGCTTTGAGCTGTTTCGTATTGATTTTTACCGGAATACTTCAGATGCCTGTGGCCAAGAGATACGGCCTGACATCTTTAGGAGAGTGGATGGGCAACTACTTCACGACGTTGTCCATGCATTACTTCTTCGGCCTAATCTTCGTTTTCTTCTGCTGTTTCCACGTCTTCTACCACGCGCTGAATAAAGAGTTCGACATTGTTCCGAAGAAAGGCGACGTAAAGGGAAGTATCTTGATTTTTAAAGCGATTCTTTCCGGAGAGAAAGAGCCGCCGAGTGCGAAGTACCTGCCGGAGCAGCGTTTGGCTTGGGCAGCTTTTGCGGTGACTTTTCTAATTCTGATCGTCACAGGTTTGTTGAAAACTTATAAAAACCTTCCCGGGGTGCAGTTGGACGATCCGTGGACGTTTTACATTGCTCAGTTCCATAACCTGGGTTTTGTGCTTTGCATTCTTTTATTCGTCGGCCATATGGCAGCTTTCGTGATTAAGGCCAATCGAAATCTTCTGCCGGCAATGTTCTCTGGCAAGGTGGACAGAGAATACGCTCTTGAGCGTCATTCACTTTGGTCGCCGGAGTAAGAGAAAACTGAAAGTTAATAAAAAGGCAGGGCGATTTTGTTAATCGTCCTGCTTAAATTGGAGCTACTCGGCTAGGATTTTAGAAAGTATGGCACATTCCTAACAAGAAGTTGGATGAACGGCCGTTCTCAACGTCCTTCTTATAGTGATCTTGATAATAACCAACTGCGCCGTAAAGGAAAGTTTCTTTACTCAGATAGTACTGATAACCCAAGGCAATAGTCCATCGTTTCATCTTTTCTTCATGATTGTCTGTATTTTTTGCATTCATGAAACCTGCGTTAGAGTATACGAAGCCACCCCATACCGGTGATTTAATACCGACGTTTAAGCCAAAACCATCGACATATCCTGAACTGGTAGTCGTTGACATACCTTCAGTTTTAATAGGATTCCTACCAATTCTTGCCTGATCGAAATATTGAGCGTCAAAGAATAATTTACCGAAACTACTGTCGTAAGTGACTGCGCCGCTGACAGTCAATGGATTGTGAACATTGTGCTTTTGATAAGAGGCTGTATCTTGTCTATCAAAGATAAGGACTGTATAAAGAGGGCCGTAACGGTAGCTAGCCGCCGCTGAATAATAGCGATCTGCCTTTGTATTGTTTTCGTTAGGATTGTCAACACCATTCATCCCGCCAGAGTATTGGGCATAAAGAGTAAAACCGTTGAGAGAAGGTGTCTTGTATGCAACGGCATTGTCAAGGCGTCCCCAGCCTCCTGCCATGACGGCTCTATGACCAGGAACTCCTCTTCCCCATGCAGTAGAGAACGGAGCTATCGCAGCCCCATACAAGCACCAGGAGCCATTACCACTACGGAATTCTCCAATGCGACCAAAACCTAATTTTCCGAATGGACCTTCTACGTATAAGGTGGATTCGCGATTAAATAATCGTTTTGAATCGGCAAAACTACCGTTGTCGGCGTTATAACCATTTTCAAGAATGAATCCGACTTTATAGCCGTTTCCGAGATCTTCAACACCTTTAATTCCGATTCGATCCATGGTTTGTTGGCTGTCTTCCATTGTGAACTGATGAGTTCCATTGTTTTGATTTAAGAAACTGAAGCCTAAGTCAATTGTTCCGTAAACAGTAACTTGAGTATTAGCAACAGCCGCCGTGGAAAAGCATGCAAGGCAAGCGAGGGTGAGAAGTGTTTTTTGCATTGATTTCTCCTTGAGTTGATTTTCTCTTCACATTTGCGTTTAGAGATGCGACTATGTTGAGATTTTTCACTTAAGGCTTCAAAGAGAATCTAATAAAAACATAAGATATATGACTGAATTTGATAGAAGTCGTGGAGTCCGGGAGAAAGTGCAATAGTTAAAAAAAATTAACAATGCACTCATTATGAAAAAATTGATTCAAACAAAGGAAAATGGTCCTATTCTGTTTTTGCTAGGAAATTTAGCCTTTGCAACTAATGGTATTTGGTTAAAGATGGCTCCTGCTGAGTCATCTTCTTTTACTCTAGCGGCCTTTAGAATGATAATCGGTTGCCTTTGTCTATTACTTTGGTTGAAACTTCGGAAGAAGCAATTTAGTCTAAAAAATTGGAATTGGAAGTATATTTTTCTTTATGCAGTTGGCCTATGGGGTTTTCAAGTCTTTTTGTTTCAATCCATTCTTACCATTGGGGTAGCTATAGGAACGGTTATTGCGGTTGGAAGTACTCCTCTTTTTGCTGGCCTTATCCAGTGGATTATCCAAAGGAAACTTCCAGGAAAGATATGGTTTATATCGACGGGAGTCGCAATTTTAGGTTTAGTTTTCCTAAATGTAGGTAACAGTGGTCAAAGCCTTTCTATTTCTGAATTATTGTTGCCAGTATTCAGTGGCTTTTGTTCAGCCGTTACTCTGTTTGCAGGACCGAAACTCTCGTTAACACATGCACCAGAGGAGGGAGTTGTCTTAGTTACTTTTATCGCAGCTCTTCTTTTTCTACCGTTTCTATTTTTCTGTCCTATCTCTTGGATAGGCTCTCCGGAGGGGCTTTGTTCCGTGATAATGCTTGGTGTTGTTAATTGTGCATTAGCTTATAGCTTAATATTAGCTGGTCTCAAAACGACTCAACCTGCAACGGCATCCTGTTTGTCTCTATCCGAGCCCATGGGAGCTGCTTTGATAGGCATTGTCTTTCTGGGAGAAAAGCTTACACTCAATTCAGCTCTGGGAATCTTTCTTATTTTTATTTCTGTTGTCCTGACACTGTTCGTGTCGTCCGTTAAGAGAGAAGATGAGGGTAAAGCTGAAAAACTTTGCTAGAAGCTAAACGTTGATACAAAACCATCCGACAGTCTTTTTGAGGCAGTCGGATGGAATTTCAGATGTAGCCTTATTGTGGAGCCTGACAAATCTCTGTTTATTATAAAGGGTTAAGAAAACAACTTCCTCCGAGAGTTTGTTTTTCCATTTGAAATAAAAAATGAGTTTGTGGCCCAAGGGGCTATTTTTAAAAATGTATTTTCCGCGGCAGAAGAAAATGCTTCTATCGTAATTTTGATGAGTTCGTCTGCCATTTCCTCATAGTTACTGCCCTTCCTAGAGATCATATATAAATCCCTGCTTAGTGATGGATCCTCAAGTGGCAACACTTTGATTCTATCCATGAATTTTGGAAATTGAGATACCGCACTCAACGTAGTGATTCCCCATCCAAAGCCATTAGCAATGAAATTAAAGAATGGTTCAAAACGATTTACGAAGATCTTGTCAACAAATGAAAGTTCATGTTCATGAAAAAATTCTACTTCCAATTGTCCGAAGCTCGAAGTTTCACAATTGCAAATTCTAGGGAGTCCACAGAAGGTCAAATTTATCCAGGTTGCGTCCTTTGGAAGCTCTAAGGATTTTGGAACAACGAGAATGGACGGTTCAGAAAGTAGGTACTTTCTGTAAATATTGTCGAACTGAAAGAATGGACGGCTGCTGATAATAAAATCAAGTTTACTTTCTTGAAAATCCTTCATCAATGCTGAGCTTATCCCCTCTGTCAGCGTATATTCAGAAACCTTAGAGGCTGTTTTACGAATAATTTCAGCATTGACATGGCTTGATATTGAGCCTACACAACCTAGTCTCAGAGAAATCTTTTTCTTTGATGACTTGTGGAGAGAAAGCAGCCAATTATCAAATTGTTCAGCTTGCCTTGTGACAGTTTCATAGAAAGAGCGCCCCTCCGGAGTTATTTGAATGGGTCTGACGTTCCTGAGTGTCAATTCTATTCCTAGTTTTTTTTCCAACGTTGATATATTGCGTGATACCGCAGATTGGCAGATGTTAAGTCTCCTTCCTGCTTCGGAGAAGCTTCGGGTTTGGCACAGAACAAGGAATGATTGGATTTGGGGCTGAAAAATTAAGTTGTCTATTGAAATGGGTGCATTTGTCATAGTTGATAAACAAAAGACTCTCAGGTCCGGAAAGGGCCTGAGAGGATGGTATGAAGGTTCTTTAGAAAACTACTTTTGCGAGGGCAAAGGCTACGCAAATAGAACTAATGCAGATAACGAGTCCTGGCCGCATAGAGCTGTGGTTAAAAAGATAGGTGCCTAGGCTGGTAGAACCTGTGGTATCTAGTGCTACCGAGGTAATTAAATTCGGTTGAATTGGGAAGAACCAAACTGCGCAAGCTGCTGGGGCAAGTGCAACAAGATATTCGGGCGCAATACCCAATGTTATACCCACAGGCATCATGGCAGCAATTGTACCAGGTCGGACGCATCAGAAATTAAATAGAAGACCACGATAAGGGTTTCCTTTTGAAGGGAGACCTTAGCCCAGGGAGCCGCTAGATGCGTATGCAATCATTCATTGCAGCCAGCATATCCTCAATTTTATTCAGCCTCGCCCTGATCACCGGTTTGGACGGCGCCTCTTTGCCCGTTGTCTCTTCCAAGCGTGTTTGGATTTTCGTCGTGAAGTTTAGGGCGATCTTGTTAAGCAGTGTTCTTCCGGCCAGATACTGAGCGTTTGTGCACTGCAGCCGATCCTGATTAAAGGCCATATCTAACGCCCAATGGCCTTTGTTTTCAATTGCCCAGTGCTGACGAATGGCACGATGCAGAACCTGCTCCACATTCGGGGCATCGTACCTTAATGATGAGATGTAATAGCGGACCTGAGGCCCAAGAATTTCTCCGGTGTTTTTCTTCACCGTGTCAGTGACGGCTTCCACGATCGATCCTTCATCGAGGCCAACCCATTTATTAAGAATTTCTTCCGGTAAAAGAGCTCCCGGAAGAACTCGAGTTTTTCTTTTCGTAATTTTGCCGCCTTGGTCTGTTACCGAAGGCCGCGCAATTTTGTACTCATGTGTTCCCAGTTCGAAGAATCCGCGCACCTGTTCATATGTAAGATCCTGATTAGCCTTCAGAGCCAAACAGTAGTCGGCCTTTTCGGCAATGATCTTTGCGGCGAACTCGATTTGTGTATTTAAAGCATCTGCCGTGACGATTGCCCCTCGAATGTCTAAAGTGCCGATGAGCTTTGAGGCATGGGTAATTTCGTTGTTCTTTTCACCGATGACTTGCTGAGCCAGAATCAACTCGTTGTCTGCATCCATGATGTTTAAAACATACGGGGAGTGCTGAGAAGAATCCCGGGAAGCCCTGATAGCCTGTCCGTCGACAGCAATTACCGGGTGAGACAGTCTGCTGCGCAGCATCTCAACGAACCGTTCGATCAGAGCGGCATTTTTGTCTTTGCCGATAATCATCGTGATGCGCCTGACGGTATCGTGAGATATTTCCTCATCAGGAAAGTTGGGGAAGCTCTTGCTCAGCAAGGGTCGGCATTGATGCCAGAACTCTGCAATTTCCGTGCAGGAAGTTTTGCCTTGCATCGCAGCAAGAAGAATGACGCAAAAGACAATATCCAATGGGTAAATGATCCGTCCGGGATCTCTGGGATCAATCACTTCTTGGGCAGGTGCGGCAATCTTAGCCGCTTGAAGTGAACCTTTTCTTCTGCGCGGTTCCAGAGTAACCAATTTCTCCAAATCAGTTTCACCGGGCGGAAGTTTTCCCAAAGTCTCCGTTGAAATTCTTCTGCTGTTTTTAATCTTTGGATCGTAAACGCTGACGACTCTTTGAATATAAGTCCAACCGTCTTTTCGTTTCGCACGAATGATAGAAGTGTGCTCTTTTGGGTTATCAGATCTGGGTCTTGACATAGCAATCACCTTGTATTGATCTCTAATATTATACTATTCATCACGATAAAGGGCAAGCACTTTTCCTAATAAATTCATGCAATTATCAGAAATTTTCGCAGATATTATTCAGATTTTTTATTAATATCGTGCGTCGAACCTGGCAATTGTACCTCCTTGACTCATAAGTATTGCAGCCATCGCAAAAAGAGCTATACCAAACAGCCAAGGGTATGCTTGGACAATGGCTCCAAAATTTGCAACCATTTCGGCTTTGTGTGCGGCGAAGAAGGTATCCGCCATCCATGCAACACCAAAGCAAACCATTACGCCAACAACGCCACCATTAAAAACTCCGGACTTTGCGACTGCTGCGGGTTTAACTTTGCAGATGAACATGATTAAACAGGCTGCCCCCATTGCCAGAATTTCAATGACATGTGCTACTGTCATTGTCACAGTTTTACCATTTACTACCCAGCTCGGCATGAGTTCCTTAAAGGAGCCCAATATCAAAATGCCTAGCACTGAAAGGCCAAAAAGTACAACCGCAATTTTTGCTTCCTTCGTTGGTACATACTCTCTGGAGCTCTTTGAAGCGACTGCAATTTCTCCGGTTTTTACCCGACGTTGAAATTCTGGATCATTCTCAAGTTCAGCTCCTCTCTTGTATACGCTGAAGGCGCCAAGAATAATGCCAATCAAGACTGAAGGAAAGAGTACGGCAAAAATTTGTCCGAGCGTTACGTTGTGGGTAGCTAATACTCCTACAATCGCAGCAGTAGCAGCTGACAGAGGACTGGCTACTATTGAGTGGGAGGAAGCAACACAAGAAACAGAAAGAGGGCGCTCAGGCCGAACTCCTGCTTCTCTTGCTACCTCGGAAATTACAGGGAGAAGAGCCATAGCAATGAATGCTGTACCCGTAAAGGTCACAAAAAGAAAACAAACTATTGGAGCTAAGAAAGTTATGTGGTTAGGATTCTTTCTTAAAAGGATTTCCGCCCATTTAACTAATAGATCCAGACCGCCAGAGCATTGGAGGGTACCTGCCAGCGAGGTTACGGCAAGGATGATTAACATCACTGCAATAGGAGGGCTTGTAGGTCTCAAACCACAAATGAACGTCAAGATGGCTAAGCCGAATGCTCCGGCAAAAGCTACGGCGATGCCACCCTTTCTCACACCGATAAGAATGCATAGAATGACGATAAGTGCGTCTATTATTAACATGATATCTCCTTATGAACGCCTCGGATGAGACGTATAAGATTTATCTTCGGATTTGGAGAAGACAGCTTCAACAGTTGAGCTTTAATGACATAGTAGGTATTCTTTATAGGGATACTATGAGGAATATGTCTTCTCCAAAGGAGAATGGGGTAATGTTGGTTTTAAACTTTTCTGTAGGATTGATATTTCCCGAAAAGTTCTTCTAGTTTGTCCATGTCGACTAAGTTATGGACATCAAAAAGATCCTCAACAACCTCATCCGGCAATAATTTCAGTTGTTTGGCTGCTTCTTTACAAGTTAAGTTGTTGTCCATTGCAAAATGAGCAACCTTAGTCCCTATTTCGTAACCGAAAAGTGTACTGACCATAGTAGCCAGGGAAGTAGATTTCTCCGTCTGCTCAAAACAATGTTCTTTGTCTATTGAAAGGGTTTTGATGGTAAAGCTCAATACATGAAGAGTGCTTCGGAGCAAATCTGAAGATTCAATAATGACTTTATAAGGAATACCTGAAAGAGGGCCCATTTCTAACCATCCAGATTGAAGTTGCTCATTCCAGAATTAATGCACCAGGCAATCCAAAGTTAATGCACCAGCGAAGT
>OJNJ01001212.1_pt1 | contig 14831 bp, 10 predicted proteins | sample 1597491 | NCBI WGS metagenome assembly OJNJ01 (sample SAMEA2452132, study PRJEB22498) | human gut metagenome | biome: human feces; feature: human gut; material: feces | place: Australia | collected 2012 | reverse complement strand
TTACAGGAAATGCAACATTTGTAGCCGCATTTCCCAGCATCCCCACGCCCTGGCCAATAAAAATCTGATCCACTATATTGTACAAAGCACTGACCAGCATGCTGATAATAGCTGGAATTGCAAATTTCCCAATCAAACCACCTACCGGAGCCGTTCCCAATGGATTTTGCTCCTGACTGATGTTTGTTTCTTCCAAAAAATCTCCTCCCCTGTTTAAGAGTATTTCTGTTTATTTCTCATAAATTCTGATATGAATCATAACAAATTCTGAAAAACGATTCAAGAATTTTATGCTCAAAAAGCCCAGCTGCATACACAACTGGGCATTTTGTATGAATATGGTTATTATTTCGCTATCTGCAGGCGCACCGCCATATACTCTTTCCCCGGCAGCTTTACTCGGAACTTTCCTTTATGAATTCCTCCATCTGTAATAGTCATTTCCCAGGTATCGATAATTTCCACCTGATACTCTGTAGTATCATCAAAGTAGAAATCCCGGAAGCCCGGTCGCATAAAGGAATAATAGTAAATAAAATAATCTTTCCTTGCCGGGAAACCGGCAACGCGGCAGGCAACCTCATCCCATTTGCAGGGCATAGGTTCCACACCAAGTCCCGGTGTTTCTTCCATGATTTTTGCAAGAAATCTGATACGCTCCGGTGAGGTTCCGTGAAGAACGCCGCCATGAGACCACCAGAGAATACGATCCGGACTGAGATATGTTTCACCGTGTCCCGGATATCCTCCGCGGCAGAATGCCTCCCAGAATCTTCTCGTCATTTCCTCACCGCTGATATTTCCCCAGCCAAACTGAATGTTGCCCTCATAGCAGATTTCGTCCAGAATTACAGGCTTATGATATTTCTCACGCCACTCATTTACCAGCTCGGAGGAACGGTATGTCTCAGTTCTCTGGATACTGCAATGGGTAATCCAGGGCAGGTTATAATCATAATACGCTTTGCAGTTATGAATGGATCTGAGATGATGATAAGGATCCTTCTCACAGATAATGCCAGCATATCTTTCCCAGTCAGAAAGCGTTTTCTCATGCATCAGATCATATTCATTAGCCAGGGACCACCATACATTTCGATATGCGGAAAAACGGGCCAGCACATACTTCCAGTAGCGGTCATCATCCTCTGCTTTCATCATGGAGAATCCCCATCTGTCATACGGATGCATAACAATCAGATCTGCCTCGATTCCCAGATTCATAAGTGCCTGAATACACTTTTCAATATGTTGAAAATGGGCTGGATTGAATCTGGTAAAGTCCCAGTCATTGCCCGGAGCACAGCCATTATATTCCGCGAAATTATTTTCATTTAACACAGAGCTGTCGCAGGGTGTTCCCTCATAAGGATAGGTAATCGGCTCATGAAGATTGTAGTCATAGTGCTTGGGAAAAATACAGAAACGGATCTTATTAAAAGCATTTTCTTCCAGAGTTTTCAGTGTCTGCTTCTGCAATTCTTCGTTCTGCAGATTCCATACATAACATGTAGTTCCAATGAAGTGATAGGGTGTTCCATCCTCATAGGCAAGATAATAGGTACCTGCAACACGAACCGGACCATGGTTGTCTGCTGAAGGAGAAGTTACAGTAAAACTTCCGGTCAGTATATTTCTGACAGCACATTTTTCTGCTGCCTTCCCACCATCAGCAGTTCCTAGCTTATGTTCAGGCGCTTCTTCATCCGGCACTTCTTCCCCCGCGTTAATATCAAAGGAAGCCTCAATTTCAAAGGTATACTCGTCTGTAAAAGACGGCATAAATCTTACTCTATAAGTACCATCTCCATCATAAAACCCATCTACCGTTTTCTTCTCATTTTTACAACAAAAAGTACCTTTAATCCACTGGTCACAAAATGGATTCCCCTCCTTGGGACCGCTTACGGTCACTTCAAAAATGCCCCATTTTTCTATTGTTTTTGCATAATTTAATTTCATTTTTCTTGTCTCCTTCTCCATTTTAGATCTCTTATATTTTATATATCTCTCTTTCAAAACTCCAAATACGCGTTGCGGATTTGTCTCGATATCACTGCCGCATCTGACATCTTATGAGGATGCAGACTTTGATTTACTGCCCGTGTAAATAAAAATCCCCCATGCTTTCTACTATCATAATACGTCAGAAAACATGGGGTTTGCAACGTTACTTTATTAAGAAAATGTATGAATTTTTAATCTGTCCAGAGCGTGTTTGAAAAAGTGGCTGAATGCCTTTTCTATTGTTCTTTACGCGTTTTGACAATCTCAAAATAATCAAAATCCGCATACCGTCTCCCCCCTGTCATATCGTGACAGTACATTCCGAAGTGAGCGCCGGTGAATCCATCGCTTTGCTCATCGGTGAGGATGTTGGTGGGGACTTCAGCCAGTTCCTGATAGTCTTTTCCATCCAGGGAGTAGAAGAATTTTGCATAAAGTCCTTCCTGGGTGGTGATTACGCGCAGATATACAGGACCATCTTCCGGGATGGAAATTGCCGGAATCACATCTTCTACGTCAAAGTGATCGCTCTTTATCAGGCGCAGCTTTGCAGGCTTTTTCAAATCAAGTGTCTGGGAGCCAAACTCTTCCTCTCTGGTCTTTACCAGAAGGTAGAAATTGCCAGTGTCATACATATAGGCAAGTCCTGCCATCTGCTCTCTGCAGGTTGGGGCAAACTCTACACAGGTTTCCACCTGAACATGACGCTCCTGCTGCCTCCGTGCCACAAGACTTACGTTATAGCAGGAATTCAGGGATTCCTGACCGTAGAGGCGAAGATAGCCGGGGCGTTCTGTCAGGCTGGTGTAGCTGTCATATGGCTGGCGCAGGGAAGTATAGCGCACATCTAAGAGCGCAGAGGTCTTCTTCACTGGCATACTTAACTTTTTATTACATTCTTCGTCCACAGCATTCTTCTCATTCAGATACTCTTTTGTTTTCGAAAGAGTTTCAGCAATGTCCGCATTCTTTGCAGTTTCATTATTTCCAGCACTGTCTGCAATTTCTAAATCAAAGTCTTCTTTTCCATAATCTTTCCCCTCTTCCTCCGGGAAAAGATACTCCTGAATTCCAGTTGGCTCTTCTGTCTCCCACTGTCCAAATCGTCCACCGCAGGCCAGTCTTAGCCAGCCCTCTTCGTTCCATACCATCTTCTGAATTGCGGTTTCGCGGCCAAGCACGCACTGTCTGCTGCCCTTCGGCGGTCTGCCGCAAAGATGTACCATGTACCACTCCCCGTTTTGAGTGCATACAAGATCTGCATGTCCGCATTTCTGCAGTTTCTCTGGATTATCCACATCAGAGGTAAGTACCGGATTGCCTGGATCTTCCTCGTATGGTCCCCAGATGGAACGGGATCTCGCCATAGTTACCATATGCTCATATCCGGTTCCACCTTCTGCCATCAGCAGATAATAATATTCTCCAATATGGTAAATATGTGGACCTTCTGTATAGCCACGTCCGGTTCCCGGGAAGACATTTTTCGCCTCTCCCACCAGGCATTCCTTCTCAGGATCATACTCCTGTACCAGAATTCCCTTGAAATTGTTGATCATATTCACAATATACATTTTGCCATCTGTATCATGAAATACAGATGGGTCAAAGCCAGAGCTGTTCAGATAAACTGGCTCAGACCAGCCGCCACGGATGTCCTTAGATTTCACAAGGTAATTATGGGTGTTAAAAAGTCCTCCGGTACGGGTTTTTACGTCCGTATAAATCAGCCAGAAGTATTCCCCATCCCAGGAAATATCCGGCGCCCATACGCCACAGGAATCACCCTCACCAACCATATTAAGCTGGCTCATTCGGTTCAGCGGCGATGGCAGTTGTTCATAATGCTTCAGATCTTTAGAATGATAGATTTTCACACCAGGCCACCATTCAAAGCTTGAATTTGCAATATAATAATCTTCTCCAACTCGTATAATACTTGGATCCGGGCAAAATCCCGGAAGAATTGGGTTCTGAATCATACTATAATCCTCCCATCAGTACAATTATTTTCTTTTATGGCTGAACACTTTCTTCACAAATCCCACTGATCAGCGAGCCTTATATTTTCAATCAGGCAGTGATGTTTCTTATCTTTTTTGTTATAGCCAATTCCAACGACAAGGATTTTTTCCGTTTTCCTAGATTCCTCTCCTAATCTGCCGGCAAATTTAAGGACATATTGTTTTTCTTTTATCTGCCCGATTGCCGCTTCAGGAGTATGGTCAATTTTCAGTTCCAGAATAATTCCAGGCAAATCTTTCTGTTCCGGATAAAATATGAAATCAACAAACCCTGTTCCAGCTTTATCCTCTCGCTCCACCCGATAATAATCACGAGCTGAAAGATATACCAAATTAATAATCGCAGAAAGTTCTGTTTCACTATTATAAGATAAAATCGGAGTTTCTGTATTATGCGCAAAGGACAATATTTCTTCCATCACATCCGTTTTCCCCTGTAAGGTAGCTTGCAGCATTTCCTCTGATTTTTTCGCAAGCTTGTAAACGTATCCTAAAGAATTTTCCTTCTGAAGCATCTCATTAAACTGGTCCATCAGCTCTTTATTTGGAATATACACTTTCCCCTGGTAATAACTTAGAAATCCATATACGACCATAGCAGACAATATTTCATCTCTTGTTGTCAGATTCATAGATGTTGCCGCATATTCCCTTATTTTTGCATTTACTCCCTCTCCGGCAATCATAAGCGCCAGGTCATTGCGAACATCCGCAATGTTATGACGAATATAATAGAAAATCTCATCATAAGGTCCCGAACTCGTCCAGTAACTTCCAAGATTGTTGTTCGTAAGAGAAGCAACTACAGAGCGTGGATTGTATAATTTCTCTCCGTTTTTCGAATAATAGCCATCATACCAGTAACGAAGTCCATTCCTTGTTACTGCTGTCTTTTCCTGGCTCTTCTCGCATTTACAGCAATATTTTTCATACAGTGTGTCCACTTCTGTTTCCGAAAATCCAAAATCATCGCCGAATTTGGGTTCTGACGCCATAGAATATTCAATAAACATATTTAATTCTGAGCCGCTTGAATACTTGGCAATTGGAAGGATTCCTGTCATATATGCCAAGGAAACATAGGGTTTATCTTTAAGCAACCCCTTAAGAAAAAGCAAGTATGACTTTTTATCCTCTTCTGTCACAAAGGGCATATTAAAAACTGCATCCCACTCATCGAAAACAAATATAAACCTGCTTCCTTTTTCCACAAAAACCTGCATTAAGTCTTCACGAACCGAATTATTTTCCCTAAACGTAATGTCAGAATAAGTCTCTCTGATATCCATTTTAAGATTGTTCTTTATCGCTCCAATATAACTTTTATAATTCTCGCACTCGTCATCAACTACGCTAAAATCTATATATATAACATTATGCTGGTTTAAATTTTTACGATACTCACTATACTGACTAATATTTAGTTTGTCAAACACCTCACTTGCATCCGTATTTTTTCCAAAAAAGGCACCAATCATATTCGCCATGACTGTTTTTCCAAATCTTCTTGGCCGTGTAATACAGATATGGGAATTTCCCTGATTTGCCAATGTAATTAAATCTCTTAAAATGTCTGACTTGTCAACAAAGTATGGACGGCAAAATTCACTTCTATATAAAAAATAAGGCGCACTTCCATTCAAATACATCCCCATTGCCTCAGCACCTCCCTGCACGAGCTTATGGTTTAAGTATAACCGCTCTTCATTTTTTTGTACAGTATCTGGCAAACAAAAAGGACTGCAAAATTCCACGTATTCTGCAATCCTTTTCCTATATTTACTTACCTCACAGCAGAAAACCTTATTCTAACGATTACTTTTCTGCCTGTTTTTCCAGCAATTCTGGCAGACACATTGGTTTCTTTCCTTCCAGCTCATCTGCCATATTCAATGCCAGTATATTCCAGTTAATAAAGCCACCATTCATAACCGGTTCTCCATTAAATGGATTGTAATACTCATGAAGACATCCTGTTTTCTCCAGGTCCTCTCCCAGAAGGTGCATGGTGCGCTTATACATAATTTCCGCCTCCATGCGGTATCCGTAGTTCAAAAGTCCACGAAATACCACATAGTTTGCAACCAGCCAGATCGGGCCAAGCCAGTTGGTAACAGACAGGTCAAACATTTTCTCATCCTTAGAAAGCGTGGTCAGACCGAAGTCAGAACCAAAGGTATCAGGATCAAAAATATGCTTCACCATATCTGCAGCCTGCTCTTTTGTGGCAATTCCTGCATACATGGGAATAAAGCCAGACCATACACGTACTTTGATGGGCAATGTCTTCCAGAAGACTCCCAGTCCCTGGTGGAACCAGTCGTATTTCCTTGTCTTAATATCCACATCAACTGAATAGAAGAAATGATCACGTTTGTCCCAGCATTCCTGCTGAATAGCACCGATCAGTGCCTCGCGCTTATCCAGAAGCTTCTTCGCCTCTTCCTCCTTGCCAAACTTTCTGTATAATCTGGCACCAGCTTCCAGCTCCACACACATAAAGCTATTCAGATAAATATTGGCAGTGGAAAATGGCGGACGGCCAAAAGTAGCTGGATCATTGTCCATACCGATCATAATATCGTCCTGCCATACATACAGTCCGCTGTTTTCATGGAAATAATACTGATCATAACAGTCAAAATACTTCGCCACGCCTGGAAGAAATTCTTCCATCCAGGCATAATCACCGGTATAATCACTGATCAGGCACATCTGGCTGCAAAGGAAGGGCTTATGCATATTCATGATCTTGCCTTCCTTATGCCTCATATTCAGATAAGGCTCCGGCCAGTCTGCCACCTCGATCATCATGGGAATATATCCATCTTCCAGCTGGTGGTCGAAGAAATTGCGGATATTCCCCTGTGCGTGCTCTATAATTCTCGGCTTCACAGACGGATCCTGATAAGAATCCGCCAGATTCAGAAAGCCATATACGGACCAGTAGGTATCCCAGTCCCATACATTTCCATCATAAACGGAACCTGGATCAATAAACGGATAATGGATAAAGCTTCGCGGATTCTTAAGCACATCCTCCGTGTGAGACATCACAAATTTTTTCAGTTCCTGTCTATACTGCTCTGTCCTTTTATCTTCCATAAAATCAACCCTTTACAGCTCCGGCTGTCATACCTTCCATCAGTTTCTTATTCAGTGCCATGTACAGAATCAGAAGTGGGAATACACTCATGGATACAGAAGCGAAAATTGCACCCCAGTTCTTGGATCCAAACTCATCAGAGAAGTACAGAAGTCCTGTCTGAACAGTCTTCAGCGCAGAATCACTGATGAATGTCATGGAAAACAGAAGGTCGTTCCATTTGAAGAAAAACTGAAGAACCAATACGGTTACAATAGAGTTCTTCATCAGTGGTGTTACAATGTGCCACATCAGTCTGTAAATACCACAGCCATCGATAACGGCAGCCTCCATAATGTCATCCGGGAAGGAACGAAGATATCCCTGAACCAGATAAATGGACAACGACAGGCCAAATGCTATGTACGTAATGATCAGACATGTTCTGGTATTTAACAGGTTTGATCTGCTGTAAATCTGGAACAGCGGGATCAAAGCGATTGCCACCGGAATCATGATACCGAAACGGAAATACTGTGCAACTGCATTTCTGAATTTCCATTTCATCTTTGTTACAGCAAAACCAACAGTTACTGAGAAAAATACAATAAATACAAGTGCCACTAATGTAGTGATCAAACTGTTCTTAAAGAAAGTGGACATATGTCCTCTTGTCCATGCATCAGAGTAGTTCTGGAAATAGAAACCATCATTTAATGCATAAGCTGGCTTTTCACTCCACTCAGCCTGTTTCTTGAAGGATGCGGTAAGCATCCAGAATAATGGGTAAATCTCAATTATGCAAAGAAGGAAAATTACAATTCCCCGAAAAACTGCTTTTACTTTTTTCATAATATTTCCTCCTTTCAGTCTTTTACATCAAATTTATTGATAACAAGAGATCCCACAACACAGATCAGGAAGATTACGATAGCGATAACACTGGCATAACCTACCTTGTTATAGGTAAATGCAACATCATACATATACATGGAAAGTGATTTTGTTGCGCTTCCAGGACCACCCTTGGTAAGAGCCATAGCAGACTCGAACATCTTTACAGTTCCGGAGAAACTGAATACAAGGCTGGTGATCACCATTGGACGAAGAAGCGGAAGAAGGATGTTTTTGAATAACTGCCATCCGCCGCAGCCGTCGATTCTGGCAGCTTCCAGGATATCATCAGAGATATCAAGAAGTGCACCATAAAAAATTACAGAATAGAAGCCCATGGCAACCCAGATATCCATTACGCACAATGCCCAGAGAGCTGTGCTGGACTGGCCGATCCATGGCTGAACAAGGTTTGTAAAACCAAGAGAGTCAAGCAATGAGTTTAACAGACCATAGTTTGGCTGGATCTCATAGATCTTTGCAAACAGCTGGCCTACTGCAACAGTAGGAAGTACTACCGGGAAGAAAACCAGAGTTCTTACGATGGTTTTGCATCTTCTCAGCCAGAATTTAAACATCAGGGAAAGTAAAAGTCCCATTCCAACCTGGCCAACAGTTACAACCAATACATATCTGCAGTTTACTGTTAATGCATTCAAAAAGTTCTTGTCCTTAAAAAGTCTTGCATAGTTGTCAAGACCTGCAAATTCCCACTGAAGTCCCGGGCTGCCGCTGAAGAATGAGTAGTACAATGACCAGACAACCGGTACCATTACAATAATGGTGTAAATAATCAGTGCCGGAACTACGAAAAGGGATATCGCTTTCTTATTACCTAATACCTTGTTCATAAAATTCCTTCCTTTCTGTATCAAAAACCATTAAAATTTCGAATTTTTTCAACAAAAACGGGAGTGTCTGATGGCAAACACTCCCATTTGAATAATCACTTCAAAGCTTATATTGCCAAAGCTATTACTTACTGCATGTCATATACATCCTGGATGGACTGCATATATTCTTCGCCAGTCATTTCGCCGTTTAACAGAGGCTGTACATTTTCCTGAGCTGTCTTGGAGATTTCGCTAGGCATTTTTGCTTCCCACCATGCAAATCCTTCTGTGGATTTGTCAATCTCGTCAAGAACAAGCTTGGTGTAGTTATCCATATCATCTGCTGCAACATCATATGTGTAGCCTTTAACAGTTCCCTGATCTTCCATAGCTACGTTTCCGATGTTCTCCATGAAGTATTTCAGGAACCAGCCAGTAGCCTCATCATATTTGTCGTTGTCAAGTGCAAGAATGTTACCACAGTTCATAGAGTAAGAAGTAGCGGAGCTGATGGACTCATCTGCAACCGGAATGTTGAAGAATCCGATTCCGTCCTCGCCTGCCGGGTTCTGGGAATCATCTGTCAGGTTCTGTGTAAACCAGGAACCATTGTAGAAGATAGCTGCTTTTCCACTCATCAGCATGGAACCAGCTGTATTCATATCAACTGTTGTGATACCTTCTCCGAAATATCCTTTCTCTGCCCACTCTGCAATCTTATCAGCTGCTGCAACAAGTTTCTCATCTGTATAAGGAACTTCGCCGTCAGCTGCTTTTGTCATAATGTCGTTTCCTGCGGTTCTTACTGCGTATGCATTGATCAGACGGGTTGCACCCCATTTGTCAGATCCGCCGGTTGTAAGAGGCTGGATACCTGCATCGGAAAGTTTCTGAAGAACCTCTTCAAACTCATCCCATGTAGTAGGAACTTCGCATCCTGCCTGCTCGAACAGGGCTTTGTTGTACCAGAAGCCTTCTACATTCAGTCCAAGAGGAAGATCATAAAGATCATCTGTTCCGGATAATCCTTTCAGAAGCTCAACAGCACCGCTGTTTAAATAATCTGCTGTTCCGATCTCGTCAACAGCTTCTGTAATATTTTTAACCTTTCCGGAATCGATGAGAACGCTGAGCGGAGCACCTGCTTCGTAAGCGAACAGATCCGGAAGATCATTGGATGCTGCAAGTGTAGCAATTTTCTGCTGAAGGTTGTCAGAAGCAACCATCTCATATTCCCATGTGAAATTCGGGTTTACATTTTTCTGATAGTCTTCGCAGATTTTGTTTAACAGCATACCATTGTCATTATCTTCTGCCCAGATGGTAAGGATTTTGATGTTTTTCTCAAGCTGCGGATCCTCTCCTGAGTAATCTGCTGCAAATGTAGGAACTGCAAACATTGTGCTTGCTGTTAATGCTGCCATTAAAATAGCTAATGCTCTCTTTTTCATTATAAATTCCTCCAGAATTTTCAAAATTATTGAACTTTGTTATAATTTACTCTTGATTGCCATTTACTTTTCGGTCACGTTTAATTTGTTTCTTTGTATCCCCGGGAAATATCTTATGGTTATATAATACCATTGTTCTGTTTTTTTACCAGTGCCTAATTTTTTTGGTAATGTACAGTTTTTTTAGACTGTTTTTTATAAAAAGTTTCACTTGTCCAGGCATTCAATTGTACTAAATATACAAAATGCACATATTCAGCAATTTGAATATGTGTATTTTTGCAAATCCTGTTTTTATCATTCTGCTTTCCACACGTTTCCCTTATACTCATTGGGAGTCATGCCCTCGTGTTTTTTAAAAATATCACAGAAATATCTGTAATTATTATATCCCACCATTTCACTGACTTCATTAACCTTATATCCATCCTGCAGCAGCTTCTTCGCCTTTTTTATGCGAAGGTCCGTCAGATATTTCACATAAGATGTGCCAACCTCTGTTTTAAAAAGAACACTTAAGTAAGCCGTGCTCATTCCAGCTCTGTCTGCAAGCTCACTAAGTCCGATATCCTGATCATAATGCTCATCCAGATAAGTAAGAAGTTCCAGGATAACTCTGTGTTTGCTTCCGGTCTGGTCTGCGGTCAGATGCTTGCTGATATCAGACAGAACGCTTTCCCCATAGGCCTGTACTTCTTCTATGCTCTGACATTTTACCATCTCCTGAAAAGAGACAAGTGACCCTCGTTCCACCTGCTTCTGACTTTCAATCAGTACATCGCTGAGCACACAGAGATGCTTGTAAAATTCCCTGCGAAAATCCTGCAGCTCCGGGTAAAGTTCCTGCAGGCATCTGATTGCCTGCCGGCATTCTTCCCTAAATGCTGCAGCATCACAGTCTGTAATACATTTTACACTGCTCTCAAAAGTTCTTTCCAATTCCTGAAATTTCTCGCGATTAGCCTGTGCCTTACGATTATCCTCATGACGAGTCTTCGCCCATTCATCTTCAATTCTGGTAAGGGCATTTTTCAGTTTATCTGCTGTAACCGGCTTATCAATATAATCTTTTACACCAAGAGTAAGCGCCCTCTGCGCATACACAAATTCAGAATAGCCACTGATCACAATAAAATATGTATCCGGACATTCTTCCTTCGCCGCCTCGATCACAGACAGACCATCCAGCCCCGGAATTCGGATATCCGTAATTACTACATCCGGTTTCTCACTTCGGATCACTTCCAGTCCCTGGATTCCGTCATAAGCAGCCCCTACTACCTCATAATCCAGCTTCAGGCGGGAAATTAAAGCCTTAATTCCCTGCACAACTATATATTCATCATCAATTACCACTAAGCGATACATGAAAATCCTCCTTGTATCTGCATTTCCCTATCCCTTATCTTACCGGAACCACAATCGTTACCTTTGTTCCATTTCCTGGACTGCTTTCAAATGTTACGCCGTATTTTTCCCCGTAATTCAACTTTATACGCTCTATTACATTGCGCACTCCATAACCGTTCTCCAGTCTGGACATATCGTCAATTCCCACACCATCATCTTCAATAGTGAAAATCATATTATTCTGCTCCTGCCAGCCGCGAAGGGAAATCTTTCCTTTTCCAATCTTCGGCTCCAGACCGTGATACATGGCATTTTCAATAAATGGCTGAAAAATAAAGGTGATCGTTTCACGCTGAAGAATTTCTCTGCTGATATCCACGAACAGTTCAAAACGATTATTGTAGCGCATATTCTGAAGCTTCATATAGCCCTGCATCCATTTCACAGAATCCGCAACTTTAATATATTTGCTTCCATTATTCAGCGCCAGCTTAAAGTTATCAGAAAGTGCCTCTACCATTTCTGCCATCTGGTCATCCCCATGCATGATTGCAACAAAGTACAGAGAATCCAGTGTATTATAAAGAAAATGGGGATTGATCTGAGACTGAAGCAAAAGCAGCTCTGCTTCCCGTTCATTCAGCTTCACCGCCATAAGATGCTCGGAAAGCTCCAGGTTCGTATTGACCATTTCCTTGAATTTCCGTCCAATCCGGCCAACTTCACTGTAGTCAAACTCTTCTGTAATGTGGCGCTCTCCTTCCCCAACCTGTGCAATGGTATTTTCCAGCTGCTTCAGAGGATGGCTGATGGTTCTGGAAATGATTCGTGCCATGAGAAAACCCACTACAAGAACACAGCCGGCTACCAGAAACGAGGTCAGACGGATATTTTTGCTCTCTTCACTGATCTCATTTTTCTCAACTACGTTTACAATATGCCAGCCTGTAGTAGAATTGGTGACAGAAGAAAACAGATACAGATGGTTCTCTCCCGGATTCGAATAGGATTGCATAATTGCATTCTCCCTTTCCTCATTTCCCACAAAATAAACCAGCTGATCATCCTCATCTACAACCATAAAGTTACTGGAATCAAAGCTTTCATTGCCCATAACAAAGGATTTTCCCAACAGCTTCTGGCTCAGTCCCACCACCATATAGCCCATTCCCTGTCCATCAGAGGGATTGATCATATATTTCGCATAAGAAAATCCTTTCTTTGTTCCTGCTTTTAAAATACTGTCACAGAAAAAAATTTCCTTTCCCTGCGCAGCCTTTGCCTGTTTCACCCAGCTTTCTTCCAGAATATCCTTATCACTATAATAATTATAGAAATCATAAGTACCCAGGTTCACATTGTTCAGCTGATACACATGGCCATAAAGATCCGTAAATACTATATAATTCACCCACACCTGCTGACTTGCCATTTCATTTGCAATCACACGAAGTTTCTCACGGTCTGTGGATGCAAACTTGCTTCCTCCGTATTCATTGCCTTTTTCCAGAATCTGCTGAAGAGCTTCATCATTCAGAAAATTTCGGCCTACATCTACAATGTTCTTCAGATTCATATCCATAACGCGGCTGGAATTCTTCAGCGTAGACTGATAAGATGCCCTGTAATTCTGTTCAATAGCATCAATAGAGGTTTTGTATACAATATTCATCAAAACGCCCACACCCAAAAGGGTGATAAGAAACATGGATAAAAAAATCTGATTCTGAATACTCAGCTGTCTCCACGCTTTCTGTATTCCTGAAGGTTCTTTTTTCTTTTCCATATTCTCATCACCCTTTCGCATTCTGCGTTATGATTACTGTTCAAATGCGATATGGTATGTACCGCTTCCCGCTTCGGCAGCCATATAGTCTGCTTCCCTGGTAAATGTCAGTCCATCGCTTTCCAGAACAGCTTTTGCCTGGTCCAGACGGATCTCTGCTGTTGTATTCACCGGAATCTGAACAGTTAAAGTAATCTGTTTCCCCTGGACTTCCCATTTTACACCAACATCACCATAAATGCTATGATATTTTCCGGCAGTGTACTTCAGATTTCCACCAATGCGCGGATAGAGTATCGCATGTTTAAAGCCCGGATGTTCCGGATCAGCTTCAATTCCAGCCATTGCACGGTACATCCACTCACCAATAGCACCATAAGCATAATGGTTAAAGGAGTTCATATCTGCACTCCACATGCTTCCGTCATCCTTCATTCCATCCCAGTGCTCCCAGATCGTGGTGGCACCTTTTTTCACCTGATACAGCCAGGATGGGAAGTCTTCCTTCAGAAGCAGGTCATAGGCTTCCTTCAGAGCGTGGTTCTGGCTTAGTGCATGACAGAAATACGGAGTTCCCACAAATCCGGTAACCAGATGTCCGTTTTCTTTGTCCAGAAGGCGCTTCAGACCTTCTACCGTTTTTGTGATATATTTCTCAGGAGTCAGCTGGAAATACAGTGCCACAATATGTGCGGTCTGTGTCTGTGCTGTCATATTTCCTTCTGCATCGAAGAAGGTCTCCTGGAATTTCTTTACGATCTTATGATAAAGCTCCTCATACTCTGCTGCCACATCCTCTTTTCCAAGGGCTTTCGCCATCTGGACAAAAAGTCCGGTAGAGTATGCATAATAGGCAGTACAGGTCAGGTCATTTGGTGTTGCACCGAAATAGCTGCCCTCCTCTGCATCAAGAGCAACCCAGTCACCAAACTGCAGCTTGTAGTTCCAGATATAATCAACAGCATGGGCACGCATGAAGTCAATCCATCCCTTCATACTGTTGTACTGTTTTTTCAGAATATCTTTATCACCATACATCAGATACATGGTCCATGGATTGATGATGGCTGCATCAGCCCAGGCTGCTGCGGAATGAGGTCCCTGGCGGAGAAGCCAGTTTCCATCTGTACGGCCTTCCTCAATGTTCGGAACAACATGCGGTACACCGCCCTCTGGTGTCTGATCAACCTCCAGATCATGGAGCCATTTCTTATAGAACGTATATGTATTCATCAGATAAGTGGCGGTACGGCAGAAGATCTGCGCATCTCCAGTCCATCCCAGACGCTCATCACGCTGCGGGCAGTCTGTAGGTACATCAAGGAAATTACTCTTCAGTCCCCACAGGAAATTGTGATGCAGCTGGTTCAGCAGCGGATTCGAACACTCCAGACTTCCGTT
>OJNJ01001208.1_pt1 | contig 14871 bp, 16 predicted proteins | sample 1597491 | NCBI WGS metagenome assembly OJNJ01 (sample SAMEA2452132, study PRJEB22498) | human gut metagenome | biome: human feces; feature: human gut; material: feces | place: Australia | collected 2012 | reverse complement strand
AATTTTATCGCCGGGACTGCCCAGCAGAGCCGATAAGATATAGGCGAGCACACTGATTGCACCGCCGTTAAACAAGGGGTTATCCTGCCCAGCGTGATAGAATGCAATTAGAGCATCTATCGGGTTCTTGGTTCGGAGCGTCTCCCCAAACCAAACCTGCACCGTACTGCTGACCAAAACCGCAATGCCCAATCCGTACAAAAAATATGTACCAACATCTTTCGGGCGGTGTTCCTTTGGTTTTTGTCCCTGAATCTGCCGCTGTAAGAATAGCCCTGCCAAAACCAATACAATCGGCCATGTCAGAACGGAAACACCGAACAGTCCTAGTAATACATTGTGCATCCATCTCCAGCCGGAACTTCCCGGAATGAATACCAGCAGCAATACCAACGCTGCTGACACCATCAGCAGAACGGATTTGAATTTCAAATCCGTTTTCTGCTTCTCGGTGAGTTTTTCTTCTTTTTTGGTATCCGCATCAGCAGCCCCTTTGATTTCGGCTGCATTAAATCCCTGCGTATTTTGATGATCGCTATTCTTGGGGGTGGCTTTTTTCTTTGGTTTTGATTTTGCCGTTCGTCCCACTGCAACCGTCCTTTCCCAGTGTAGATGACGGCACAGACGCATCCGTATAACGCAGCGGTGCTGCTTCAATCAATTCATACAGGCAGGAAATCGCATCCTGTAAGCTGCCGAGCTGGTCAATCAGCCCTTCTGCCACTGCCTCCTCACCGGTCAGAATCGAACCGATGTCGGTTGCAAGGGCATCTGTACGATGCATGAAAGAAAGCAGCCGTTCCGTTTGGATGTGACTGCACCGTGTAATAAATTCGATAATTCGATTTTGAATCTGATTAAAATAAGCAAATGTCTGCGGCACGCCGACAACCAGTCCATTTGTTCGGACGGGGTGAATCGTCATCGTTGCCGAAGGCACAATAAAAGACCGCTTCGCACTCACTGCTAGCGGCACTCCGATGGAATGGCCGCCGCCCAGTACCAGAGAAACGGTCGGGGTTTGCATTCCGGCAATCATTTCTGCAATGGCAAGCCCTGCTTCCACGTCACCGCCAACCGTATTGAGTAAAATCATCAGTCCTTCAATGCTGCGATCCTGTTCAATCGCAATCAAAGCGGGAATGATGTGTTCATACTTGGTTGTTTTATTTTCAGCCGGCAGAATATAATGCCCTTCCACCTGTCCAATGATGGTCAAACAGTGGATGAGATGTTTTGCATTCTGTGGGCGAATGCTGCCGGATTCTGCAATCAAAACGGCTTCTTGCAACTGCTGTTCTGATTCATCTGTGGCAGAAGGCGTTTCTGCCGAAGTGGATGCTGTCCACGATGTCTGCATATTCATTCCGCCTTTCCTGTGGATTGTTTTTCAAACAGTATTCCACAAAAGCGAAAAAATATACTGCAATACCATTTAATAGACAGGTTGGCATACCGCTATTATTATAGCATTTTACCCTTAGAATGTCAAGCGGGAATCCAGCTGGAAAATAGAAATCAAGCTGCAACTTCCCTATAGAAAAACGGGAGCAAATGGTTTCATCTGCTCCCGCTGCATGTTTTATTTTTGACACTTAATAGAAATCAATGTAATTCTCATCGACCCAGCCGTAATAATCCCCGTCATCGGAATCCCATAGTTCATACCAATTCGTTCCGTAGTTGTAACACGAATTCTTTGCAGTTATATGCCAAGTATCTCCAAGGCTCTGCCGAACCATCCCGCATGCACCGCCATTTACAACATAATCGGTCGTATATCCAGCTACAACACCGCCATGACAGTTGATTTGTCCTCTTATATTGAGACCATCAATTAAAATTCCACCTGTATTGATTGTTCCTTCTGCATCGGTTGGAATCGCACAAGTAACTGTATCCCCAGCATTTCCGGCATCATCATACGGTGTGACAGAAAGCGTGGTTTCTGAATTTGCAATCGGATTAAACGGCAATTCCACATAATCGCTGAAATCGCTTCGCAATACGGTGGTATCATAACTGATGCCGTTTATTTTGATGTAGGCTTTGTAGAAATTGCCATCCAGATATAACCGCACCTTAGAGCCATCATATCCGGAAAGTAAAAATGTCTTTGCAGAAGCAGTGACATACGGCTTTGGTTTTGCAGTTGTAGTTACCACTGGTTTGGCAGTCGTTGCAACGGTTGTCGTTGTTGTTACGGTGGTAGTCGCTGTTGTAGTTGCCTTTGTGGCGGTCGTGGTTGCTGCTGTTGTTGTCAAATCTGTGGTGGTCGTTTCTTGAGAGTTCTGCACTTCTGCAATGTTTTCGTTGTTTGGTTCAACATTGTTTTGATTTCCCATTTTCGTTGTTCCCAACGCAACTGCAAGGATTCCCACAATCACTACCAAAAGCAGAACAATTGCCCATGGAAACCATTCCTTTTTCACAATCGAACTAGCACCGATTGTTTGACTGCCTTCTGCACTGGAAGTATCTGTTTCCGCAGCTTTTTCTATCGATTCTTCTTTTTGCTTCATAGATGCTCCGCATTGCACGCAAAATTTTGCATCCTCCGGCAATTCCCGTCCACAATTTTTACAAAACATGATTAATCCCCTTTTCGAATCTATTTTTTCTACAGTATAACACTATTAGTTTTATTTGTCAACCCCACAAGTTACAATTCCTACAAAAAAGCCCTCGTATCACTTCCAACACGCAAAACGGGAGCAAATGATTGCACCTGCTCCCGTTGTATGGTTTATTTTTGACGCTTAATAGAAATCAATGTAGTTAGCATCGACTCAGCCGTAATAATCTCCGTCATCAGAATCCCACAGTTCATACCAAGTGATTCCGTAATTGTAACACGAATTTTTTGCGGTTACGTGCCAAGTATTGCCCAAGCTCTGCCGAACGATTCCACACGCACCGCTATTTACTACATAATCCGTGATAAATCCTGCAACCGTTCCTCCATGGCAGTTGATTTGCCCTTTCATTCCACTGACAGAACTGGAAGCGTGATAAGCATTATTCGATGAATTTGCATTTTGATTTGCATTAGATGCATTGCCGGAATTGCCTCCAACTGTTTTGCTGACGATAAATGTACCGGAAGAATCTGGATAAGAAACGGTCTGGCCGTCCAACGTATCTAATCCATAGGTTGTAATCGTTCCGCTAATCTTGACTTCCCCAGCGGTTGCACCCGTTACAGTCACTCGAATCAGAGAATCATAAATATAGGTCGTACTTGTTTCAACACTTGCAGTTCCATTGGTGCATGTCAAATTGCTCAAAACTGCAATTCCTACATGACCATTCAGCATCAAGCCAGCTTGTGCAATCAATTCATCTGCTTCAAATGTAACGCTATAGGTTTGTACCTTTTCTGCGGTGGTTGCCGTTGTCTGTTTGGTTGTTGTGATTGCAGCGGTGGTTGCTTTTGTCGTTGCCTTTGTGGTGATGATGGTTGTCGTGGCTGCTGTCGTTGTGAATTCCGTGGTGGTCGTTTCATGAGAATCCTGCACTTCCGCAATGGCTTCATCATTTGGTTCAACATTGTTTTGTTTTCCCATTTTAGTTGTTCCCAATGCAATTGCAAGAACTCCCACAACAACAACCAAAATCACAACCATCATCCAAAGAAGCCGCTCTCTGTTCGCAACGGCACTGGTATGGACGGTTTGACTGCCCTCTGCATTCGATGCAATCGGTTTCCCATCCGTTTCCGTTGAGGAAGATTCTGATTTCAAAAGTGTTCCACACTTCATGCAAAACTTTGCATCCTCCGGCAATTCATGTCCGCAATTTTTACAAAACATCCAAAATCCCCTTTTCTGATTTTACTCTTTTCTAGTATACCACTATTAGTTTTATTTGTCAACCCTGATAGTTTTTGTACCATACAAAAAATTCCAACAAAAAAGCAACGCTCCGATTTTTGGTATGCAATTTGACAATTTATGTTGATTTATGGTATAATCATAAAAAATCAAGGATTCTGTTTGCAGTTGTTCCTCTTTTTCACAACACAGCAGAATAGAAAGGACAAGAAAATGGCTACTGAAACTAAAGACCCACAAAAGAAATCAAACGCAATCACTCGCTTTTTGGGTGAATTCAAAGAGTTCATCTCCAAAGGCAACGTGCTGGATATGGCAGTCGGCGTTGTTGTCGGCAGTGCGTTCACCGCAATTGTCAATGCACTGGTAGACAATGTGCTGATGCCGTTGGTTGGGGCAGTGATTGCCGGCATCAACTTCCAAGACCTCGGCTTCCATATTCCGTGGGGCAATCATCCTTATATCAACATTGGTGCATTTCTCTCCGCTGTCATCACATTTCTGATTACTGCATTCTGTGTATTCCTGATTGTCAAGGCAGTCAACACGATGCGAAATCTGACCTTCAAGAAAAAAGAAGAAGAAAAGAAAGAAGAACCGGAAAAGGTTGCTCCAGACATTGCCCTGCTGACTGAAATTCGGGATTTGCTGAAACAGCAGCAGAATGAAGAAACAAAGCGGTGATTCCATGACCCATTCAAAAAAACAAAAAGCAATCACGCTGATGGTCTATTTTCTGCTTTTCTATGCAGTCTGGGCAGTGTATCATGTTTGGATCGCTCCATTTCTGACCGCACACATTTCCTCGGATTGGCTCTGTTCATTGGTCGCAAATGGCGTTTTCAAGAATCTCATCTGGACGCTTCCAGCAGCGAGTCTACTATGTCGGTTCTCCGGCGATGTTTACGCCACTCCAAAGGAATGCTTTTCCTGGAATCACAATCAGTTGCCGTGGCTGCTGGTCTTTCCGTTCTTTGCAGTTTACCTGCTCTTCGGAGCGTATCGACTGCATGGCGGTTTGCAGATTCTGCCGGACTTCGGGCTTTCCTCGGTGATTGTCGTTCTGTTTGTTGGACTAACAGAGGAACTTGTTTTTCGAGGCTGGCTGCTGAATCTCACTTACTCTGAATCTCATAAAGAAATTGCCATTGGCATTAACGCCATTCTATTTCTGATGATTCATTTTCCAAAGTGGATGATGGACGGCACGTTTTTCTCAAACTTTGCACACTTCGGCTTCATCAGCATTTTACTGCTGAGCGTTCTGTTCAGCGTGATTTTTGTGAAAACAAAAAGTCTGCTGCTGCCGATTGGGCTGCATATGTTCTGGGATTTCCTGATGATGATGGTTTATTAAACAGAACAAAAGACTCGCAGATTGCGAGTCTTTTTATTTCATGAAAACGATTTCAGCCAAGTCATCCTATTACAGCCAGATTTTCCAAAAGCCTTTGCAGGTGCTCTCTTTACAGCTTCCAAAAAATATGATACAATAAACAACAGGAGGCGATTGCAGTATGTTGCGAAATCTCTGGCATCACTTTTTATTGATCACCCGTCATCGGCATAAAGTCATTGCCCACTGCAAAAAAGCAGGGATTCTCTGGCAGGGACTCCGCCATGACCTTTCCAAATACAGCCCGACCGAATTCATCCCCGGCGTGAAATATTATCAGGGAAACCGCAGCCCCAACGAAAAAGAACGAGAAATCCTCGGTTATTCTCTCGCATGGCTACACCACAAAGGTAGAAACCGCCATCACTTTGAATACTGGACGGACTACAACCCCGTGGAAAAAAAAGTCATGCCTGTAAAAATGCCAGCCCGATTTCTGGTAGAGATGTTCTGCGACCGCTTAGCTGCCAGCAAGATTTACAAGGGCGAACGGTACACTACGCAAGCACCACTGGAATATTTTCAAAATTCTTCTGCCCGAAAAAATGGCTGCCTGCATCCGGAAACCGAACGGCAGCTCATGCAGCTGCTGGAAATTTTAGCAAAAGAGGGCGAACCAGCTGCCTTTGCGGCTGCCCGTGCCCTGCTGAAAGCAGAAAAACAACAGAAGAAAAAGGAGCATTAACCCTATGCGATTGGTAATTCAAAGAGTGACACAAGCATCTGTCACCGTTTCCGGCTCTGTCGTTGGAGCAATCAATAAAGGCTATCTGGTACTTGTTGGAATTGGTCAGAATGACACCGAAGCCATTGTAGAAAAAATGGCGGATAAAATGATGCGGCTGCGGATTTTTTCCGATGAAAACGATAAAATCAACCTGTCCCTGCAAGACGTTGGCGGTCAACTGCTGCTGGTTTCGCAATTCACATTATATGCAGACTGCCGGAAGGGCAACCGCCCCAGCTTTATTGCTGCCGGAGCACCCAAAACCGCAGAGGCTCTGTATGAATACATGATTGCCTACTGCAAGCAAACTGTTCCTGTCGTGGAACATGGTGTTTTCGGAGCAGATATGCAAGTTTCGCTGTGCAATGATGGGCCATTTACCATTGTACTGGATTCTGACGAAATTGTAAAATAAACTTTCTGCAAGAAATACGGGCAATTTGTCCGGAAAAAGCACAGATTTCACAGTATCTTTTCCGAAAAAATGCCGAAAATGCATATTGATTCTTGACAAATGCCCGTTTTTTTGCTATTATAATCATGTACTTAAAAACAAAATAGAATTGGTTTTATTGGAAACGAAACATTCTCCTGAATGATAACGAACAACACAAATTTCTATGCGTGCCGTTTAAAATCGAAAGGAGAATTTTTTATGCCCAAAAACAAATTACAGGAAATTATTTTTACCATTTTGATGGTGTTCGTCATGGTTTATGCGATGGTTTGCTATAACATCGCCCTGAATACTGGCGGTATGAGCAACGCTGTTTTTCTGGCTGCGTTCCGAGAATTGCCGATTATGATGCCGATTGCCTTTATCCTAGACTTTTTCTTAGTCGGAAATCTGGCGAAAAAAGCAGCATTTCGCATGGTCGATGTAAAAACAGAACGTCCATTCCATTTGATTCTCGCCATCTCTGCGGTTTCTGTTGCATGGATGTGTCCGCTGATGAGTCTGGCTGCTACGATTTTGTTCCAGCACCCCGGAAAGCAAATCGTCAGTATGTGGCTGCAAACAACCGTCTTTAATTTTCCAATGGCTCTGTGCTGGCAGCTGTTCTTTGCTGGTCCATTGGTGCGGTTTGTATTCGGACGGATTTTCCGAGAAAAAGCAACTGCTCCAGCAGTACAGCCAACTGTAGAATAAAATAAGATTACAATTCCCACAAAGCAGAATGTTTCATGCTGTTTTGTGGGAATTTGTTTTTCTGGAAAAATTGATTACTCCCACTTGACAACTTCATCCAAAGTTGCTATACTAAAGTCAGCCGTTGGGGCGGACACCCATACAAAAAAACGGTACGGCAAAATCAAATGATGGTTACCAAGGGGGAGAAACCCATGCAAAAAAACGTAATGGTACAGGATGCTGCTGGTCAAATCATCGGCAGCACTTATCCGAAACGAGCAAAAGGTCTTTTAAAAAGCGGTCGTGCCGTTCTGGTAGACGACCATACCATTCAGCTGTGTGCGTCTGCACAGAACACAGCCGCTCCGATTTTAAAAAAGGAGCTTCATATGGAAGATTTATTATTTTGTGCACCTGCATTTTCAACGAAATCCCGTTTCAGCACACTGCTGACGGTCACCGATGCAGACGGTGATCCTATGGAATTGTGGGAGCTGGATGCAACAGAAGAAACTGTTTCTGCAACCATCTCCGCACAGCTGCAACAGCTGCCGAAAACTGCCTATCAATTCCGGTTTACCCTTGCAGGCAGTTCCAAAACCGAACGGATTCGCTGCACCGTACAGACAGACACGGACACCAAAACCTATGCACTGGAACAGGGTCGCTATCAATCAGATAACCGCAAGAATGCAGACGGAACGCTGCTGCGGACATTTTCTTTGCCCGTTACCAGCGGAACAGATGGCAAGGTTTCCATTCAGTTCACGGTAAAACAAGCGTGCATGCAGATTCTGCCGGTTCAGCCAGATGCTGTTTTACAGGCTCTGCCAGCGTATTCCTATCAGGAATGGAAACAGGATGCAAGCCGTGCTGCAAATCCGATTGTGGATTTGTCTAATGCAAAACTACCGAAAAGTGCATTGCTGCAAATTCTGGCAACCTGCGGAGCAAATACAACGATTTCCCTTGAAAATGCCGATATCTATAACGACATGGAATAACCGCTTTGAACGCTGATTCCAATCAATCAATGAAATAAACAAAAGTAACCGCCCCCGTATGAATTTCACATACGGGGGCGGTTGTTTTTTCAACAAAACATTGTGGAAACAGGATGGCTTATCCCAATTCCTCTTCTAACAAAATCATCTCTTCCAGTGCTGCATCCAATTCTGTCCGCAAAGTATCCATTCGCTTGCACTTTTCCTGCATCAAATTGAAATCGCTGTACACTTCTTCCTTTGTTATTTCTTCGTTGAGGGCATCGAGTTCCGCTTGCATCGCCTCGGACTGCTGTTCCAGCTGCCGCATTCTTGCTCGCTGCTGAGCAGCTTTTGCACGTTGTTCCTTAGAACGATACGTCTGCTGCTTGTCCTCTTTTTTCTTTTCCGTTTCAACTGCCTGAGCTGCCGCATTTGCAGCAGCTGCTTCTTTTTTCGTTGCATCCAACCAGCTTTGGAATCCGCCGATATACGTCTTTACACCCGTTGGTTTGATTTCTAAAATATGGTCTGCAACCTGATCCAACAGATACCGGTCATGGGATACAAACAGAATCGTTCCGGTAAACGTTTTCATGGCATCTTCGATGACTTCTTTCATGGAAATATCCAGATGGTTCGTCGGTTCGTCCAAAATCAAAATATTGCCATGCTCCAGCATCATGACGGCAAAACAAACCTTTGCCCGTTCGCCACCGCTGAGTACACCCACTTGCTTGTAAACTTCTTCGCCTGTAATCCGCACCTTGCCCAACAAGCTGCGAACATCATAGTCCAGCCATGTCGGAACACGGTCGTGAATTTCCTGCATTACGGTTTTCGCTGGGTGCAGGTTGGTGCTTTCCTGCTCAAAATAGGAAATCTTCGTCTGGGCTGCCCAGCGAATCTTTCCAACATGCGGCAGCTGCCCCTGTAAGATTTTCAACAAGGTTGATTTTCCAACACCGTTTTCCCCAATAATGCCCCATTTTTCCCCTCGCCGCACTTCAAAGGAAACTGGTTTTGCCAACACTTTTCGTTCTGCTCCGCTGCCGACTGCAATGGCGATATCCTGCACCTGCAAGACCTGCTGCGGCGGTTCGATGTCATAGGTAAATTGTACCCGTGCTGACTTCTGGTAGGTAATCGGCTTTTCAATCCGTTCCATCTTTTCCAGCTGTTTCATGCGGCTCTGGGCACTCTTTGCCGTAGAGGCTCTGGTCTGATTACGGGCAATATAATCTTCCAGCTTGGCAATTTCTTTTTGCTGCAATTCATACTCTTTTGTTTGCCGAATCACAGCGGCTTCTTTCTGCACGGTATAGGCAGAATAGTCGCCCTTATAGCGAGTCAGCACACCGTGTTCAATCTCACAAATCGAGGTGCAAAGCCGATTCAAGAAATAACGGTCATGAGATACAACAATAACGGTATTCTCAAAATTAATAAGAAACTCCTCTAACCATGCAATAGCATCAAGATCAAGGTGGTTAGTAGGCTCATCTAATAAAAGAATATCAGGATTACCAAATAAAGCCTTAGCAAGAAGAACCTTAACCTTCTCACTACCATTAAGTTCTGACATAAGCTTATAATGAAGATCTGTAGTAATTCCAAGCCCGTTAAGAAGCTGTGCAGCATCTGATTCTGCTTCCCAGCCATTCATATCAGCGAACTCTGCTTCAAGCTCACTTGCCTTATTACCATCTTCCTCTGTGAAATCTTCTTTAGCATATATTGCTTCTTTTTCTTTCATTATTTCATAAAGGCGTGTGTTACCCATAATAACAGTATCTAATACAGTGTACTCATCATACTTGAAGTGGTCCTGTTCAAGGAATGATAATCTCTGACCTGGTGTAATAGATACATCTCCCTTACTTGGTTCAATCTGACCAGTAAGTATTTTTAAAAATGTTGACTTACCTGCACCATTAGCACCGATAAGACCATAGCAGTTACCTTCTGTAAACTTAATATTTACATCTTCAAAAAGGGCCTTTTTACCTATACGAAGTGTTACATTGTTTGCACTAATCATTAATCATAACCTCCAGTAATGTTAAACATTACAATTATAGATGGAATTGGGATTAATTGCAAGTATTCTGATTGAATATATCATTGACAACATTACACACAATATCATCAGCAAGCTGATACATCTTACAATTCATCTCATAATTGTCCTCGCACTCCTCACAATCACATATAATACTTTCAAGCCAGCCACCTCTTTTGGGCAAATTCTTAATCTTAATATGGTTGTTGACTACATATAATTTAATCTTCCCCTGTTCTGATAATTTCTTAACAAGCTCCAGATAATATACTCCTTTAATGTCATTAAGCATTTCATATGATATAAATAACACAACATACCTGTGCTTAATAAACAGTTCATTATTCTTTCTTGTATTCATCTGCCACAGCAGATTATTAACCCTCCCTTCCTCAAATACATTCAATACATTAATACCCTTAAATTCTAAATGTTCCATCAGACTATCCATATCTGAATTCTTCTTTTGCATCCCCATTAAAAGCAAAACAACACCTCCTGATAATTATTATAACCATATTCTACCACATAATTATATATATTATCGAGAGATGTTGTAATTCATCAAATATATGTTGTAATTGAACCACTTATTGTTGTGCAGGTTCCATTATATGTCACCCAGTTAAGCTGTTATTGTAGTTCCTGCCTTTCCGTCTAAGCCTTCTTTAGCCTGCTCAAGATTAGCAATAACTGCCTTTCTGTCTGAATCAGCTGCAACAAATCTAATTGATGCATCTACCTTAGGGAATGTTGTCTTAGCTGGGAAATGTCCAGCTTTAATATACTGGTGAAGATCTGCTGCTGATACATTGTCAAATACCTTCTCGTCAGCTGTTCCCTTGCCAATTGTTAGCTTATCATAAGCTGTAAGGAATAATAATGTATCTGCTCCGACAAGTTCTGCAAGCTTAGCTGCTGTGTAATCCTTCTCTATAATAGCTGATGCACCCTTAAGGTGTGAACCTTGCTGTAATACTGGAATTCCACCACCACCGGCAGCAATAACAATCTGATCTGCCGAAAGAAGTGCCTTAACAGCATCAATCTCATATATATCAATAGGCATTGGAGCTGCAATTATTCTTCTGAACCTGCCTGGTTCTTCTTCAACTACATAGTTACCCTTTTCTTCCTCTGCTTCAGCTTCTTCCTTAGTCATATATCTTCCGATTATCTTAGAAGGCTCAGAAAATGCTATATCAAAAGGATCAACTCTTACCTGAGTTATAATTGTTGAAACTGTCTTATAGATACCTCTGTTAAGAAGCTCCTCCCTGATTGCATTCTGTAAATCATAACCTATATAGCCTTCACTCATAGCACCACATACTGACATAGGAGCAACAGTCCTGTCTTCTGGCTCAAGTCTTGCAAATTCTGTCATAGCTGTCTGAATCATACCAACCTGAGGACCATTGCTGTGTGTAATTACTATCTGATACTTAGCTTCTACTAAATCTGCAATAGCCTTAGCTGCTTTCTTAACATTTGCCTGCTGTTCTGGGAATGTTTCTCCGAAAGCATTTCTTCCTAATGCAACAACAATTCTTTTCTTGTCCATAACGCAACCTCTCACTTTTCACGAATATTATACATATTATCAATGCCTTTAATCTTACATAAAAACTTTCTACTCGAAAATCTCAGATAAAAGCAATTCCAATTACTTAAATGTATTATGTATTTGAATATTATATAAGATTTTAATACAAAAAGCAAATATAAGACATCAATAATCAACGCACCAATCACAATTATTATGAATAAAATATTTATATAGAGCATAACTGAGGATAGATATGAATAATAATATAGGTGTTGCTGTACTTGATACAGGCATATATAAGCATATAGATTTTGGAAACCGGATAATCGCATTTAAAGATTTTATTAATAATAGAGTATTTCCATATGATGACAGCGGTCACGGCACGCACGTTTCAGGCATAATCGCAGGCGATGGCTATGCAAGTCACGGCCGATTCAAAGGAATAGCCCCTATGAGCCAGATTGTATCTGTTAAGGTGCTTGACTCCAACGGCAATGGCAATATAGAAAATGTTATTAAAGGCACTAAATGGATAATCAATAATAAAGATATTTACAATATAAAAATAGTAAATATTTCCTTTGGCACTACCCACAACCCCTCCAATACTTCTGAACTAATAAAAAATGTGGAAAATATGTGGAATGAAGGCATTATTGTTGTTGCCGCTGCCGGTAATAGCGGTCCAAAGTCCCACAGCATAACCGCACCCGGCACAAGCCGCCTTGTCATTACCGTTGGCTCTATTGATGATAAGACATTTAATTCCGGCCGCGGTCCTACTCTTGATGGCATTCTTAAGCCCGAACTTGTTGTCACTGGCTCTAATATCACAGCGTGCAGTAATAAAAAAAATGGATATTCCACCAAAAGCGGAACATCCATGTCTGCACCAATTGTAAGCGGTGCAATCGCCCGTGTTCTTAATAATCACGATTATACTCCTGACGAAATCCGCCAACGGCTTAAAAAATGCTGTCACAAAGTCAATCTTGCCACCAATCAGCAGGGCTGGGGACATCTTGATATAATACAATTTATTAAAGGCCCTTGACCTTATAAAGCCAGAATGAATAAGCAACACTTCCTATGCCTGTCACAAGAAATACAACCATAAATATAATAATTGTCACTTCATCACTTAATACATTATTAAGCAATGCAATTATTATTGAAATAACACCTGCTACAACATATAGCTTACCTGCCATTCTATGTGTCATATTCCAATTCTCTTCGCTATTTAATGTCCACGGAACTTTAATTCCTATTGTATAATTCTGTTTCAACTTTGGCATATAATTACCAAGCCCTATAAACATAACACCAATGATAAAAAATACTGCCATTGTCATACTTACTTTACCACCAAGTGCTATTATATATATAAGTACATTAATTAAAATGGTAATCAATGGAACAATCCATATTGATACAAGTACAGGTTTATGATGAATCTGCTCTTTTCTTGGGTCAATATATAATTTAATAAGTACACCAATCTGGATAATTGCACACAGACAAGGCATTATAAATATTCCCTCAGCCTTAGTCGCCAATCTGTCTACATTGCCTTTAATTCCCCAATGAACAGGCAATTCATCGGGAAGCTTATTCCATAACGCCAATCCTATAATAATTGGTAGCAATGTAGCGATAACCGATATTACTGCCATTGAAAGGCTTATATTAGAATTATTACAGCTATTATCATTTTGATAATCAGTATTATTATCTTTCATAGATACTTTTCCTCCTAATTTTCTTTATTCTTTAAATCAGATAACCACATCATCAGTTCCTCTAGTACTGTGAGATTTAATTCATAGTAAATAAAATTCTTTTTTCTATTTTCTCTTATTAAATCTGCCTTTTTTAATACTTTCAAATGATATGATACTGTGGCTTGTGTCATATCGAACTGTTTAGCAATCTCTCCCGCCGAAAGAGGCTTATTCTTTAACATCTCTAAAATATCCCTCCTTGCCGGGTCAGATAATGCCTTAAAAGTATCTGCAAATGCCAAACATATCACTTCCTAACTTTGTCTAATTATTGTTCCATTCCGTGCTGTATTATAATTATAATTTATGCTATTTAGAAAAATATCTAATTAGAAATCCATCTAAATAGTAATACATATTATTTATAAAGTCAATATGTATTATCTATTTTCTTACATTTGTTAATTATCTCCTTTATCTGAAATTGAATATAAGTTTTTTATCAATATATTTTAACCACCATCAAAGTTATTTCAAAAAAGATTAAACCGCCCTCAGCCATTGAAATTAAAGGTCTGAGGACGGTTTCTATCAACACATTTTGTCCTATAAATCTATCTTATCTTATAAATCTATCTTGTCTTATAAGTCTTAATTTCTATTTCTAATAATACGTAAACTTAAACACATACAATTTAATATTGGGGAACATTTAAAATCAAATAAATAAGGTCTTAAAAATCAAAAACTGCATAATTCTCCTCCATTCTAGGTGGGAATTTGCGTATTTTGACTTTTAAGACCTTCTTTATTATGACATTCTAAGCTTTGAATATTTTAAACATTTAGAATTTTAAATTTTTCTATTTTAAAATTCTAAATGTTCTTTAAAGCAAATTATTGATTATAGGATATATATTAATAAATCCCTCTTTCTGCTGTTCTGCCATCTGTCTTGTATATTGAAGTACATCTAACATAAAATACTGAATTGCAATCATTGCAAGTGCTAATACTATAATTACAACAAGTGGTATCCACTTATGCTGCTTTAACCTGTCCATTAATTTGCCGTTATTCTTACCGCCCGCTCTATTACCATTGTTCTTATTATTCTTAAAATAGCTGCTGTCTACCATATACGCTCCTGAATATATTATTAATTATGCTATAATAATTGATTATATACATATCTTCTTAATGATAACATTATATTATTTCTGACGCAATATTTATAATTATGATTTACATAAGTTTAATAAATAGCTTTATCTTTTAGTCATATCGCATAAGTTGCTTTGACAATAAGCTGATAAACTTTATTTCATAAGATACTAAATTAAAATAAAAAAAGCTTTTACATTATCTCCTAATGCAAAAACTATCTTCTAACTTATATAAAATTATAACAGGGGTGGAGAGAATCGAACTCCCACCAAAGGTTTTGGAGACCCCTATGATA
>OJNJ01001189.1_pt1 | contig 15008 bp, 15 predicted proteins | sample 1597491 | NCBI WGS metagenome assembly OJNJ01 (sample SAMEA2452132, study PRJEB22498) | human gut metagenome | biome: human feces; feature: human gut; material: feces | place: Australia | collected 2012 | reverse complement strand
CTATCTCTCTTTTCTTTTTTCTTAATTTTGTCCAATATCTATTGTAGCACTACAGAAGTTGAAATAGCTTTTTTTGTAAAAGTATTGACAAATATTTGGCTTTATGGTATTATATAATACTACCCTGAAATATGGGGAATTATAGAGAATCGGGAGAGGTGCTTTTTTATGAAGAATGGTATGAAGAAAACGGCGGCTGTTGTTATGGCGGCAATGCTTATGGGCACGGGGGCTGTTATACCTGCGGCGGAGGATATGGGGATATTCTCACAGACGGCTATCGTTGCGGAAGCGGCAAGCGTTGGCAAGGTAACTGGGCTTAAATCTAAGACGCTTTCAAACAGTGAGATACAGCTCAACTGGAGCAAGGTAAAGGGTGCGAGCGGTTACACTGTTTATATGCGAAAAAACGGCAAGTACAACAAGCTTGGGGATTGCAAGGGTACGAGCTACACAGTTAAGAAGCTGCCTAATGCAACGAGAGAAAATTTTAAAGTAAGGGCATACAAGACTGTAAAGGTCAAGAAAGTTTACGGAGAATATTCCGCAAACTGGAACACGGCGACCAATCCGCAGGCTTGCAAGGGGCTAAAGGTAAGCAGTGTTGGCACTGACAACGTTAAGCTTTCTTGGACGAAGATAGGCTGTACAAATTACCGCATTTATCAGAACATAAAAGGCGAATGGAAAGAGATCGGCAAGACCACAGGGACAAGCTACACTGTGAAGAAGCTTGCGCCTGCGACAAAGTATCAGTTCAAGATAAGGGCTTGCAAGCAGGACGACAAAAAGACGAATAATAATCACTATGGCAAGTATTCGGGGGTCGTGACGGCGACAACTAAGAAAAGTGATAAGATAACACAGGCTGATATTGATGCTATGAAGGCAGAACTCACAGCATATTCAAGAGAAAAAGCAACGTATATCAAGGAACATTATACGGAGTTTTGGAAATATGGTACAGATTTTAATACCATAGAAGAATATTTTGAACTAAAAGAAAAAAGTGTTACCCCTGAAAATGCAGGCTATGATGCGGTTTATGTTATACCATACACACAGGATAATCTTGATGAAACAATTCAATTGTACAAGAGAAAAATTGATTATTTGTACGAGAAAGAAGGAGATGTATACTATGTTGTATATATAGAAAACTGCCCGAACGGTCATAGGGTAAATTCCAACCCTTGTTGGGCAACATATTTCCTTTATTAAAAGCGGACACATATAGCACAATTTCATTCAAATGTGTTGACTTTTTTACACTGTGGGTGTATAATAAAACTGAAAATAGATAAGAAAATGTACAATGCTCTTATGGGTGTTGTGCATTTTTTGTATCATATGGTTATCCTAATTGTGAGGTGAATGTTTTGCAGGCGGTTTATGAATATCCTCCGAAGCTGTCAAGGGCGGAGAGGCAGGTCAAGGCGGCACATGATATTGAAGAACACAGGAAAATGCAGAGAAATATGTATAAGAATATCCTGCTTGGGGTCGTTATCATCATAATTGGTGCGGTGTTTGCAAGTGCGGTCTTTGCAAAGGTTCTGCTTATATTGCTTGGGGCTTGCAATTGTTCTGTGGGCGGACTTATGTACTGGTATTACTCGCTTTCACGGGACGCTGATGTTTACACGAGGATATATGAGGATCACATTGAACACTCTCAACGCATGGGGCTTTCTAAAAGCTATCTGCACATATGCCTTTACTATGAGGAGGTAGAGAAGTCTTATCAGACAAACAAGGGAAGACTCGTTTGCGTGCTGAAAAATGTGGAGAAGTCAAGCTTTGTGGTAAAGGACAAAGAGGGCAGGGAGAAAGCTTTTGTGCCTGAGGACGGTATGATAGCTCTGAGCTTTCAGGACACTAAGGGCAAGCTTGTGCTTATCAATGACTTTTATGAGAAGATAGGTTATCCACACAAGGAATACAACAAGATAGAGGACGAGGAGGACGATTATTACTCCGAGGAGGATATGAAGTGGGACAGACTTCATAAGCATGGGCTGTAGTTGTAAACTTTTTGTTAAGCCCTTGAAATGTGGGGCAGAATGTGATAACATATTATTGTATCAATACACTTAAAACACTATGACCGAGAGAGTAGTTTTGCTAAGGGTCTTCAGAGAGAAGCTGCGGCGTGTGTGCGTTTTCTGAAAGCGGCTTTATATCCTGACAAAATGAAGTTCACTTGCGAGTGGTCATGCCGAATGAGAGATAGTCTTTAGTAAGCGTGAACGTCTGTCTGCGTTAAGGACGGGAGAGTGTTGGCTCTTTACTGATAGGTGGTATAAACAAGAATTTCAAAGTCTTGTCCTGTTTAGTCGGGGCAGGGCTTATTTTTATAGGAGGATAAGTAATGAAAGAACAGTTGAAAAGCATTGACGAGCGTGCGAAAGAAGAACTTTCACATATTGATGACGCCAAGCTGTTGGAAGATTTCAGAGTAAGATTTCTTGGCAAAAAGGGAGAGATAACTTCCATACTTAAGCAAATGGGCAAGCTTTCCGCAGAGGAAAGACCTGTTATCGGTCAGCTTGCAAACAAGGTAAGAGCTGATATCGAGAACGCTCTCAATAAGCGTAAGGAAGAGCTTAAGAGCAAAATGGAGCAGGTAAGGCTTACAGAGGAAGCCATAGACGTTACGCTTCCGGGCAAGAAAACAAGAATAGGCAGACCTCACCCTCTGAACGCTACTCTTGAAGAGGTAGAGGAAGTGTTCCTTGGTATGGGCTTTGATATTGTGGACGGTCCAGAGGTTGAAACAGACCACTATTGCTTTGAGGCACTGAATATGCCTAAATCTCACCCTGCAAGAGATACGCAGGATACATTCTACATCAATGAGAACGTTGTTCTTAGAACACAGACTTCTTCTGTTCAGATAAGAACAATGGAAAAGAGAAAGCCGCCTATCAGAATCATTTCACCTGGCAGAGTTTACCGTTCTGACACAGTGGACGCTACACATTCACCGCTGTTCCACCAGATAGAGGGTCTTGTTATTGACAAGGGCATCACTATGGCTGACCTTAAGGGTACGCTGGAGCTTCTTATGAAGCGTCTTTACGGCGAGGACACTCAGATAAGACTTCGTCCGCACCATTTTCCATACACAGAGCCTTCTGCTGAAGTTGACCTTATGTGCTTCAACTGCCATGGCAAGGGTTGTTCAATGTGCAAGCAGGAGGGCTGGGTAGAGCTTCTCGGCGCAGGTATGGTACACCCTAAGGTACTTGAGGGCTGTGGCATTGACCCTGAGGTTTACAGCGGATTTGCATTTGGTATCGGTCTTGAAAGAATAACAATGGGCAGATACAACATCAATGATATGCGTCTGCTTTATGAGAACGATATGAGATTTTTAGAGCAGTTCTGATGAATGAAGTTATGAGCCAGAGCAGGCTTTACAGAAAGCTTGTGCCGTCAAAGGCTAAGCTTGTAACGTCGGCGGCTATCAGCACACTTATGGCGCTGATAGTAGGCGTTGGCGGTGGGTTATCGGTCATGCTTGTAAAAGAACAGCAGAGTGCATGGGATATGCTCATGCTATGTGGGTTTCTGATGATTTTTCTGGGTATCCTGCTTTTTATCGGAATAAGAGGATTTAAAAGGCAGGTAAAACAATACAGAGGGAACTTTGCAAGGCTGGAGCAATTTGACGCTCAGGATATGCTGGCTTTGGAAAGCGAGATAGAGGGAAGCGAGTTCAAATACAAGACCTTTTATCTACTTGACAGATATATGTATGTGCCTAAGGCTAAACTGCTTATAAAATATACGGATATTAGAGAGTTCAAGACCATAGTTCACAGCACAAATGGTGTCAATGACAGCATGAAAGCTGAGATAACTGATAATTTCGGGATAAAGTATACTGTGAACATAAAGCGGTGGAAGGATTTCTATATTTATAGACCGCTGTTTTTAAAGGACTTGGACGAGAAGATACAAAACTGCGGTAAATGATAAGATTACGGAGGAATAATAAATGGATTTGTCAATGAAATGGCTTGCAGACTATGTAGACTGCGATATGCCGATAAAGGATTTTGTTTCCGCTCTGACGCTTTCAGGCTCAAAGGTAGAGTGCTTTGAGCAGGAGGGCAAGGATATTTCTAACGTTGTTGTGGGCAAGGTAGTTTCTATGGAGCGTCACCCTGACTCTGACCATATGTTCATCACTCAGGTAGACGTGGGAGAGGACGAACCTGTTCAGATAGTTACTGGTGCTCAGAACGTTCATGAGGGCGATTTTGTGCCTGTTGCAAAGCACAAGTCATCTGTTCTACATGAGGGCAAGCAGGTGAAGATAACAAAGGGCAAGCTGAGAGGCGTTGCTTCTAATGGTATGCTTTGCTCACTGGGCGAGCTTGGACTTTCTGTTCACGATTTCCCTTATGCTATCGAGGACGGAATTTTCATTCTTGGCGATGACTGCGACAAGACTGTAGGCAAGGATATACATGAGGCTATTGGATACAATGACACAACTGTTGAGTTCGAGATAACTTCAAACAGACCTGACTGCCTTTCTGTTATCGGTCTTGCGAGAGAAACTGCGGCTACTTTCGGCACTGAGCTGAAGGTCAAGAAGCCTGAGTTCAAGGGCATTGATGGAGATATCAACGATATGCTCAAGGTAAAGATTCACAACACTGACCTTTGCAAGAGATATATGGCCGGTATCGTTAAGAACGTAAAGATAGGTCCGTCACCTCGTTGGATGAGAGAAAGACTGAGAGGCTGCGGCGTTAGACCTATCAACAACTTTGTTGATATCACAAACTATGTTATGCTTGAATATGGCAGACCGATGCACGCTTTTGATCTTAGATATGTTAAGGACGCATCTATCAACATCAGAAACGCTAAGGCAGGAGAAACTATCACAACTCTTGACGGCGAGGTAAGAGAGCTTTCAGAAGAGATGCTCGTTATTGCTGACGCTGAAAAGCCGGTTGCAGTTGCAGGCGTTATGGGCGGCGAATACAGCGGCATCATGGACGATACAACTACTGTCGTATTTGAGTCTGCTTGCTTTGACGGCGCAAGCGTAAGAACAACAGCTAAGAAGCTTGGCATGAGAACCGACGCTTCTGCAAGATATGAAAAGGGTCTTGACCCACATGAGTGCTATGAGGCTCTTATGAGAGCTTTCCAGCTTGTTGAAGAGCTTGGTGCAGGTGAGGTCGTAAAGACTTATATTGATGAGAATTACGAGGACGAAACGCCTAAGACGGTTGATTTTGACCCTGAGTGGATAAATAAGTTCCTTGGTACTGAAATACCAGAGAGCGACATGGTTGAATATCTCACAAGGCTTGGCTTTGAGATAAAGGACGGCAAGGTAGTTTCGCCATGGTACAGAGTGGACATTGCCTGCAAGGCTGACGTGGCAGAGGAAGTTGCTAGACTTTACGGCTACAACAAGATCCCAAACACTATCGTTAGAGGTGTTGCACAGGCTAAGCTCACCGAGGCGCAGAAGTTTGACAGACATATACAGAGATCTATGCTTGCTATGGGTCTTAACGAGATATCTACATTCTCATTCATTTCGCCTAAGTATTTTGACAAGATAAATCTTCCTGCTGACTCTAAACTGAGAAAGACAGTTGTTATCACAAACCCTCTTGGCGAGGACACTAGCGTTATGAGAACGACTATCATTCCGTCTGTATGTGAAGTGCTTGCAAGAAACTACAGCTACCGCAACCCTGAGTGCTATATCTTCGAGAGAGGAAACGAGTATATACCTGTTGAGGGCGAGGTGCTTCCTAACGAGCCTGAAAGACTTGGTTTTGGTTTCTATGACACTGAGACGAAGGCTGATTTCTATGACATCAAGGGTTTTGTCGAGGGTCTGCTCTCTAAGCTCGGCGCACAGAAAGTTGAATTTGAAAAGGCTACTGCTGAATGTAGCTTTGACGAGTTCTATGCTTTCCACCCGGGAAGAGTTGCTGTCGTTAAAGTAAATGGTGAGGAGATCGGCATTTTTGGCGAGCTTCACCCGAGAGTTCTGGAGAACTACGGCATTGACGCAAGAGCTTATGTGGGCAAGATAAATGTTCCTGAGCTTATGGCAAGCTGTGTTGCTCAGAAGACATATAAGCCACTGCCTAAGTATCCTGCTACAACAAGAGATCTGTCTATCGTTTGTGATGACGATATCCCTGCGGCTCTTCTTGAAAAGACTATAAGCAAGGCTGTTGGCTCGATACTTGAAAAGGTAACGCTTTTTGACGTTTACAAGGGCGAGCAGATCGAAAAGGGCAAGAAGTCTGTTTCATACTCCATTTCAATGCGTTCACATGACGGCACGCTTACTGACGAGCAGGCTGACAAGGCTATGAAGAAAGTGCTTGAAGCTCTCAAGGCTATCGGTGCTGAACTCAGAATGTAAAAAATATAGTGCCTAATTTGTATAATGTGCATAAATTTTGCTTTTTGACTTGTTATTTTGAAACAAATGGAGTATAATAATATCAGGCGTATTGCTGATATTAATACATTGCAGAGGGGCTGAGCATAATGCACGAACAGACTATGGAATTTTCAGTACAGCACGACAAGGAGGCTGAGCTGAAAAAGACACTTACAATTATATATGACGCTCTGAAAGAGAAGGGCTATAATCCTATTAATCAGATCGTAGGTTATATTCTTTCTGAGGACCCGACCTACATAACAACATACAATAATGCCAGAAGTCTTATTCGTCATATTGACAGAGATGAACTTTTGCAGGCATTGGTGAAGTCCTATCTTGAGTCATAACTGATATTTAAAGGCGGTAGTTTTTACCGCCTTTTTTGTTTTACGTCAGAATTTACCTGAAACGTATTTTTGTATAAAGCCGTTTTCTGAACATAATAGTATAAGATGATAAGAAAACGGAGGGCTTCATATGAAGATAAGAAATTGCATGGCACTTATTTGTGCAGTTGTAGCGCTCAGTGCTTGTGGCAGGACAGTGATAATGCGTGAGGGAAATTCATCAGAGGGAACAAGCTCGGCGGTCATTGAGCCTGTGGCTGTGGGAAAGAAAACCGCAAAGGAAAAGATAGATCTTTCGGGGCTTTCACATGACAAGGTCGGATATGGTCAAGGCGTTCTTGTGGACGAAAAGAACAGGACGACTGGTGCGCTTGATTTTAATGCACAATACGGCAAGCTTAACGCAAATGCTATAAATAATGATGACAAGGTATATCTGACCTTTGATCAGGGTTATGAGAACGGATACACTGAAAAGATCCTCGATGTGCTGAAAGAGAAAAAGGTCAAGGCGACGTTTTTTCTTTTGCAAGATTATGCAGAGAAAAATCCTGAGCTTGTGAAGCGTATGATAGACGAGGGGCATATTGTGGGAAATCATTCGGTACACCATTATTCTATGCCGACGCTTGGACAGGCGGAATGTGAGTCGGAGATAAAGGATTTCCATAAGTATATGGAGGAAAACTATGATTATACCATGACAGTGTTCAGACCTCCTATGGGCGAGTTTTCGGAGTTCTCTCTTGGAGTGACGGCAAACTGCGGTTATGAGACTGAGCTTTGGAGCTTTGCTTACGCTGATTGGGACGTGAACAATCAGCCTGATGAGGGGCAGGCACTTGAAAAGCTTGTGAATGCGGCTCACCCGGGGGCAATTTATTTGCTTCACTCGGTATCGAAAACCAATACTGATATTCTCGGGGACTTTATCGACAGAGTGAGGGCTGGCGGATTTGAATTTGACTGATAAAAGAATATGATGAAGAGAGGCCTTGTGCCTCTCTTTTTTGTTATTTTAGGGACATTTGTAGCTGATTTGTAATATATTAGTCTATTGACAAATTGTTAAAAGTATGTTATATTTTAAATACGAACAGAAACATGAGTTTCTTTAAGGAGGAAATAAAATGGTAAAAAATAAGGTGCTTACACCTGTATTGGCAGGCGTTTTGGGTCTCAGCATAGTTGGCTCAGGTCTTGGCTATTATTTTGTAAATAAAGACAGTAATGATGGTAAAACTGAGGGCGGCAAGGCTAAGCTTACTCAGGTGGCAGATAATATAAACAACACTCTTGGCACGGCTGAAAAGGCTATCAAGGGCGAACTTGATTTTGCTTACAACGCAACGGCTACTGTTTCATTCGGCGAGGGCTTCACAGAGGAGGCAGGTGTTAGCTTACAGCCTATTTCTGTGACAACTGTTACAAAGCAGAAGGGAAGCAACACAGCAGCAGATGTTTCGCTGACATATGGCGGGAATAATCTTGTGTCTGCTAATGCTGTATATTCTAGAGATAACAAGTCGGCTTATGTTCAGATACCTGAGCTTTCTGACGCTTATCTTATGGTTAACGTTGACAGCCTTAAAGACAAGGTAGGCAGTGAGCTTTCTTCACAGGGCATTGACCTTGATTCTCTCTTTGATTCTGCTGAAGGCGCTGATGTTGATTTTGATACTGACGCACTTGAAAAGGATCTGGAGGAATACAAGAAGGTTATAGAGGACTCTTTCCCTAAGCCTGTTGACGGCGAGAAAAAGACTGGTGACATTGACGGAAACGAGTACAGCTATACAACTAAGGAATACACTATCTCAGGCAATGATGTAAAGGCTGCTTTTAAGGCTGTTCTTGACAAGGCTAAGGATGACGCTACGCTTAAAGATATGTTCAACAAGGCAGGCGTGGCTGACGAGCTTGGTATGTCATATGATGATATAATCTCACAGTATGCTGATTCTATGGATTCACTTTTTGCAAGTGATAATCTTGACGAAACTGCAACATTTAACGCTTACTACAGCGGTGACGATTTTGCGGGCTTTAGCCTTGAAAAAGACGGCGAGGGTGCAACTCTTTACACCATTCTTAAGGACGACGTTGTGGCTGTTGATTTTAGCCTTAACATGAGCGATGAGGGCAGTGCATCATTCAAGGGTTCTGCAAATACTGTTGACGGTGTTACAAATGGCAAGTTCACAATGAAAATGGAAACTGCGGCTGATTCAGATATAGACGCTGACATGACTTCTGCTGACGGTGGACTTTCCCTTGAGCCTACCATGGCAGTTTCACCGAGCATAAACTTTGACACAATGGAAGCTGAGGTGACTCTCAAAGACCTTAAAGAAGAGGGTGACGCATTCTCAGGTACTATCAGATTTGATGTGAATGGTACATCTGATTCTCAGGCTGTATCAGGTTGGGTAGAGCTTGCTTCTGCTTCAACTGCTGATAAGCTTGACCTTTCTGTTGAGTTTGGCATGAACGGCAAGCAGTTTGTTACAATGGCAGTTACAGGAAATAAGACAGAGGCTTCTGACATTACTGTTCCGTCAGGCGACAAGATCTATGACATGACAAATGACGATCAGATGAATACATACCTTGCAGGCTGTGACAGTGACGGATTTGTTGCTAATGTAAAGAAAGTTCTTGGTGATGAGGTCTACAATATGCTTGTAAATGCAGAGGGTGATCTTGAGTCAGATTATGATGACTATGCTGATTATGATGACTATGATTTCTCTGATATTGATATGTCAGATTATGATCTGAGCGCAAATGCATAATAGATAAAAAATTAAGAGGATCGCATTGAGCGGTCCTCTTTTTTTAGCTGATAACACGATAATTCTCAGCTGCTTCTTCTTTTTTTACATACTCGGTGACATTGAGAACTTCCACCTTGACAGGCTTCTGACCCATATTTATGGTGATAATGTCGCCAACTTTCACGTCATATGAAGCTCTTGCAATCTTATCGTTCACAAGCACCTTGCCTGCATCGCAAGCTTCGTTTGCAATAGTACGTCGTTTAATAAGTCTTGTGACTTTCAGGTATTTATCAAGCCGCATATTTTCCTCCTTTGTAGTAAAAAAGACCTAACCCGCAGGCTAGGTCTGAGTGGCATAAGCTTTAGATTACTTGTTTACAGCGTCCTTAAGAGCCTTGCCTGCCTTGAATGCAGGAACTTTCTTAGCTGCAACAGTGATCTGCTCCTTTGTACGAGGATTGATAGCTGTCTTTTCAGCTCTCTCTCTAACCTCGAATGTACCGAAACCTACCAGTGAGATCTTCTCGCCGTTTGCAAGTGTCTCTGATACAGAATCAATAACAGTTGTAAGTGCCTTCTCAGCGTCCTTCTTTGAATAATCGCCCTTTTCTGCGATAAGATTGATCAGTTCTGCCTTTGTCATTGTTTTTACCTCCAAATTATTTTTAACGAATAAAGTTATTCATTCATTTTGCTCTCGCCAATAAGCGTCAAGCTCATTTATGCTCAGGGCGGTCATATCCTGCCCGTTTTGCCTTACAGCATTTTCTGTTTTCTCAAACTTTTCGATATAATTATTATTTGTATCCGTCAGCACTTCTTCAGCGTCAAGGTCAAGCTTTCTTGCAAGTGAAGCACAAGTAAACATTATCTCACCAAGCTGTTTTGCAACTACGGCTTTATCACTGTCAGCACTGTTTTCAAGAGCCTTAACAGCATTTTCAAGCGCGCTGATATCATGAGCATTGTCATACTCGATACCTGCTCTTGCTGCACGTTTGCTTAACTTCTGAGCTCTCATAAGTGCAGGAAAGTTCTTTGGAACGCTTTTAAGGGTATCGGAATAAGTTTCCTGTCCCTTAGTTTCTTTCTTGATAGTGTCCCAATTTTTAAGCACTGTTTCAACGTTGTCAGCTTCTACGCTTCCGAAAACGTGTGGGTGTCTGATGATAAGCTTTTTACAAATATCAGTTATCACATCGTCAAGTCTGAAATTGTTGTTTTCGGTCTCGATAACTGTATGGAAAACCACCTGCAAAAGAACGTCGCCAAGTTCTTCTCTCATCATTTCAGGAGAGTCACAGTCGATAGCCTCCATGACCTCATAGACTTCTTCAAGAAAATCTTTCTTGATAGACTTATGGGTCTGGACCTTATCCCACGGGCAGCCGTTCTCGCTTCTGAGAATTACCACGATATCCGTAAGATCATTGATATCAAAGCTGTCTTTAGCAAGCAATTCCTTAATTTTATCGCTCATTACATCATTACCTTTCCAAAAGGGTGCTTATTAATAATAAACCATTTTGCTCAAAATTTCAAGGGTTTTGCGGATTTTTTTTTGAAAATATGTAATTTACAATATTTTTCGGCGTTTCGCACAATAAATATAAACAAAAAAAGTACATTGTGCTACCAATTCCTATAGAAAAAAGGGTCACAAATCTATGATTTATTTGCAAATGGGCTATTTTCGTAAGTGTTTCGTGTGACAAAACAGCTGTCACACTGCACATGATAGCGGCGTAGGTGGGCTTTACGAAAATTTCGCTCACTTTTGGTTTTAGATCCGTCATTTTGCAAACTGAGCGCACGGATAGGACGCATATGAAAACCTCTGAAACAAGAGTAGAAATAGCTGCTCCTGATATATTTATTATGGGCTGTCTTATAAGTATAATGTTCAGAAATAGCTTGATAATTCCACCTGCCAACATAATTATTATGGCTTTGTGAGGTTTTCCCAGGGTTTGCAGGATAGAAAAGCATGGTGTGGCTATGGCAAGGAATATTACTGCTATTCCAAGTATGGACAAGGGGAGTATGCAGACCTGTATCTCAGTTTCACGGCCTCCGAAAAGAAAACGCAGGATAGGTTCTGACAAAACTGCTATGCCCATGCCTGCGGGTATGGCTATGATACTGGTGACGATGAGCATTTTTGTAAGGCCTGACTGCATGGCTTTTTTATCATTTTTGGCACAGCTTTCGGCAAGTGAGGGGAGTATGCTTTTGCCAAACATTGCGGTGATGGTCGGAACAAGACCGAAAACTGTCACTGCAAGACCAGTATAAGAGCCGTAAATGAAGTTCGGGAGCATATCGGTGGTGAGCTTATCAGAAAGCAGGCTGTCAAATGTGTGTGGAGAAGCTTTCATGGCTGTTTTGATACACGGATTGACAGTGAGCATATCTATCATGTTGGCAAAGGTCATTATCACTGAGATAAGTGCGATCGGAAGACAGCAGACGACAAGCTTTTTGGCTGTTGCTCCTGTGGGGTCTGTTATTGTATCTCTTTGAAGCATTTGCTTTGTTACGCTGTCGCCTTTGATCTTGCCTGATATGAGAATATACAGACAGGCGAACGCAGAGGCTATGGACGAACCTAGGATAGCAGCGGCAGCTATAAATGGAAGTGCAGCGGAGGCTGCCTGACGTGAGTTTTCATAGGCTGTGCCGAATATCATGCCTGTTTTATCATACATATTGGATATATGATACATTAGTCCGTAGGCGAAACCAAGACCTAGGATAAGTTTGAAAAGGGTTTCTATCACTTCTGATACAGCGGTCGGTATCATATTCCGCAAGCCCTCACAGTAACCGCGTTCCACTGACATAATGGTACAGAAAATAATAGATGGTGCAACGCACATGAGAGCATATTTTGTACTTGGCTCGCCGACTACATTGCGTGACAGAAAATCTGAGGTGAGTATCATTACTGCAGCAGCGGCTGCGCTGATGATCGTGAAAAGAAAAAATGCAGTTCGCTTGGTATGACGCATATTTGAAAAGCGTTCAAGGGCATAGTTTTCAGCGGTAAGGCGAGCCATGGTGGAGGGGATACCTGAAACGACTATGGCGAAAACTGGTGTGAAAACTGAGAATGCTGAAGCGAAATATCCCATGCCTGTGCCGCCAAGAAGATTGGTAAGAGGTATCTTATAGAGAAGTCCCAGAATTTTTGTTATCAGAACCATTGCAAGCAATATTGCTGAGCCTTTTATAAAGCCTTGTCTTTTCATCTGTCAACCTGCTTTCTGACTTGTTTTTATATGATCTTATGCTGTTATGGTGGGTTTTATTACGGTTTGTCCATATGTCAGGTGGATATGCAGTTGTTTAAATTGCACAAAAATAGAGCTTAGGGTGCTAATACTAAAAAAAGTTTGCGTAAACACTTTATTTTATAGGAAAAATGTGATATAATCATATTATGTATTTTTAAGAAAAAGAGGTAAAAAAGATATGACTTATAAGTTTTCAGAAAAGGTTTCTCATTTGCAGGCTTCTGCTATCAGAGAGATACTTAAATTTACTTCTGACCCAGAGGTAATTTCATTTGCGGCAGGCAATCCTTCTCCTGAGGCATTCCCCGTGGACGAGCTTAATAGAATATCAGAAGAGATATTCAAGGAAAATCCTATCGGCGCACTCCAGTACAGCCTTACAGAGGGATACACTCCTCTGAGAGATCTCCTTAAGAAAGAGCTTGAAAAGAAGGGTGAATTTGACCCTGAGAGAGATGATCTTATCATCACAAGCGGTGCTCAGCAGGCTAACGAGCTTGCTTGTAAAGTTCTCTGCGACCCAGGCGACGTTCTTTGCTGTGAAGCTCCAAGCTTTATAGGCTCACTTAATGCATTCAAGTCTTACAATGTTGAGCTTAAGGGTATCACGCTTCATGAAGACGGAGTTGACCTGAAAGAGCTTGAAGAGGCTTTCGCTACAGGCAAGGTAGAGGTATTCTACATCATTTCTAACTTCCAGAACCCTACTGGTCTTACAACTTCTCTTGAAAAGAGAAAGGCTATCTACGAGCTTGCTAAGAAGTACAGTGTTATGATACTTGAAGATAACCCATACGGCGACCTGAGAATAAAGGGTGAGGCTATCCCATCTATCAAGAGCATGGACAAGGACGGTCTTGTTATGTATTCAAGAACATTCTCGAAGATACTTGCTCCTGGTATCAGAGTTGGTTACATTTCCGCTCCAAAGGAGATAATCGGAAAGATAGTTGTCTGCAAGCAGGTGGCTGACGTACATACAAACATCTGGGCGCAGATGCTGGCTTACAACTTCATGAAGGACAATGATATTGAAGCGCATCTTGCTTCGCTGAGAGTGATCTACAAGCATAAGCTCGAACTTATGTTAGAGCAGATCGAGAAGAATTTCTCTTCACAGATCAAGTTCACAAGACCTGAGGGCGGTCTGTTCATTTGGTGTACTCTTCCAGAGGGCAGTGACATGACTGGTTTCTGCAAAAAGGCTGTTGCAGAATATAAGGTAGCCGTTGTTCCTGGCAATGCTTTCATGGTAAGCGAGTCTGACAAGACAGCTTCATTCAGATTGAACTTCTCAACTCCTACAGACAAACAGATAATCGACGGCTGTGAGAAGCTTGGCAAGCTTTCTAAGGAAATGTTCGGCGATTAAGATAAAATGAAAAAAGTTCCTTTTACGCCTTTTCAGCTAGTGCTTACGGTGGTAAATACGGCGGCTCTAATGTTCTGCATGGGGTGTGATTGCTTTGTGCTTATAGTGGGCATGACGGCAGGCAGGACAAAGCCTTATGTGGTGGATCTTGTGCTGAGTCTTCTTGCTATGGCGGTGTTTATTCTGCTTGTGTTTTCAGCAGGCAGGATAAATATTTTCAGTGATAAAGCTGACCCCGATGGGGACACTGCACCTGCGGTGTCGGCACTTAGGACGTATTTTTGTATCTTGTTTTTTGACATTTCAGGAGTGCTGGGTCTTATGCTTGCGGGAGCGTTGGGGGTTGAGTGGGCTAAAAAAGCTATTATAATTTTTGCTCCTGTCGTTTTTGTTCTTGCAGCGATTGTTTATTTTATTCTATCGGGCAGGATAGGTCTTGATGATTTTTCGGATAGTGACGGGGAAGAATGATATTACAAGGGGGAGGTCTGTCATGAAAAGTGCATTGAAAAAGGATACTGTCAGAGAGATAAGGCACTCGTTGGGCAGATTTCTCTCTATTTTTCTGATAGTTCTTCTTGGCTGTGGATTTTTCTCTGGTATCAAGGCGACTATGCCTGATATGATAGACACGGCGGAGAAATATTTCAGTGATAACAGACTTATGGATATTAAGTTAATGTCGTCTATAGGCGTTAAGTCTGAGGACGTTGAGGCTATTAAAAAAGGACCGGAGAATTGATAATAACCTATTACTCATTACTTAAT
>OJNJ01001179.1_pt1 | contig 15060 bp, 10 predicted proteins | sample 1597491 | NCBI WGS metagenome assembly OJNJ01 (sample SAMEA2452132, study PRJEB22498) | human gut metagenome | biome: human feces; feature: human gut; material: feces | place: Australia | collected 2012 | reverse complement strand
ATATTTGTGATTTGTTTGTAGGGATTGTTGTATTTCTTTCGATAAGCTTTGTAAATACACCACCCATTGTTTCGATACCAAGTGAAAGCGGTGTAACGTCAAGTAGAAGAACGCCTGTTTCTTCACCGCCAAGTACACCTGCCTGTCTTGCAGCACCTACTGCAACACATTCGTCAGGGTTGATACCCTTATTAGGCTCTTTGCCCATTTCTTTCTTAACAGCCTCTTGTACAGCAGGAATTCTTGAAGAACCGCCGACAAGAAGGACTTCATCGATTTGTGATGCGTTAAGACCTGCGTCATTCATAGCGTTTCTGATACATGTAAGTGTTCTTGCTACAAGGTCAGCTGTAAGTTCATCAAACTTAGCTTTTGTAAGTGTAATATCCATATGCTTTGGACCTGTTGCGTCAGCTGTGATGAATGGAAGATTAATGTTTGAAGTTGTTGTTGTCGAAAGTTCAATCTTTGACTTTTCAGCAGCCTCTTTTAATCTTTGCATAGCCATCTTATCTGTTGAAAGATCTACACGTATCCCGGCAGTTCAGGAAGAAGTGAAGAGACTGACAGGCAAAGAGCCAAGCAAATCTCTGAACCCGGATGAGTGTGTAGCACTTGGTGCTTCCGTACAGGGTGGTAAACTTGCAGGAGATGCCGGCGCAGGCGACATCCTTCTTCTGGATGTAACTCCGCTGTCTCTGTCCATCGAGACGATGGGAGGTATTGCAACTCGTCTGATCGAGCGTAACACCACAATCCCGACCAAGAAGAGCCAGATCTTCTCCACCGCAGCTGATAACCAGACAGCAGTAGATATCAACGTAGTACAGGGTGAGCGTCAGTTCGCGAAAGACAACAAATCCCTCGGCCAGTTCCGTCTGGATGGAATTCCGCCAGCAAGAAGAGGCGTTCCGCAGATCGAGGTTACCTTTGATATCGATGCCAACGGTATCGTAAATGTATCTGCAAAAGACCTGGGAACAGGAAAAGAGCAGCACATCACCATCACCGCAGGCTCTAATATGTCCGACAGCGAGATCGACAAAGCAGTCAAAGAAGCTGCTGAGTTCGAAGCTCAGGATAAGAAACGCAAAGAAGCAATCGACGCAAGAAACGATGCAGACTCTATGGTATTCCAGACCGAGAAAGCAATCGAGGAAGTCGGCGACAAGCTGGATGCAAACGATAAGACAGCAGTAGAAGCTGACCTGAACGCACTGAAAGACCTCATTGCAAAATGCAATCCGGAAGAGATGACAGATGCACAGGTAGCTGACCTGAAAGCAGCTCAGGAAAAACTGATGACAAGCGCTCAGAAACTGTTCGCAAAGCTGTATGAGCAGCAGGGCGGCGCAGCAGGCGCTGGTGCCGGAACAGCTGGTGCAGGCCCGGATATGGGAAATGCAGGAGCGGCAGGCGGCCATGACGACGATGTCGTAGACGCTGACTACAAAGAGGTTTAATTTTCGGCATGTCACACTCCGTGAAAATACCGACTGTGAGTTGAAACAATAAGTAAATAAACGCAAAAAGCCCTGTGAGGCGAATGTTTGCAGGGGACGGAAAATACATTCCGCCCCCTGTATTTATGCTGGTATTGCTTTCGGAAAAGTGCTATACTGGAGCGTGCGGAAAAACATTTCTGCAAAGATGAAATTTGTGGAACAGAAATGAAAAGGTGAACATAAATGGCAGAAAAAAGAGATTATTACGAGGTCCTCGGCGTAGACCGCGGAGCGGACGATGCAACATTAAAAAAAGCATACCGTAAACTGGCCAAGAAATACCATCCGGATATGAACCCGGGCGACAAAGAGGCCGAGGCAAAATTTAAAGAGGCGACAGAAGCCTATGGCGTGCTGAGTGATCCGGACAAACGGCGTCAGTACGATCAGTTTGGCCACGCTGCATTTGAAAACGGCGGTGGCGGCGCAGGAGCCGGCGGATTCGGCGGCTTCGACTTTGGCGGCGGAGATATGGGTGATATCTTCGGCGATATTTTCGGCGACCTGTTCGGTGGCGGCGGAAGCAGAAGAAGAGCAAACAATGGACCGATGAAGGGAGCAAACCTCCGCGCTGTTGTCCACATTACGTTTGAGGAAGCTGTTTTCGGATGCCAGAAAGAGCTCGAGATCAACCTGAAGGATACCTGTACAACGTGCCACGGAACCGGCGCAAAACCAGGAACTTCACCGGAAACATGCTCCAAATGTAACGGTACCGGTCAGATTACGTACACACAGCAGACCATGTTCGGTTCTGTGAGAAACGTGACAACGTGTCCGGATTGTAACGGAACCGGAAAGATCATTCGCGATAAATGTACCGCATGCCACGGCACGGGCTATACATCCAGCAGAAAACGCATTCAGGTCAACATTCCGGCCGGAATCGACGATGGACAGAGCATCCGGATCCGTGAAAAAGGTGAGCCGGGTGTAAACGGCGGACCGAGAGGAGATCTGCTTGTCGAGGTTCAGGTAACCCGTCATCCGATCTTCCAGAGACAGGATATGAACATTTTCTCCACTGCACCGATTACGTTTGCCCAGGCAGCACTCGGCGGCGATGTGAAGATCAGCACCGTTGACGGAGACGTTCTCTACACTGTAAAACCGGGAACCCAGACCGATACGAAGATCCGTCTGAAGGGAAAAGGTGTTCCGTCCCTTCGCAACAGCAATGTGCGCGGTGATCACTACGTAACACTCGTAGTCCAGACTCCGACGAAACTGAATGAGAAAGCAAAAGAAGCCCTCCGCGCCTTCGACGAAGCCTGCGGAAACCGCCCGGCAGCAGAAGCAAAAGCAGCCGATGGTGAGAATACCGCAGAACAGCCGAAGAAGAAAAAAGGGTTTATGGATAAGGTGAAGGAAGCGTTTGAGGATATTGATAAATAAAAAATCTATCTGTTTTTGTTCTCATTCGGACAAAATTTCTCACAGACTTGAGCATGTAGAATATGAAAAGTCTTTTCCAACACGCTCTAATATGAAAGAAATAGAAAATATGAGATAAATGAAAAGAAGAACCTGCAGGAGAAACAGGTTCTTCTTTTTTGACAAAATTTAAAAATACAGAATATTCAGAAAATTGCAAATATTGATCTAAATCAAGAGAATGATGAGATGTGAAAAACTGTTCATGATATAATTAACAAAATTGCATAGGAATAAAAAAGATTGATGTTATGTAATGTAAAATAAAAAGGCAGAAAGGAAATAGAGCGGTTGGAAAATGAAAATATAGAAAAACAGGAGTTCTTCAAAACTTATTTAGGTATCAAAAATAAAAATGTGCTGAGCAGTCTGGAACAAATGGCGTATGTCTGGAAGGTGAAAGATAAGGAAGTTATCATTCGAGAAGGGGAACCGCTGCCATGCGTTCCTTTTCTGATATCGGGCATTGTAAAAGGGTATTGTGAAAGCAAGGGAGATGGAAAAGAGCATGTTTCCTGCTTTGGTTATTTAAAAGGAGACATTGTTGTAGGAATTTCCAATTTATCCGTAAATGTGAAATCACTTTTGACGATAGAATCAATCAGTTCGTGTACCATGCTGTGCGTCCCGATACCAGAATTGTTGAAGTTGATTGAGCAATCGCCGGAAATGATGCGTTTATATAACCGTGCACTCAGCCTTGCATATAAAAAGCTAATTGAACATGAGGATATTGTTGCAAACCACAGGGCAAAGGAACGATATCAATATTTTGTTGATACCTATCGGGATCTGGTAGATGTTGTGAGTAAGAAAGATATCGCTTCCTATCTGCATTTATCGCCGGAGAGTCTGAGCCGTGTCCTGAAAAGCTATAAGGAAGAAAAATAGAAAAACGAATCGAAAAGTGATGCGCGCTGAGCGGAAAAATTTAATCAAATCAAGGAAATCCCTGTTTTCATTGAGAAAAGCAATAAGCAGTGAGGCGGGGAATTGCGTGAATCAGGAGGGGAAAGCCCCTTATAAGAGAGAAGACGGCAGATCTAAAAAAAGCAGATTATAAAGTACAAAAAAGAAATGGAAGGGGAAGAAAAATGGCATTTTTAGATGGAGTAAAAGGAAAAATTTCAAAAGCAGGATATTCAACTATGCAAAAAGCAAAGGATTTGTCGGAGATTACGAAACTGAATATGGCGGTTTCTGAATCGGAGACGAAAATCAATGAAATCTACAGTGAAATAGGATATAAAGTTTACTGTGCATATCGGGAAAATCCGCTGGAAGAAGTCAAAGAGGAAATTGGCCAGATCCGGGAGCTGGAAGAGGCTATGGAAGCATGCAAACTGCAGATCCAGGCAATCAATGCAATGAACAGCTGCCCGCGCTGCGGTGCAAAAATCAAACCGGAAATGATGTTCTGCAGCAGCTGTGGAATGAAACTGCAGAGTGAAGAACAGGAAACGGTGGAAGAAGAACAGGAACGGCCGGCTTTTTGCAGTGAATGCGGAGCACCGCTGGAACCGGATATGAAATTCTGTACGGTTTGTGGACATAAAGTTGACGAGTAAAATCGAGAGCGTGTTTGAAAAAGCAAAGCACAGAAGAGAAGATCAAATCAGACAGCAAAAAGATAAATGATCCAAAATAGGGAGGTGGATTTTGGATCATTTATTGCAAAGAAAAAAGATTTGTGGATAAAAAGGGACAGGAGAGGAAAACAAGTATGAAAAAATGCCCGGTATGTGGAAAAGAGTGGTCAGATGCGACAAGATTTTGCGGAAGCTGTGGAGCAAAACTGGAGGATGGAAATATTGTAGTGCCAGATATAGTGCCGGATGATGGGAAAGAGGAGCAGAGAAAAAAAACAGAGCCGGTCAAACCGAGTGTGAAAAAAACGATAGAACCTGTCAGACCGAAAACGAGGGAAACAGCAGAAAATAAAAAGATAGCAGAAGAAAAAGAAGAAGAAAAAAACACAGCTGAACGTAAAAGAGCAGAATACAATAAATCGGACGCCGTGCTGCCGGTAAAACGCAGAAAAAAAGGATGGAAAATTGCGACAGCACTTGGCCTGACTGCAATAGTGACAGTCGGAGCAGTAGTTTTCTGTGTGAAGTCCGGGGAAAACATGGAACACCCATTTGTAGAATTATATGGGGACAGTTATGAAATTCTCACGAAAGAAAAACTGGGACATACCATAACCATTACAGACAATGGGCTGGACTGGCTGGGCGATGCCGTAATGCAGCTTTCACCGGATCGAAAATATCTCTATTATATGGAAAACTATGATATTTCGACGGGAACGTCCAGACTCTACCGGTGTGAATATCAGAAGTTGTCCAAAAAAGAAGAAAAAAATGAGAAATACAAAACAAAAGTTGCGGCAAATGTCAGAGTTTTTTATCCGCTGGAAGACGGAAAACTCCTTTATATCGACAAGGATTCCGAGCTGTTTTGTTATGACGGGGAAGTATCTGTGAAGATTGCAGATTCACTGCAGGGATATTATCAGCTCAAAGACGGAACGGGACTCGTTTATACGAAGGGAAACGCTGACGAAGGATTTGATGTCTGTGGCGTAAGCTATAACAATCCAACGGAAGAAGTATTTCTGGCGGATGGGATGACCGATGTTATGCTGGCAGATGATCAGGAGCATATTTTGTGCAGACGATATGACGGTCAGTCAGAGGATGATCAGCTTGTTTTTCTAACATCTTTTGAGGAAGAGACAAAAGAGCTGGGAACACCAGTCAGTGATATGTATGCATGGGAAAATGGCGCGGTTTATTACTTTGCTTCCGGCGAGAATACAGAATGTGAACTGGAAGACTTCGTGATTGACAGCAGAGGAAACACGGAACAGTGGCAGGAATTACAAAAAGAAGCGGAATCATATCATCCTGTTCCAACGGAGTGTCAAAGTCTTTATGAATATAAAGATGGTGAAATAAAACAGATTACAGCCAATGACATTAATAATGCCGGACTTTATAGGGGAAATAGCGTACTATACCTGGATGTAAAGAAAATGGAGCCGGTAGATTTAGCAGAAGTGAAGGATGCAGATTATATGATTGACCTTTTAGATCAGAGAATATATGAGCAGGGAATGTATGTTAAACCAACGAGCAGGAAGAATTCCATTCACATCATAGGAGAAGTTGCGAAAAAAATTGAAGACATAGATGAGGAAGGAGAAAACTTCTGGATCTATGCAAACGAAACAGATTTGTTCCTGGAAAGCGGATCTGATTTCTGGCACGCCGCAATCAAAAATGATGAAGTCAGCGATCTGGAAGAGATGCCGGAAGGCTATGTAAAATCTGTTACGCCAACAGAGATTTATTATACAAGCAATTTCTACACGGAAGGGGACAATGCGTACTACGATGTCAACGTGATAGAAAATGGAAAAAGCAGATGCCTTGCAAAAGAAGTGCTGGAAGACTATGTCAAGATTTACGAAGATGGAACAGTCATGGCTTACACGGATCGGAATTCCGATGGAGAATATGAACTTTCCATTTTTGATAAAAAAGGAAATAAGACAAAAATTGCAGATGGAGTCACGAAGGCGATTCGGGAAGAGGATGGAGATATTGTGTATGACAGCCGGCATGATCTGATGCTTTATCAAAAGGAAGAAAGTGAGCGGATTGGAATCGGTATAGTAGATTTCTGGTATGCGGATGAAATGAAAACGGAACAGAATTTCCGGCTGGACTGGTGAGAAGAGATCCCTATTACCTATTGTGGAAAGCAGAGTAGCAGTGTCCTTACAGAGTAAGAGAGTGCAAAAAATCTGGAAAATTATATTAGGACTCTATTCAGAAGTAAAGATACGATGAGAGAAAAAGGAGTAGAGAATATATGAAAAAAGCAGGAAGCCGAATTTTGATCATTACTTTTGGAATTATGGCGGCTATAGCAATTTTATATCCATGGAAGTTTGTTCCGGAATATGGAATACTCCAGATGACGGAATCAGGGGAAAAAGCTGGAAAAACAGCGGAAAGCCAGGAGTCCGATGAGGAATATATGCAGGTGGCAGATCGTGCAGTCGAAGCATTATTTACAGGAGATACCGATACGCTTCTGAGCCTGTTGCCGGAGCGGTATTTTGGCCAATATGGGGAAACGTTACAGTGGATCATAGAAAATGCAGTGGAAGAGGAACTTCAGAAACTGCAAGATGAAGTTGGGGATATACAAATTACCCATTGGCCAGTCAGATCAGAAAAACAGTCCGAAGGCAACATGGAAAAAATAAAAAGTCATTATGGAGAAGAAGGAGATACGGTCACCGATGCAAGAAATGTGTTTGTGGAAGTGAGTGCATCCGGCATAGAACCGGAAGAAATGGAGATAGCGGTTGTTGAAATTGACGGAAAATGGTATCTCGACTTTGAGGGTTGGGACGATGGATCGGAAGAAAACTATGACGACGAAGACGACGAAGACGACGAAGACGACGAAGACGACGAAGAAGAAGATGATGATGATACATGGTCGGATGATGAAGACGATATAAGTTCAAATGCGGAGACGTCTCATACATTGGAAAATATGAAATTTTCTGATGCAAGAGAATTTCAGGATGGACTTGCCTTTGTAAGAATTCACGGAAAGGGGGAATCTTACAAAGGCTTTCTGGATAAAAAGGGAAAGTTAAAGTTTTATATACCTTTTGATGAAGATGCAATTGATGCAGATATTTATCGGTACGATGTGAATTTTAATAATGGTTATAACTGGTTCGTCTATGACAATATTTTTTATGTGATTGACACGGATGGAATGATAAAAAGCCAGTATGATGCAGACAAAGTGGCAGATTACGGCGGTGGTTATACCTGGCTGGAGGAGGAAGAAAATGTATCCTGGGATGATGCCGGGTTTTGGAAATATACACTGTATAGTCCGGAAGGGGGTGAAGTGTGTGATTATACAGTCAGCAATCAGGACCTGGAAAATCTGAGCTTTAAAAGATCCTACATGGGTGATGGAAAATTTCTGTATAAAAAAATGGACGGTACGAAAGAAGTCTGTGTTCTGGTTGAGCCGGAACTGGGAAAAGAAACAGAGTTAAACGTTTCGTTTGACAAAGCAGAAGAACATGGAATGCGGGACGGACTTATCATAGAAACGGGCGCAATGGACGATGGATATTGGGCAGGGGATGAAAATCCGTTTCATATTACAGTGATCGGGAATGGAGAAGAAAAAGAAATTGAAATCCCGAGTCAGTATCTTGGCCCGTTTGGCGGATATCCGACTCTGCTCGACTGGACAAAAAAATATGCACTTTTTACGGTAAGACAGGACGACCAGGACATTTATTTTTTGTGTGATCTGGAGACAGGCGATATCAAAAAATATATAGGAAAGTATGCGCCGTATTTTAAATATTATTCCACTACAACAAGCTGCATCGAGGATAATGTTCTTGCACTTTCCATGTATGGGGAAGATAATCAGTTTTATGTCTGCCTGATCAATGCGGATACCATGAAAGAAATTGCCGATCCGATTGCCGGAGAATCTTTTTCCATGGAAGATAAGACATTACTGATCGATCAGAAAGAATTGTATGATTTAAGCGGGAATCTGTTATATACCGTTGAGGATGGAAAAAAAGGAGAACTGGTCAGTGATGGAATCCTGCAGGTAACATACAGCGAGGAAGAAAAAGAGACTGTGGATGGTGAGTCGGAATATGTCGAGGTAGATAAGACAGATTATTACGATCTGAAAGGCAAAAAGTTATTTTCGGAAATGGATACAGCAGATAGCAAAATGGTGCTGGAACCATCCGAAGAAGTATAAAAATAGAGCAGAACAGGAGAATTTTCAGATGAAAACAAAAGCAAAATACGTCATTGTAATTCTGTTTTTATGTACGATACCACTATATTTCTGCAGAATGATCGGCTGGAAAGATGATGCCATCCGGCTTTACGATGTGATTCTCTATGGAATGGAAAGCCAGGAAGGAGACTCTTTTGTCGGAGGGATGATCTGGAAACTGATGCAGGAAAGTGTCTTTGAAAATATCAACGCATGGTTGATTGGAACAGCGGCAGTAACGCTTGTGGGATCAGTTCTGGTTACGCTGTTAAATGGAAAAAAGACCTATGTTCTGGCAATTGTATTATCCATCGTGACAAACGGAGGTCTTGCGTGGTCAATGCAACGACTCAGCTGGGGATGGAAAAACAAGGTTGATTATAACGGCCAGATGACAGGAATGCCGCTTCGCATGGAATTTGTGTGGGTGTGGATAGCACTTCATGTTCTGATTCTTATATTTGCACTGTGGGGAATGGTTTCTAAAGAGAAAAGTGCTTCAAAGAAAAGTATTTCAAGAAAAATTGAGCCGGAAAAAATCAAATCAAAAAAAACGGAATCGAAAAAAATCAAGCCGGAAGAAACCGTATCAAAGAACCCGGCAGCTTCGAAGATGCGGTCAGCGTGTCCCTCCTGCGGAAGAATTCCGAAAGAAGGAGAAAAGTTTTGTACGCGCTGCGGATCAAAACTGCAATAAGAGGAGCAGAAAATGAAAAAGGAAATCAAATGTCCCAGGTGCAGACGCAGGATTCAGAAAGAAGATGCCTATTGCCAGTACTGTGGCTGCCATGTGGCGGAAGAAAAAAAGAAGAAGAGAAAAAAGAAAATTCGAAGATTTCTGGTACTTGTCATTGTGATTGTGCTGTTTTTAGGTATCCTGCTTGCCATTGCAGTTGGATCACAGAAGAAGCAAATACAGGGATGGAAAGAAAGACAACTGGAAGAATGGAAACAAAAACAGGAAAAAGTGCAGGCAGATGAAGGTGACCAAAGCCAAAAACAGAACAAGAATCAGAATGGAGAACAGTCGCAGGATAGTCAGGATGTGAAAGAGCCAGGCACAATGAAAAAATGTGCCAATGGGGATACGGTTTATCAGCCGTCGGTAAGTACCGTTTCTTATGATGAAGATACCGGCCTGTTGTACTACGAAAATCTGCTGATTGTTTATCTGATAGAAAACAGCAGCCAGGAAGAGCGGGAAGCACTTGCAGCAAAGGTAGATGGAACGCTGGTTGGAAATATGAGCGGAAGCATGAACGTGATTGAAATCCTGGTGGAGGACACCGCTTATGCGGATCTGGAACAGAAGGCTGAAATTCTGATGGAAGAAGAAAATGTGCTCTACAGTTCGACGGAAATTCCGATGATGATGGAAAATACTGCAGATGAGAATCCATGGGAGGCAGGAGAACAGGATAAAAAGAATAATGACCATAATGAAAGCAAACCAGATGGAAATGACTGGTGGGCAGAGGCAATTGGAGCATTTTCTGCATGGGACTATGTTGATTCCCACGAGCAGGATCTTGCCAATGTGGCGGTCGGCATTATGGATGATGGAGTTGATGCGGAACACGAAGAATTTCAGAAAAACGGCGAAAGTAAAATTCACTGGCTGGAAGATTACAAAGAAAATCTGGCATTTGACCATGGCACACATGTGACGGGATTGATCGGTGCGGAAAATAATCAGGCCGGAATCCGTGGTGTGGCAGATCGGACGGATTTGTATTTTGTGAGCTGGTGGAAAGAAGATCTCTTCAGTACAGGAGAATATGTAAATGTAACAAAACAGATGATTGAAACGATGCTAAGTGAACATACGGCCTGCGTGGTGAATAATTCATGGGCAACTGTGATACAATCCAGAGAGCAGTATTTAAAAGATACGCTAATCGGGGAAAGACCGGTATGGGAAGAAAAAATAGCGGAGTTTCTCATAGAAAAAGGGAAGATTGATCAGAAATATGAGTTGTACGAAAGTTATCAAAAGGAATTAGAAACGAGCGCAAAATGCACTTCCAGTCAGATGATAGTGATGCTTTTTGAATTGCTTTTAAATCAACAGGAAAGATTTTTAATTGTCCAGAGTGCAGGCAATGGGTATGATAACGGTGGTGTGGGATTTGATGTTCAAAAGACAGGAGATTATTGCGGAATTAATGAGGAGGTTTATAACAGACTGGATGGAGAAACGCATAGATTAAGCAGAAGCGGATACTCCTATGAGAAAATTCGAAATCATATCCTGATTGTAGGTGCAGTGCAGGAAACAGAAAAGGGATATCAAATGACAGAATTTTCAAATTATAGTTCCAATATAGATATTGTTGCACCTGGATATGATGTTTACAGCACGATTACAGAAAAAGATGATTCCTATACCGAAGAAAATCCAGGCCATGAAAATCTTAGAACAGTGAAAAACGGGATTAAATATGGAAATCTGCCTGGAACATCCATGGCGGCCCCACTGGTTTCCGGTTCTGCGGCTGTTCTGTGGTCTGTGGCTCCGGAACTTTCGGCGGAGGAGGTAAAAGAGACACTGATCTCCACAGCCGGAACCGCAAGATCAACCTGTCAGGAGGACAAGCGGGAAGAGTATCCGATGCTGAATCTGAAAGCTGCCCTGGAAAAGGTGGCAAAAAAAGATGCAACACATGTAATACTGGAAACCTTTTATAATAACGGAGAAAAAACGCATGACCTGTTTGCTTCAGAAGAAAATCGGGATCAGGAGTATGCTGTGATTACCGGATTGGATCAGGATGAAAATGTAGTATGGACCATTGAGACAGAAAAATCTCCGGCAGCGGAGATAACAGCCAATACAGAAATTGGAATTTATGAAGACAGGTATTATTATGCGCATTGTGGAGTTATTTATGCCGTACGCCTCCGGGACGGAAAAGAAATCTGGCACAGTGCATCATCACATGGTTCCATGACAGGAACGGATTTCGGACCGGACGGAACACTTTATTACTGCTCTTTCTATGGACCGGATTTTGGCGCAATTGATAAAGACGGAAATGAATTGTATGAAGTAGAAAGTTTCTATCCGGGATACTATTGGGCATATGAAGTACATTACGAAGGTGATCATGTTGATGTGAAAATGGACGGTACACCGTCCGGAGAAGAAACGGTGATCCGTGTCAATCTTTCTGACTATTCTTATTCTGTGGTACAGGAGTAGAAAACATGATTCCAGGCATAAACCCAAGGATAGACTGAAACATGAGTCTAGGCATAAGCACGGGATAGGACAAAACATAAGATAAAGTATAATGGGATGCCGCAGTTCGGGAAAAAATCCGGATTGCGGCATTTTTTTGCTGTCATGCACACGAACAAAAGATCCAAAGGGAGCTTTTTAGTGAAAAAAGAGTGAATTTGCACACAGGAAGTCCGAAATTTGATATAATATGAGAAATTTGAGGGAGATAAAAATTTTTTAACCGAATCATCGCTAACTACAGATATCCATTCGATGAACAGGAAAGGGACAGGGGACTTTATTTATGAAATTTCGACCATGTATTGATATCCACAATGGAAAAGTAAAACAGATTGTTGGGGGATCCTTAAAAGATCAGGGAAACCAGGCAAATGAAAATTTTGTTTCGGAGCAGGATGCGTCTTACTATGCGCAGTTATATAAAGAAAAAGGGATCACCGGAGGTCATGTGATTCTTCTGAACAAAAAAGATTCCGAATATTATCCGGAAACAAAGCGGCAGGCGCTGCTGGCACTTTCTACGTATCCGGGCGGACTGCAGGTTGGCGGCGGTATCGACGCGGAAAATGCCTGCGAATTTCTGACGGCCGGTGCAAGCCATGTGATCGTGACATCGTATGTGTTCCGGGATGGCCATGTATTCTATGAAAATCTCGAAAAACTGGTAACGACTGTTGGAAAACAGCGGCTGACCATGGACTTAAGCTGCCGGAAACGAAACGGGAAATATTATATTGTAACGGACCGCTGGCAAAAGTTTACAGAGGAAGAAGTAACGGAACCGCTCCTGCATCATCTGACGGAATACTGTGATGAATTTCTGATCCACGCGGTAGATGTCGAAGGAAAAGCATCCGGTATCGAGACAGAACTGGTGGAATTACTTGCGAAAATGAAAGATTTCCCTGTTACATATGCCGGCGGCGTCGGAAACTTTGCGGATCTGGAACTGCTGAAAGAGGTTGGGAACGATCATGTGGATGTGACGATCGGAAGCGCACTGGATCTGTTTGGCGGAAACATGAAATTTGAAGACGTACTGGAAATGTGCAGAAGGTAAGGAAAAAGATAACAAGCAAAGAAAATAACATGACAGGATAAAGTGTGTTTGATTTCCTCATATAGATGCGAGAAAAAATGGACGGAAAGAAAGAATCACAAAAATTGCAGGAAAAAACTCTAAAATATTCATGAATTTTCTAAATACTATTGCAAATAAAGACAACTATTGCTATAATTAGAGTTACTTACAGGGGAAGTGAAAAACCTGTAAAATTTGAGAGCAAAGGGGTTGGGCATAATGAAAATTACCATCAGCGGAAAAAATATTGACGTGACAGAGGGATTAAAAGCCGCGGTCAATGAAAAACTTGGCAAACTGGAGAAATATTTTACGCCTGACACAAATGTCATTGTAACCTTAAGTGTAGAGAAAGAAAGACAGAAAATTGAGGTTACCATTCCGGTAAAAGGAAATATCATCCGTTCCGAGCAGGTAAGCAACGATATGTACGTATCCATCGATCTGGTAGAGGAAGTCATCGAACGCCAGCTTCGCAAATACAAAAACAAAATTGCCGACAAACAGCAGGAAGCAGGAAACTTCCAGAAAGAATATCTGGAGCATGACTATCTGGAGGACGAAGACATCCAGATCATCCGTACGAAAAAATTCGGCATGAAACCAATGTATCCGGAAGATGCCTGCGTACAGATGGAACTTCTTGGACACACCTTCTTCGTATTCCGCAATGCAGAGACCGACGAAGTAAACGTCGTTTACAAGAGAAAGAACAACACCTACGGTCTGATCGAGCCGGAGTGCTGAAAAGTAAATAAAGAATGAACAGTCACCCTGTTTCCAGCTTAGAAAAGCTGTGAAACAGGGTGACTTTTTCGCGGAAAGGGCCGGAAAGTCCGGGAAAAGCCGTAAAAACAGCGGAAAACCGGGGAACGGCACCAAATGTTTACGAAAAATTCATTGTTATCTTGTGCCAGAAGTGGTAGAATAGTACCATATGTTAATATGGCAATTAATAGAGAAAGCAGGAGCAAACATTCTATGAAATTCACAGAAAAACTTTTTGGTACGCACAGTGAGCGCGAGCTGAAACGAATCTATCCAATTGTAGACAAAATCGAAGCTCTCCGCCCGACCATGCAGGCGCTGACCGATGAAGAGCTGCGTGCCAAGACAAAGGAATATAAAGACCGCTACAACGGAGGCGAATCCCTGGATTCCATTCTCCCGGAAGCATTCGCAACCGTCCGCGAGGCAGCAAAACGTTCCCTCGGTATGGAGCACCACCGCGTACAGCTGATCGGTGGTATTATCCTCCATCAGGGCCGTATCGCCGAGATGAAAACCGGTGAAGGAAAAACCCTCGTTTCCACCCTTCCGGCTTACCTGAATGCACTGACCGGACGCGGTGTCCACATCGTTACCGTCAATGATTACCTGGCAAACCGAGATGCTGAGTGGATGGGCAAAGTCCACAGATTCCTCGGTTTGACCGTCGGTGTTGTTCTGAACGATATGAAGAACGATGAGCGCCGCCAGCAGTATGCATGCGACATCACCTACATCACCAACAACGAACTTGGTTTCGATTACCTGCGTGACAACATGGTGATCTACAAAGAGCAGCTCGTACAGAGAGAGCTTGCTTACTGTATCATCGACGAGGTCGACTCCGTCCTGATCGACGAGGCAAGAACACCTCTGATTATTTCCGGACAGAGCAGCAAATCCACCAAGCTGTACGAGACCGCAGATATTCTGGCACACCAGATGCAGCGCGGCGAGGCAAGCGGCGAGATGACCAAGATGACCGCGATCATGGGCGAGGAGATCGAGGAGACCGGAGACTTCATCGTCAACGAGAAGGACAAATTCGTTACCCTGACCGATGACGGTGTGAAGAAAGTCGAGAACTTCTTCCATATCGAGAACCTCTCCGACCCGGAAAACCTGGAAATCCCCAATGCCCATAATTTTCAAGCCATGTCTGTAACCCGTAT
>OJNJ01001176.1_pt1 | contig 15084 bp, 13 predicted proteins | sample 1597491 | NCBI WGS metagenome assembly OJNJ01 (sample SAMEA2452132, study PRJEB22498) | human gut metagenome | biome: human feces; feature: human gut; material: feces | place: Australia | collected 2012 | reverse complement strand
AAAACAGACCAAGTCCGCCCGCCATTCCGATAATGTTAAAGATACTCAAATCAATTCATTCCTTTTCTTGTTTTTTCCACTGCACAACGTCCGAGCACGCCCCTGCGCACCCCATTACTTACCTTACCTTTACGCCGATTTTACTTAATAAATAAAACAAAGCCAAAGCCTACACGGATATCCCGCAAGGCTCTGACTTTGATAATTATTTCTTTCCTGCCACCACAAGTCTGTTCATGGCACGTCGCAGCTTCTGCTCCGCCCTTTCAAACTCTTTCTGGCTAGCATTTTCTCTGAGCTTGTTCTCTGCCGCCGCCTTTGCCTTTTCGGCTCTTGCAACGTCTATCTCATCAGCCCATTCGATAGCAGATGTCACCACTGTCACACCGTCAGCAGACACCTTTATAAGCCCTCCCGAAATAGCGGCTGTTCTGAACTCACCTTCTATTTTGATGCGGAAAGGAGAAGAAACGATATTTGCCACATATGGCGCATGACCTGCAAGTATACCGATATCACCTGATACGGTCCTCACAATGATCTGCTCAGTATTTCCCTCAAAAAAAGTTTTTTCAGGGGTTATTATCTTAAGATCAAAAGGCGTCATAATCTTTCTCCATAAGTTTTTTACAAATCAGCGCGTGCGGCACAAAATTGCCACATACATTCACTATATACTATAATCCGACTCTTGTCAAGTATTTTTCTTTAAACGTTCTGTTACTACTGTTCACTTTCTGCGATCTGTCTTCCCTTTTCAACAGCCTCGTCGATAGTGCCCACGAACAGGAAAGCAGATTCTGGCAGGTCGTCATGCTTGCCCTCGATAATCTCCTTGAAGCCTCTGATAGTCTCCTTGATAGGCACATATTTGCCCTTCATGCCCGTAAACTGCTCTGCAACGGAGAACGGCTGTGACAGAAAACGCTGTATCTTTCTCGCTCTTGATACAGTGAGCTTATCCTCGTCAGAAAGCTCGTCCATACCCATGATAGCGATGATATCCTGAAGCTCCACATACCTCTGCAAGATAGACTGGACCTGTCTTGCTACCTGATAATGCTCGTTGCCCACTATCTCAGGGGAAAGTATCCTAGAGTTTGACTCCAGAGGGTCAACAGCAGGATAGATACCAAGTGATGAAATGCTTCTTGAAAGCACCGTTGTTGCGTCAAGGTGAGCAAACGTAGTTGCAGGCGCAGGGTCTGTCAAATCGTCCGCAGGCACATAAACTGCCTGTACGGAAGTGATAGAGCCTTTTGTTGTTGAAGTGATACGCTCCTGTAGCTGACCCATTTCAGTTGCAAGGGTAGGCTGATAACCAACGGCTGACGGCATTCTGCCAAGGAGTGCCGAAACCTCAGAACCTGCCTGAGTAAACCTGAATATGTTGTCGATAAAAAGAAGCACGTCCTGATGCTCAACATCTCTGAAATACTCTGCCATTGTCAGACCTGAAAGTGCAACTCTCATTCTCGCTCCAGGTGGCTCGTTCATCTGACCATACACAAGCACAGTCTTATCGATAACTCCCGACTCTTTCATCTCATAATAAAGGTCGTTGCCCTCACGGGTACGCTCTCCAACGCCTGTGAATACCGAGATACCGCCGTGCTGATTGGCAACGTTATTTATAAGCTCCTGAATAAGCACCGTTTTGCCTACTCCTGCACCACCGAAAAGACCTATCTTTCCGCCTTTCAGATATGGTGCGATAAGGTCGATGACCTTGATACCGGTTTCCAGGATCTCGTTTGAAGCAGACTGCTCTTCATATGTCGGAGGCTCTCTGTGTATCTCCCAGCGCTCCTTAGTTTCAGGGGCAGGCAGATTGTCAACAGGCTCGCCCAGAAGATTGAACATTCTCGAAAGAGTTTCCTTGCCCACCGGAACAGATATAGCCTTGCCGGTATCAACAGCGTCGATACCTCTCACAAGTCCGTCTGTAGAGCCCATGGCGATACATCTTACTATATCGTCGCCTATATGCTGAGCCACCTCAACAACGAGCTTTTCGCCCTTGTTGTCTATCTCAATGGCATTGAGCAGGTCAGGCAAGCTGTCCTTTTCAAAGCGGATATCAACTACCGCACCAACTATCTGGACTACCTTGCCTATGTTTTTGCTTTCCATTTATTTACCACCTTTCAAAAAGGGATATCATAGCTTGATATGTTTAAAAGCCTGCAAAATGCAGACGAACGCTGTTCGCCCCTGCAAGACTTCTCCAACAATATCCACAACATTTACTTTTGAACGCCCACATTCGGGGCATAATTATTATTTCTATCTTCCGATAGTTGCCGAGCTTATCTCTGTAAGCTCCTGAGTTATCTGCGCCTGTCTTGCTCTGTTGTAAAGAAGCGACAGATTGTCTATCATTTCTCCTGCGTTGTCCGTTGCAGACTCCATTGCAGTACGTCTTGCCGCCTGCTCAGAAGCGTAAGAATCCACTATCGCAGAATAAAGCATACCGCCTATATACTGCGGTATCATGCCGTCAAAGACCTCCTCAGGGGACGGGTCATAGATAGTTGACGGGTGCTTTCTTCCCCCAAGCTTGTCAAGATCCTCCACGGGAAGTATCTGCAAACTGCAAGGCTCCTGTGTCAGTGCCGACACGAATGTGGTATACACAAGCTCTACCTTGTCATAATCCCCATTTCTGAAGCCTGCGATAATATCTTCCACAATGTCTATAACAGTGTCAGTGTCAATGCTCTCCGCTATCTGCGGATATTTCCACACAAGGTCATAGTCACGCTTCTCAAAGAACTCAACAGCCTTTTTGCCCACAGCCATAACACGAAGCTGACCGCCTGATGACAGCACATCGTCAGCCTTTGCCTTAGCCATTTTCAGCACGTTGGAGTTAAATCCTCCTGCAAGTCCCCTGTCGCCTGCCACCACTATAAGCAGTGTGGAATTAAGGAACTTCTTCTTTGTATACACCGACTTGAAAGCTCTGTCGCAGGATATATCGCACATTGTCTTAAAAAGCGTTTCAAAGAACGGCTGAACTGCCACCGCCTTGTCTTTGGCACGTCTGAGCTTAGAAGCCGCCACAAGCTGCATGGCTTTTGTTATCTGCATGGTGCTTTCAACGCTTTTGATACGTCTTTTGACGTCTTTCATATTAGCTGTTGCCATCGCTCAGCGCTCCTTATCTGCTTTGAAGAAACTTCTGTGAATACTCCGCAAGCACGTCCTTTATTGCCTGTTCATTCTCTTTTGTAAGCTCTCCTGTTTCTCTTATTGAAGAGAAAATGTCAGGGTGAGTTTCATCTATATACACAAAAAGATCTTTCTCAAATTCAGCGATATCCTCAACTCTGATATTTTTCAGATAGTTGTTTACCACCGCATAGATTATGACCACCTGCTTCTCAACGTCCAGCGGTGAGGTCTTGCCCTGTTTGAGCACTTCCACTATACGTTCGCCCTGTGCAAGTCTTTCCTTAGTGTCCTTGTCAAGGTCAGATCCGAACTGTGAGAACGACTGCAATTCTCTGTACTGAGAATAAAGCAGTTTCAGCGATCCTGAAACCTTTTTCATAGCCTTAATCTGTGCCGAACCGCCTACACGGGATACTGATATACCAGGGTTTACCGCAGGTCTGACTCCCGAGAAGAACAGCTCAGATTCAAGGAATATCTGTCCGTCAGTGATAGATATAACGTTTGTCGGGATATAAGCCGAAACATCGCCTGCCTGTGTTTCGATAATAGGCAGAGCGGTTATAGAGCCTCCGCCGTAGTCCTTGTTAAGACAGCAGGCTCTCTCCAAAAGTCTTGAATGGAGATAGAAAACATCTCCCGGATAAGCCTCACGTCCTGTCGGTCTTTGGAGCAGAAGTGACATAGTTCTGTACGCCACAGCGTGCTTTGAAAGGTCGTCATAAACGCACAGCACGTCCTTGCCCTGAAGCATGAAATACTCAGCCATTGCAACTCCTGCATATGGTGCTATATACTGCAAAGGCGCCATTTCAGAAGCCGTTGCCGATACAACTATAGAATAATCCATTGCCCCATGCTTAGAAAGGGTATCCACCACGTTTGCCACAGTAGACTGCTTCTGACCTATCGCAACATAGATACAGATAACGTCCTTGCCTTTCTGATTTATGATAGTGTCAAGTGCTATAGAAGTTTTACCTGTCTGTCTGTCGCCTATAATAAGTTCACGCTGACCTCTGCCTATAGGTATCATAGAGTCGATAGCCTTGATACCTGTCTGCAATGGTCTGTTTACTGATTGTCTTGTAATTATTCCGAAAGCAGGGCTTTCCACAGGTCTTGTTTCTGTTGTAAGCACAGCGCCCCTGCCGTCGATAGGTGCACCGAGAGCGTTCACAACTCGTCCGAGAAGCGCATCTCCCACAGGCACAGAAACTATCCTGCCTGTTCTCTTTACTCCAGACCCCTCTTTTATTCCGTCCTCAGAGCCGAGAAGTACACAGCCTACAAAATCCTGCTCCAAGTTCATTGCCATGCCGTATGTTCCGTTAGAAAATTCAAGAAGTTCGCCCGACATACACTCCATGAACCCTTGAAATTCCGTCGCCAACAGTGCAGACCGTCCCCACATCGTCAAGCTCAAGCTTGTTGCGGTAGTCCTTGATCTGCTGTTTTATCAAGCCTGTTATTTCATCAGGACGTAATTTCATATTAAAATACCGTTCCTTTCCTATGCAATGACCCCGTCGATCTGAGCCTTGATATTATCAAGCTTAGTTCTGACGCTGCCGTCTATTTCTGTGTCTGAATATCTCAGCACGATACCGCCCATAAGGCTTTTGTCCACCTTTTCCACAAGCACTATCTTTGCCCCCGAAACAGCTTCCGGCTTAGCCACAAGCTTGTCCCTGAGCCTTTCAGACAGAGGCATAGCCGTCACCGCAGTGACCTCTATGATATTATTATGCTTTTCATAAAGCTCCTTGAACTTTGCACATATCTCAGGCAGAAACCTTATCCTACCCTTTTCGCTCACAAGGCAGAGAAAATTAAGCGTAACAGGCTGTATCCTGCCCATAAACACCTTTTCCAGCGTCGCCCTTTTCTCGTTCTCCGTCACCAGCGGCGACGCAAGCAGCTCCACATATTTCTCCTGACCCTGAGAGAAAATTATATCCTTTATGCTCCCAAGCTCACCATAGACTTCATCAAGGCAGTTTTCCTCGCAGCACACCTCAAAAAGTGCATTGCCGTAAATATTCCCGATACTGTCTGCCATTACATCTCACCCACATTGTCAATGAACTTCTCGATAAGACGTTCGTTGTCCTCGCCTGTCATATCCTTTTCCACAACTGCCGCCGCAGCCGAGAAAGCAATATCGGTGATCTCGTTCTTGATCTGGTTGACAGCGATCTTCTTTTCTCTTTCGATTTCTCTTGAAGCGTTGTCCACAAGACCCTTTGCCTCAGTTCTCGCTTCGCTGATTATCTCGTCAGAACGCTGTTGAGCCTTTCTTGTTGCCGTCTGTATAATCTGTGCAGACTCTTCCTTTGCACCCTCTAATCTGCTTGTATACTCAGCTTCCAGCTTCTCGGCATTTTCTTTTGCCTCGTCAGCCTGCCTGTAAGTTTCCTTAACATCATTTTTCCTGTCCTCGATGACCTTGTTCACCTTATCGAACAGAAAATGCTTGAGCACCAAAAACAGTATGAGCGTATTGAGCAAAGTCGCAATTATCGTTGTCAGATCTATTGACAGAAACTCTGTCACATCGCCTGCTGCCAATACCATTTATCCAACCTCCCCTCCGCACCAATGCAGAGCAAATCTTGTTTGAAGCTTTTTATTAAAGCTTTCCGATAAATGGGTTAGCAAAGAGCAGAATAAGTGCAACTACGAATGCGTAGATACCTGTTGACTCAGCCATAGCAACGCCTATGAACATTGTTCTTGTGCAGTCGCCCTTAGCCTCAGGCTGTCTTGCGATAGCCTCGATAGTCTTTCCTACTGCGTAGCCCTCACCGATACCAGGTCCGATACCTGCGATCATTGCAAGTCCTGCGCCGATTGCTGAACAGCCAAGAAGAATAGCCTTTTCCATAATGATAAACCTCCGTTATTTACATATTTATACTTTTCCGCAAAAGCGGTAAATTACTCTGTTTCCGCAGCCGCACCAACGTTTACCATGGTGAGCATGGAGAAGATATAAGCCTGTATGCAACCTGAGAACAGGTCGAAATACACGCTGAGCACCGCAGGTATACCTACCTGAAATACACTAAACGCCCATGAGCCTGCCTCAAAAGTCAGACCCAGTGCAGATGACAGCGAGCCAAGTGCACCATAAAGCAGTCCCGTTATTACCATGCCGCCTGCAACGTTGCCGAACAGACGGAACGCCATAGACGCAGGCGTTGCCACCTCACTGATGATATTAAGCGGCAGGATAAAAGCCACAGGCTGAGCAAAGCTTTTAAGATAGCCCTTGAAACCATTCGCTTTTATCTTGTTGTATGTGATAAGCACAAATGTCATAAGAGCCCACGTTGCCGTAACATTGATGTCCGCAGTCATAGACCTCAGACCTATCATACTGATAAGAGCGCCAAACACCGCATAAATAAGCAGCGTAGCAATATAAGGGGCATACTTCATCATCTTAACGCCCATGTTCTCTTTGACCATGTTGTTGACGAAGTTCACAAGCATCTCCGCAACCACCTGACGTTTTTTCTCAGGCACTTTTTTCAAATCGTGTGTGAGCCACAAGCACAGTATCAGCACCGCAACTATAATAAGCCAGCCCATCACCACCGTTTCGGTGATCCTCAGACTGCCTATCTCAAACACTATCTTAGGGCCGTTTCCTATACCCGTCATTTATTTATCCCTTCTTTCTCTTATCTGTATGACATACAGAATTATCCTCGGATAAAACTGCGGCAGCAGTATCCCCACCGCACTCACAGCCTTTGAGAGCATAGCCCCCGCACAAAACACAAAAAGCACTCCATACCTAGTCATGTAACACCCAAGCATTGTCCGCTTAGCCTTTTTGCCCTCAAGCTCCACAGCCTTTTCGCAGGTCACACCAAGGTAGTACATACAAAGGCACATATAGCCCCAACCCAATGCAAAGCCCGCAAGCTGTGTGATGTCAAAACCCCACAGCAAAGTAAATGCCCAGCATACAGCAGCCATAACACCGCCCCATAAGCATATTTTTTTCAGCAAGCCGCCAAGCTCAGAGCCTATATTTTTCACTTATTTTCTCCAATTTTCATAAAGAAATCCACCATAAATCTTTACATTTTCTTAATAGCAGAAAATATCTGCCTGATGTATTTCATTATACCACACAGCCCCACATTTTTAAAGAGCAAACCGCAAACTTAAACATTTATTTTACATGGATTTTACATTTCGTTCACAGTTAGTCAAATAATTAGTTAATTATGATTTGGCGTTAATAATTTATCAATAGTCAATCATTGATTTTTGACATTGTTTGAGTTTTATCATACGATTTCATAATAAAAAACGGACTGCCGCAAGCCGAAATAATATCACGGCTGAGCAGTCCGCAAGCATATGTGCAGCTTATCTGATGATATCGTCAACAACGCTTTCTACAGTGCTTACAGTATCATCAATAATATCCGCACCACCGCTTACAGTGTCCTTGATACCATCGCCAACACGGCTCACAAGCGTGTCGCTGTCATCACGTCTGCTTGTGACCTCATTTTTAGAAGTTGTGGTCGCAGTAACGCCGGAAGATGTCGAACCTGAGTTATCGTCATTTCTTGAACAGCCTGCGAGCATAACACCGCAAAGACCAAGACAAGTTAGCATAGCGAACATTTTTTTCATAATTAAGTTCCTTTCAGTATAAGATATGCCATTTTAGGCTAATGCTATTATTTCTCGGAGATGAGGATATATTCATAAAAAACAAAAAAGAGATGAGCCAAAAGCCCATCTCTCTGTCAGATCAAAAAATCAATAGAACCGCGATTTCTTTTTCTTGATAACGAAAATAACAGCACCGACAATAACCACCGCAACGACCACAATAACTACAATGCCTACTACTCCGATGCCCTTAGAAGATTCAGCCTCAGATGACGAAGTGCTGCCCAGTCCGTTTGACTTAGGCTGTATCTTTAAGCCCTGCACGATCTCCTGTGCCTTTGCACTTTTATTGTAGCCATCGAGATTCATTACCTGAAGATCTACACCATTCTTCTGCAACGGAGTATCTATTACAAGATTATCAATATAAAGCACATCTGTCTTATCCATTTTCTTTATAACTGGTATCTCAAATACGAACTTTGTTGCTCCGCACTTGTCAGGTACTGGTATAAGTGCTGTCGCATACTGAGTAACATTATTGCTTGCATCTGTATTTATTTCAAGCTGAACACTATTGCTGGTCACCTTTTTGTATTCCTCAGTACAAGGAAAAGCAAACACAGAATCTCCCATAAGCTTGCCCTGAGCGTCCTGATTTATCCTGTACTTGAAAGAAACCATACAGCCGTCAAAACAAGTCATACCAAAATCCTTGGCGTCGATCTCAACGCCCATCGTTATATAAGGCGCATCTTCTGAATCAGAGCCAGGATAAACCAAATTCTTATCATCATCTCTTATAAGCGAAGCAAAAGTACAATAATCGCTTATGTCATTAGGCTGTGTTGCTGTTATCTTAAGGCTCGCACCCTGATAAGCATAGGTCTTTTCTTGGGATGCTCCCACTGATATCTTCTCACCGTCAGGAGTCACCTTGATATATCTCTCCCAATCCTTCATATCAAACGACAAGGACGGTGCTGAAGTATCTGTTGTAAGGATACTCTTGTCGGCACTATATTCAGGTATTTCAGCCTCACTGTCGGCATAAGCAGGCACAGCACAAACGCCAAGCATCATTATCGCTGATACCACGCCAAGTATTCTCTTTGATCTCATTTTAATTCTTATCCTCCCTTGATACTATTGTATGTAAACGCTTTCATAGCTGTTCACACAAGTATCGAAACGTTATAAAACACTATTAATATTTTACACCTTTTTAACAAATCTGTCAAGTGTACCATACAATTTTTCATATAATGTAACTGTTTTGTAATACAAGCTAAGCGTTTTAACCAAAATAACCACACGATTTTTATGAATAAGCTCTTATTGACAGCCATTTTTATCAAAAAAAAGACCGCCTTCTCAGACGGTCCTGCGAACTTATTGAATACCAAGGAATTGGAAATACTGCTTATCCGGCATTGTTGTAACAGAAGTGGCTCTCAGATCATCAGCATCCGAAAGTCTGTACTGCACCTTGAGAACTCCGTCCTCCTCTACCCAGCCAACATCAGGAACTGTTCCTCTTATACCCTTGTTGGAAATGGTCTTTTTGATACCTTTCTGCTTAAGAGTAAAGAATTTAAGTTCGATATCCTGATTGTATGGCACTACGCATATCTTTACAGCACCCTTGTCGCTGTCCTTTACATCATAGAGTATTATCTGATATTGGCCGTCAGGCGATATGGTATTTGATTCTGAAGTTACTTCAGTGAGCTTCTTGAAGTTATCTCTGTAGAGAGCATAAACACTTGATGATGTGTCAAGATCTGAATTCAGCACAGTTTCAACAGACGTGCCTCCGAAAAGAATATTAAGCACAAAGTATGCAACTATTCCAAGAACATACATAAGCAGATATATTGTACCCATTATAACCTTTACAGTTTCGTTCGTGCCTGCTGCAAAGAACATTATGATAGCAACAATGAACGGCGGAACTATCAATATCCAGTCGCCCATGTTGAAAAGTATCATGCAGAACACGACCGGAAGCATGAGTATGCTCAGTATCTCCGTCACAAGCTCACGTCTTGAAAAGAGCATAAGTCCCATAAAAACTACGTTAAGCACCACATACACTGTGAAAAACGATTTTTCTCTGCCTGCCGCAAACTCCAGATCATACAGGAACGTTGCATAAGTGAGCAGAGTTATTACAGCAAAGTAAGCGACATTGAAAACTGATACCGCTCGCTTTACCCATACGTTAGATAAAAAATCCTTCATTTTTAGTCCTCCCTAGACACTCTGTTCTTTTATTTTACACGAAATTACGCAAAAAATCAAGTGCTTTATTTCTTTATTTTTTCTTAAAACACAAATCAGACATATCAAATAGTATTTAATTGGCTGAATGCCGTCAATTGAGTATTATCTCTTCACCGCCGCTGAGTCCCGAAAGTATCTCAACGTTGTCGTTGTCCTCGATGCCAAGCTCTACGTCCTGCTCTATCTTTACACCGTCCACAAGCAGGTTCACATAGTTGCGTCCATCAAGCTTCTTCACCGCCTTCTGCGGAACTATCACAGTATCAAGCCTTGAATACACGTCAAAGACAACCTCTATGCCGCCAAGATCCAGCATATCGTTCTCCTCATCAGGGGTTATAACATAAACATATGCCGAGAAATCTCCGCTCTCATTGTAGATTATATCCGTCACAGTGCCGCCCATCGTATTGGCACCCTGTACTATCTGCACTGCAGTGCCAAAATTGACGTTTGTGAGCGCGTTATCAAACACAGACACGCACAGAGCCTTTTGTGATTTATCGGAAGTATACCCAAGCACCTCGCCCTTATTCACCGGCATGAACGCTGTCAGCTCCTGACCTTGTCTGTCTGCAAGATCAAACTGTCCGTCACATGGAGCGTAAACCTTATAATCCTCCAAGGACGCCACAAGACTGTCATATTTGAGCTGTTCTATCTGTAAATCATACTGAGAAAGCTGTATCTCACTGTAGTCAGCACCGTTCGCCTGCAATGTAGCGACCGTCTGCTTCGCCTGATTGAGCCTTATTTCTTCCTCTTCTATCTGTTCGTCCACATCGTCAGAATAAAGTGTGCAAAGCAGGTCACCCTTTTTCACATCACAAGGCGACTCCACATCTATAGACTTTATCTGACCGCTTGCCTTGAAGGTGACGGTTTCACTGTAAGGGTAATCATAAACGCCCTCCTGATGATACTCCTGAGAGATATCTCCTATCTCAGCTTTTACCGTCTTATATGTTATATCCTTAGTTTCAAGAATAGGCACAGCTATCTCGTCTTTTTTCTCCGACTTTCCGCAGGCGCAAAGTCCGAAACACATTGCCGCTGCTGAGATCAAAGCAATAAATCTTATACTTTTCATAAAAAAGCCCTCTCGGTAATATAAAACTGCGGACACACTCCGCCGCAGTGAATTATACCACATTTTCCGTCATTTTTCAAGCTTATCCCCTACATATCGTATATCTATTGTATAACTGCACAACACTGTCTGCTTATATTTATACAGGTTTACCACAGCAGTTCACCGATAATAGAGTTTGAAGCCAGAAATCCCGCAGGCGTAAGCCTTAAAATACCCTTTTCGACCACGCAAAGCCCCTGTTTCTGAAACAAAGCCGCCTTCTTTCGGATATTCTCCCCAAGCTCTTTACCGCCAAGCTCCTCGGCTTTACCTATGTCAATGCCCTCCGTGAGCCTTAACCCCAGCATGACATACTCCTCTGCCTTGTCAGGGTCGTCCTCAAGCACCACCATGCTCTGCACCTTGTCAGAAATAAACTCCTCAACATCGCTCTTGCAGTAATATCTCTCATTATCAAAGAAAGAATGTGCCGACGGGCCAATGCCTATATATTCTTCCCCGTGCCAATATTTAAGATTGTGCCGTGATTTTCCGCCCTCTTTGGCAAAATTTGATATCTCATACTGTAAAAAGCCCTTGCTTGCAAGCTGTCCCACAGTTTGCAAATACATATCGCACAGCATATCGTCATCAGCCACAGCGTTTCTCATCTCATCACAATCAAAAGCCGTACCCTTTTCTATTTTCAGCATATAAGCCGAAATATGATCGACAGGGAGTGCCGTAAGGCTCTCTATGCTATCCCAAAGGCTTTCAAGGGTCTGACCCTTTACCCCGAGCATGATGTCGCAGGAGATGTGCCTAAATCCCACCTGAGCCGCCGTTTCCACAGCCGACTTTGCCTGAGAAAAGTCATGAAGCCTGCCCAAGAAGCCAAGCTCCCTGTCATTAGCCGATTGAACGCCAAAAGAAAGCCTTGTTACCCCTGCTTTTCTCCACCCTGACATCTTCTCACTGTCCACAGAGCTGGGATTAGCCTCCAAGGTTATTTCAGGCTTACAAAGATCAAAGCACTTTCCTGCCGTATCTATTATCCTGTCAACCTGTTCAGCCGACAGCACAGAGGGCGTACCGCCACCAAAGTATATAGTGTCGCACTTTATACCTTTGCCCCTGAAAGCCTGAATATTGCGGCACACAGCCTGAGTGTAGTCCTCATAAAGCTCAGGCCTGCACACAGAGTAAAAGTCACAGTAAGGGCACTTCCTTTTGCAGAAAGGCACATGGATATAAATTCCTGTCATAGCATATCCTCGTCATCATCAAAAGCCTTGTCGATATACTCTCCTGTTTTTTCACGGTTGAGCCGAAATCTCTCTATCGCCTTTTTCACACCAAATATACCGCCCCACACAAGGAACATACAAAGGCTTATAAGCACCGCATAAAGCACGAAATAAGCCTGCTGTTTCAAACTGAGCTGAAAATACACCGACCGCCTGTTTAGCATATCGGAAACTTTGGGGTGGATAACGATATAGCAGATAACGCCAAGAATACCTGCATAAGCAAGTGTGCATACCATGCCCATAAAAGCTTCCTTGAATTTGAGTGCCGAGAATTTAGCTCCTGCACACACCGCCCACACAGCGATAAGCACAAGCCCAGCCGCCGCAGAGATATTGGCATACACCTCATAAAGCACAGGCAATATCACCGCACCGCTCAGCCCGAAAGCCAGCGACAATTTCATAGACTTTTGTATATCAGGCATAGCTGCTCCTTTCAAAAAATGTTGATATATTTGTATAAACCAAAACCTATCCACTCTCCGAACGGGCTGTCGAGGGCGCCAGCCCCTACGCCAAAATTCTACCACCGCAAAATCGCTCCGCTCGGTGTTTTCTCTACTTTGTATTGGTGATTTGCTCGGTATGGCTCCGCCATTCCTCACTCCTCACTCCTCACTCCTCACTGAAACTCTCTACTCGTCCAGCTTCAGCACCGACATAAACGCTTCCTGTGGCACTGACACAGATCCAAGCTGTCTCATTCGCTTCTTTCCCTCTTTTTGCTTCTCCAACAGCTTCTTCTTTCTTGTAATATCTCCGCCATAGCACTTAGCAAGCACGTCTTTTCTCATAGCCTTGATAGTTTCTCTGGCTATTATCTTTCCGCCGATAGCCGCCTGCACAGGTATTTCAAAGAGCTGTCTTGGTATATTCTCTTTAAGCTTCTCCGTCAGTCTTCTGCCCCTTGAATAAGCCTTATCCTCGTGTACGATGAATGAAAGTGCGTCAACCACCTCGCCGTTAAGGAGTATATCAAGCTTCACAAGTTTAGACTTCGCATAGCCCATCATCTCATAGTCAAATGAAGCATAGCCCTTTGTGCGTGATTTCAATGCGTCAAAGAAGTCATAAACTATCTCGTTGAGTGGAAGCTGATAATGCAGGTCAACTCTAGTTTCGTCTATATACTTCATATCCTTGTATACGCCACGTCTGTCCTGACAAAGCTCCATTATATTTCCAACATATTCAGACGGCGTATAAATATGTGCGTTAACTATCGGTTCTTCCGCCGAAGCAATATTTGCCACATCAGGATAATTTGTCGGGTTATCAATGAACACAGTTTCGCCGTTAGTCAGATTTACCTTGTAGATAACCGACGGCGCAGTTGTGATAAGGTCGAGATTATATTCTCTCTCCAAACGCTCCTGGATTATCTCCATGTGCAGAAGTCCGAGGAAGCCACATCTGAAACCAAAGCCCAGTGCAATTGAAGTTTCAGGCTCGAAGGACAGTGAAGCGTCATTGAGCATAAGCTTTTCCAAAGCGTCACGAAGGTCAGGATATTTTGCTCCGTCCGCAGGATAGATTCCGCAGTAAACCATAGGGTTTACTTTCTTATATCCAGGGAGTGCCTCAGCGCAAGGCTCAGCTGCATTTGTCACAGTATCGCCCACACGAGTGTCGCCGATATCCTTGATAGAAGCAGCGATATATCCTACCTCGCCTGCATGAAGCTCGCCCACAGGCACAAGGTCAGTTGCTCCCATATAGCCTATCTCCACCGTCTGAAACTCAGCCCCCGTAGCCATAAGCCTGATAGTATCTCCGGCCTTGATATGCCCCTCTTTCACACGACAGTATATTATAACTCCCTTGTACTGGTCATAATAGCTGTCGAAAATAAGAGCCTTAAGCGGAGCGTTCTCGTCGCCCTTTGGGCATGGTATATCCTTTACAACACGCTCAAGCACCTCTTTGACGTTCGTACCCATTTTAGCTGATATCCTCGGAGCGTCCATAGCAGGAATGCCGATAACGTTCTCTACCTCTGTGCAAGCCCTTTCAGGGTCAGCGGACGGCAGGTCTATCTTGTTTATAACAGGCACTACCTCGAGGTCATGTTCGATAGCAAGATAAGTGTTTGCAAGGGTCTGCGCTTCTATACCCTGGGAAGCGTCAACGATAAGCAATGCACCCTCACAGGCAGCAAGAGAACGTGACACCTCATAGTTGAAGTCAACGTGACCTGGAGTGTCGATAAGGTTGAAAACATAGTCCTGCCCGTCGTCAGCGTGATAATTAAGGCGCACCGCACGAGCTTTGATAGTGATACCTCTTTCTCGCTCGATATCCATATTATCGAGAAGCTGATCTTCCATATCTCTCAGCTTCACAGTATCGGTAAGCTCCAAAATTCTGTCGGCAAGAGTAGATTTGCCGTGGTCTATATGAGCTATAATGCAGAAATTTCGTATATTATTTTCGTTCATTTACTGATTTTCCTCTCTCAGACAAGTATACTTTTCCATAATACTTTATTATAACACGCTTGCCCCACATTGTCAATTTCTCCGCAAAGAAAAAAAGGCAGACACTGTAGTGCTACAATAGATATTGGACAAAATTAAGAAAAAAGAAAAGAGAGAT
>OJNJ01001173.1_pt1 | contig 15125 bp, 13 predicted proteins | sample 1597491 | NCBI WGS metagenome assembly OJNJ01 (sample SAMEA2452132, study PRJEB22498) | human gut metagenome | biome: human feces; feature: human gut; material: feces | place: Australia | collected 2012 | reverse complement strand
GAGGTCTCCCGATTCTAATTTTGTCTTCTTCAAGAAGTTTTAGGGTCTGGTAGGTGGACTGGCAGGAGATTGTAATACGGATTTGCGGATTGGCAGCTATGAAATCTTTCAGCCTGGGCATAAGTACATATTTGCATAAAGTGGTGCTGGCACCGATGCGCAGCCTGGGAATCTCTCTGGAACGATTGTGAAGAATGGAATCCTCTCCTTCGGAAAGAAGGTCGAAGGCTCCTTTTACTTTTTCATATAGAATCTGGCCGTCAGGGGTGAGGGTTACGCCTCTGGAACTGCGCTTGAAAAGAGTGGTGTCCAAATTTCTTAATGGCGCGGCTGATGGCAGGCTGGCTGATGTACAGCTCCTTAGCAGCAGTTGAGATATTGCCAGTGCGGCTGACTGTGTAAAATATATGATAAAGAGACAGATTTTCCTGCATAAATTCCTCCTGAATATATAACAATATTGCTTACCCTTGTCCATGACAACATATCTTACAATGTACAAAAATCACGCATTCGAATGATTTTTCGCCAAGTTTCTCAGGTTTTTGTGAACTACGCTCAAAATAATATCTTACAGAATAGCACCAGTAAACAGTGATATATAACTACAAATTATAATAACTATGATTAATATGTATTTTTATTATAACAGAAAGTGTGCTAAAATATCAACATACAATGAATCAGGAGGAATACTAAAATGGGAATGACAATGACTCAGAAGATCCTGGCAGCGCATGCAGGTCTGGATCATGTAGAAGCAGGACAGCTTATAGAGGCACAGCTTGACCTTGTTCTTGGAAACGATATCACTTCTCCGGTAGCTATCCATGAGATGGATAAGATGACAGTAGATACCGTATTTGACAAAGATAAAATTGCACTGGTAATGGATCACTTTATTCCGAATAAGGATATTAAGTCTGCTGAGCACTGTAAATGTGTTCGTGAATTTGCCTGTCGCCACGATATCACCAATTATTTTGATGTAGGACAGATGGGAATTGAGCATGCGCTCCTTCCGGAAAAGGGTCTTACAGTTGCAGGCGATGTGATTATCGGAGCTGATTCACACACCTGTACATATGGAGCTCTTGGAGCTTTTTCCACTGGTGTCGGAAGTACTGATATGGCAGCTGGCATGGCTACAGGAAAAGCATGGTTTAAGGTACCGTCTGCCATTAAATTTAACATCGTTGGCAAACCGAAAAAATGGGTAAGCGGTAAGGATGTGATCTTACATATCATTGGAATGATCGGTGTGGATGGTGCACTCTACAAATCAATGGAATTTGTTGGAGACGGTATTCAATATTTAACAATGGATGATCGTTTTACAATTTGTAATATGGCCATTGAAGCAGGAGCTAAAAATGGTATTTTCCCTGTTGATGATCAAACAATTGCTTATATTGAAAAACATTCTAAAAAGCCTTATGAAGTCTTCGAAGCAGATGAAGATGCTGAATATGAACAAGTGGTAGAAATCAATTTAAGTGAAGTAAGACCAACTGTTGCATTTCCTCATTTACCAGGAAATGGACATACAATTGATGAAATTGAAGAAATGGATAAAATCTATATTGATCAAGTCGTTATTGGATCATGTACAAATGGACGTTTATCTGATTTAGAAAAAGCAGCTGCAATTTTAAAAGGTAAAAAAGTTGCAGACAATGTACGTGTGATGGTCGTACCAGCAACACAAAAAATCTTCTTACAATGTATTCAAAAAGGTTTAGCTGAAATCTTTGTAGAAGCTGGATGTGCATTCAATACACCAAGTTGTGGACCATGTATGGGTGGTCATATGGGTGTTATGGCTAAAGGTGAAAAATGTGTTTCAACAACAAACCGTAACTTCGTAGGTCGTATGGGAGATACAGAAGCACTTATTTATTTAGCTTCTCCACAAGTTGCTGCAGCAAGTGCGATTGCTGGATATATCGCAAATCCTGAAAAGGTAGGTAAAGAATAATGAAAATTTATAAATATAAAGATAATGTAGATACAGATGTAATTATTCCTGCACGTTATTTAAATTCATTTGATGCAAAAGAACTTGCAAGTCATGCTATGGTGGATATTGATCCTACTTTTGCTTCAACTGTAGAAAAAGGAGATATCATTGTAGCAGGTCAAAACTTTGGTTGTGGTTCTTCAAGAGAACATGCACCTCTTTGTTTAAAAACTGCTGGGGTTAAATGTGTTATCGCAAAAAGCTTTGCACGTATTTTCTATCGTAATTCTATTAATATTGGTTTTCCAATTATGGAATGCGAAGAAGCAGCTGATAAAATTGAAAAAGGTGACGAAGTAGAAGTTGATTTTTCAACAGGTGTAATCACAAATAAAACAAAAAATGAAACTTACCAAAGTCAACCATTCCCAGAATTCTTACAAAAAATGATTGATGCTGATGGTTTAGTAAATTATGTAAATTCTAAAAAACAGGGGATAAAAAATGGAAAAGAATATAGCGGTTATTAAAGGTGATGGAATCGGGCCTGAAATCGTTACAGAAGCGATGAAAGTTTTAGATGCTGTTGCTAAAAAATACAATCATAAATTTAATTATACAGAAATCTTAATGGGTGGTTGTTCAATCGATGCTTATGGTGTGCCGTTAAGTGATGAAGCTTTAAAAATTGCTAAAAAAAGTGATAGTGTTTTATTAGGGGCTATTGGTGGAAATACGACAACTTCACCATGGTATAAATTAGAACCATCATTAAGACCAGAAGCAGGTTTATTAAAAATTAGAAAAGAATTAGGGTTATTCGCAAACTTACGTCCTGCTTATTTATATGATGAATTAAAAGGGGCTTGTCCACTTAAAGAAGAATTAACTGCAGGTGGATTTGATATGATGATCATGCGTGAATTAACTGGTGGTCTTTATTTCGGTGAACGTTCTACTGAAAAAGAAGGAGATCAAATGGTTGCTCGTGATTCAATGAGTTATAGTGAAAGTGAAATTCGTCGTATTGCTAAACGTGGATTTGATATTGCAATGAAAAGAAATAAAAAAGTAACAAGTGTGGATAAAGCAAATGTTTTAGATACTTCTCGTTTATGGCGTAAAGTTGTTGAAGAAGTTGCTAAAGAATATCCTGAAGTTACTTTAGAACATATGTTAGTAGATAACTGTGCAATGCAACTTGTAAGAGATCCAAAACAATTTGATGTTATTTTAACTGAAAATATGTTTGGTGATATTTTATCAGATGAAGCAAGTATGGTTACTGGTTCAATTGGAATGTTATCAAGTGCTTCTTTAAGAGAAGATAGTTTTGGTATGTATGAACCAAGTCATGGTAGTGCACCAGATATTGCTGGACAAAATATTGCTAATCCAATTGCAACTATTTTATCAGCAGCAATGATGCTTCGTTATTCTTTTGATTTAGATCAAGAAGCAAAAGATGTGGAAGATGCTATTGAAAAAGTATTAAAAGAAGGATATCGTACAACAGATATCATGTCTGAAGGTAAAACATTAGTAGGTACTCGTGAAATGGGAGACCTTATTGTAAGTCATTTATAGGAGGATATAGGGATGAAAAGTGATTTTGTAAAAAAAGGAACTGAAAGAGCTCCTCATCGATCATTATTTAATGCCGCTGGGTATACAGATGAAGAATTAGAAAGACCATTAATTGGGGTTGTCAATTCTTTCAATGAAATTGTTCCAGGACATATGAACTTAGATAAAATTTGTGAAGCTGTAAAAAAAGGAATCTATCTTGCTGGTGGAGTACCCGTAGAAATTCCAGCAATCGCTGTATGTGATGGTATTGCCATGAACCATACAGGTATGAAATATTCACTTGTTACACGTGAATTAATTGCTGATAGTACAGAAGCCATGGCTGAAGCACATCAATTTGATGGTTTAGTTATGATTCCTAACTGTGATAAAAACGTACCAGGATTATTAATGGCTGCTGCCAGAGTCAATGTTCCAACAATCTTTGTTTCTGGTGGACCAATGTTAGCTGGTCGTAAAATGGATGGTAAAAGAACATGTTTATCTTCATTATTTGAAGCTGTAGGACAATTCAATGCAGGGAATATGACAGAAGATAAACTTCATGAATTTGAACAAAAAGCATGTCCAACTTGTGGTTCATGTTCAGGTATGTATACAGCAAACTCAATGAACTGTTTAACTGAAGTTTTAGGAATGGCTCTTCGTGGAAACGGAACAATTCCAGCAGTTTATTCAGAAAGAATTAGACTTGCAAAACATGCAGGTATGCAAATCGTAGAACTTATTAAAAAAGATATTCGTCCTCGTGATATTATGACTGAAAAAGCATTTATCAATGCTCTAACAATGGATATGGCACTAGGATGTTCAACAAACTCAATGCTTCATTTACCAGCTATTGCTCATGAAGCAGGAGTTACTTTAAATCTTGAAATTGCGAATGAAATTTCTAAGAAAACACCTAACTTATGTCATTTAGCTCCAGCTGGTGATACATTTATGGAAGATTTAAATGAAGCTGGTGGAATTTATGCAGTTATGAATGAAATTAATAAATTAGGTTTATTATCAACTGATCTATTAACTGTTACTGGGAAAACAGTGGCTGAAAATATTGAAGGATGTGTTAACTTAGATCCTGAAATCATTCGTCCAGTGGAAAATCCATATTCACCTTATGGTGGTATCGCTGTTTTAAAAGGAAATATTTGTCCAAATGGGGCCGTTGTTAAACAATCAGCAGTTGCTAAAGAAATGATGGTACATACCGGACCTGCTCGTGTCTTTGATTGTGAAGATGATGCCATTGTTGCTATCCGTGAAGGAAAAATTGTTAAAGGTGATGTTGTTGTTATTCGTTATGAAGGACCTAAAGGTGGACCTGGAATGCGTGAAATGTTATCACCAACTTCAGAAATCGCTGGTATGGGCTTAGATAAAGATGTTGCTTTAATTACAGATGGTCGTTTCTCTGGAGCTACTCGTGGAGCTTCAATTGGACACGTAGCACCTGAAGCTGCTTTAGGTGGACCAATTGCTTTCATTGAAGAAGGAGATATTATTGATATTGATATTACAAATCATTCAATGAATGTACGTGTTAGTGATGAGGAAATGTCTGCAAGAAAAGCTAAATGGCAACCAAGAGAACCTCGTATTAAAAAAGGTTACTTAGTAAGATATGCTTCTTTAGTAACATCTGCAGATAAAGGTGCTGTATTACAAGCACCAGAAGAAAAAAAATAAAAGGAGGAAAAACAAAATGATGTTAACTGGTTCAGAAATTATATGTGAATGTTTAATTGAACAAGGTGTCGATACAGTGTTTGGTTATCCGGGAGGAACTATTCTTAACGTCTATGATGCACTTTATCGTTATCAAGATAAAATCAATCATGTTTTGACCTCTCATGAACAAGGTGCTTCTCATGCCGCTGATGGTTATGCAAGAGCAACAGGAAAAGTTGGTGTTTGTATGGCTACTTCAGGACCAGGGGCAACAAATCTTGTTACTGGAATTGCGACGGCTTATATGGACTCAACACCACTTGTTGCTATTACTGCAAATGTTGGTGTTGAAATCTTAGGACGTGACAGTTTCCAAGAAATTGATATTACTGGTGTGACAATGCCAATTACAAAACATAATTTTATCGTTAAAGATATTAAAGATTTAGTGCCTGCAATTCGTAAAGCATTCTATATTGCTAAAGAAGGTAGACCAGGACCTGTCTTAGTAGACGTTACTAAAAACGTTACTGCAGAAAAGATGGAATTTGAACCACTTCAACCAAAAGCTATTAAACCTAAAACAGAAACATATACTGTTGAAGATTTAGATCAAGCAATTGAAATGATCAAAGAAAGTGAAAAACCATTTATCTTTGCTGGTGGTGGTGTTATTTCATCTGGTGCAAGTCAAGAATTAAAAGAATTCGCTGAAAAAATTGATGCACCTGTTTGTGAAACGTTAATGGGTAAAGGGGCTTTTGATAATACAAGACCTCGTTATACAGGAATGCTTGGAATGCATGGAACAAAAGCAAGTAACTTTGGGGTAAGTCAATGTGATTTATTAATTACAGTTGGTGCACGTTTCTCTGATCGTGTTACTGGTAATACGCAAACATTTGCTTCTAATGCTAAAATTATTCACATTGATGTAGATGCCGCTGAAATCAATAAAAATATTCAAGTTGATTTAGGTATTATTGGTGATGCTAAATGTATTTTAAATGAATTAAATAATAAGTTAGAAAGACAAAATCATCCACAATGGTTAAAACAAATTCGTGATTTAAAAGATCGTTATCCACTTAACTATGATGATTCTACTCTTACAGGACCTTATGTCCTTGAACAAATTGATTATTTAACAGATAGTAATGCGATTATTTGTACAGATGTAGGACAACACCAAATGTGGGCTGCTCAATATTATCATTATCGACGTCCACGTCAATTAATTACTTCAGGTGGAGCTGGAACAATGGGATTTGGTTTAGGTGCTGCAATTGGTGCTAAATATGGAAATCCTGATTTCCCAGTATTCAATATTGCTGGTGATGGATGCTTTAGAATGAATATGAATGAACTTGCTACAGCAAGTCGTTACAATGTGCCTATTATTCAAGTTGTTATCAACAATAAGGTATTAGGAATGGTAAGACAATGGCAAACATTATTCTATGGTAAACGTTATAGTAATACGATTTTAGATGATAAAGTTGATTTCTGTAAAGTTGCTGAAGGATTAGGATGTAAAGCAATTCGTGTTTCTACTAAAGAAGAAGTTGCTCCAGCTATTAAAGAAGCTTTAGATACAAATGGACCTGTTTTAATTGAAGTAATGATTGGTAAAGATGATAAAGTTTTCCCAATGGTTGCTCCAGGTGGTGCTATTTCTAAAGCATTTGATGAATCTGATTTAAAAAATAAATAATTTATGAAAGATCAAATAGAAATATTTGGTCTTTTTTTTTGTTTTTTGAAGAAAAAAGGAGACAACATGACGAATATATATTGTGGAGGATAAAAATATGAATGGGATTCAAAATAAAAAACGTATGTATGATTATTGTTGTCAAAGAATTATTTGTCATAAAGAAATTCTATCAAGAATTATTCAAGAATATGTAGATGAAGCAAAGAAAATGACAATTGAAGAAATAAGTAAACATATTTATGGTATTAAAATTTCTTCTTTAGAAGAATATATTTATTCAAAGAAAAGAGATAAAAATAATAAACAAGATGTACGATGTTATTTTAATTTAAAGGAATGTATTCAAATCAATATCTATATAAATTTAGATTATAAAGAAGATGCACATGTAAATAAAAGAAAGAAACATAAAGTATATCATTTATATTTTATAACCCGATCTTTAGAATATGACGATGGAACTGTTTTAATGAATATAAATTCCCGACTAAATATTTATAAATATAGAATTTATATTTCAAATCGATATCGATCAAATAATGAATGTAAACAACATAATGAAATTCTTACTTTAATGCACATCATCTTAAGTTATCGAATGGGTGCAAAGTATAAAGAAAGATTAATAAAAAAATACATAAATAATAAAGAAATAGATAAGGAATTAGAGATAATGTGTAATTTAAGTCAAGCTATAGAAATGGATATTAAAGAAAAGACAGTCAGAAAAGTGACAAGAGAAGTTACAAGACAGAATAATGTCAGAGCTATTTATAATGTTATGAAAAATCTAAATGTTTCTTTTGATGTGGCGATAGATATTTTAGGTTTTACTAAAAACGAAAAAATTATTTTAAAAGAATATTTAAAAAATAAAGAATACTTATTGACCTTATAGTAACTCTAACGTGTATGTTTTGGTTAGAAAGAAGGAAAATAAAATGAAAAAGAGTGTGAAATTAGTCATGATCATTGTTTTATTGATGGCAGGTGGGTGTACGACTCAAAAGAAAGAAGAAAACACAAGAATCATCGATACAAGTATGTTTCTTTACAAAGTATCTGATCAAAAAGGAGGATATTCATATTTATTTGGAACATGTCATCCAGGAAGGTATCCTATTAAAAGTTTGGATAAGGTAACAGAAAAGGCATTAGATGAAAGTGATTCAATTTATTTGGAATGTGATATGAAACCATCACCAAGAGAAACAGAAGAAATCACTAAATACAATACGTACAATTCAATTCGTGATTTAGGACTTGAAGATAAATATGAAAATCTTATGAAACAATACAAAAGTTTAAAAGGAAAACCTGGCTATGCATTTTATAATGTATTTGTTATAAGTTCACTTGTAATTAGTGACCCTGAAGTATTGAATAAGGCAAATATAAGTAAATTTAATGCAATTGATAATTATATTTATGATTATGCTCAAAAGAAAAAGAATTTTAAAGAAGTAGAAGGTATTGAATTTCAAATGAAGCTATTAACTGAATTATCAGGGGATTACTCAGAGACGATATTAGATAATTTAGCAAATAAAGAAATGGTAATAAAAAATGCTAAAAAAGATTTAGATGCTTATTATAGTGGTAATACACAATATTATGAAGATGGACAAAATTTATTGATAAATCAGTTCAAACAATTAAATGATAATGATAAAGAAAAGTATGAAAAATATTGGAACATACTTTTATATAATAGAAATATTCACATGAAAGATACTTTAATTAATAGTATCAACAATGGTAAACATGATTTTATGGGTATTGGCTGCAAACATATATATGGTAAAAAAGGCATTATTCAATTATTAAAAGATGATGGCTATTTAGTTGAATGTATGAAATAATGAAGGTAGGTGAAAGTTATGCAAATAAAAGAAGTTCAAGAAAAACTAAAGATTAGTTCTTATACACTAAGATATTATGAAAAGATGGGACTCATTCAACCTTATCGTGATGAAAATGGTTATCGAAATTATAATGAAGAAGATATTCATAAAATAGAAAGAATCATGTTTTTAAGAGATATCAATGTACCAATAGAAGATATCAAAGATATTTTAGATAATAAAGTCACATTTCAAGATGTCTTAGAAAATCATATTGAAAAAGTGAATATCGAGATAGAATCATTACAATATATAAAAAATATGTGTAAAGATTTAAAGGAAAAGAATATTCCCTTATTAGATCAAGTAATTGAAGATAATCAAATAGGAGATAAAAAAGTTAAGAAAAGAGATTTAAAGAAAGTATTTGATTATTTTAAGAAAGATCAAACAGTGGTCATTGGTTATAAGTCGATACCAAGGAGTCTATTAGGTATTTGTGCTTTATCTTTATTTATTGCTGCTATTTTTGGAATTTTAATAGGTTTAGCATTTCCTAATATGATATCTTATGTTAACGAACAAACACAAAATTCAGTACAACATTTTCAAATATCTTTTTATGAAGCATCAGGGAGACTCATCATTCTTTCTATGTGTATTTCATTTATTATTCTTTTGATTATATTTGTTATTTGTGAAACTAAATTAGAATATGTTGAATTAACAGATAATAAGATTTCAATTTGTAGTTATCGCTATCAAAGTAGAAAATCTATTTTAAAAAGTTTGATAACTAAAAAAGAAAATAATGAAAATAAGGAATATAGTTGGCAGGATTTAAGAAGAGTAAAAATAGAACTTTATTTTACAAAAGGTGGTGGAGGACATCAGGGATTATATACATTTTATGTAATGCAATTTAGTTTTATTTTTCAAGATGGATTTGAATTTGTCATTGATATGGGAAAATCAGTTGAGGAAAATCCTAACATGGTTTATCAAATATTAAGAAATAAGAATATTGATATCCAAGCAAGTGATGAAGTGATTGATTTCTTTGAACAAGATGAATTAAAATTGTATGATTTTTTTGAAAATATTTATCATAAAAACGGAAAGAATAGATAAGAGGATTAGATGTAAATTTAATCCTTTTTCTTTGTTAATAAATTAACTTTATTTTTTGGTAAATGACTGTTGTAAATTGTTTCTAAAAGAGTACAATGTAGTGGAATTTAGGGAGAAAGATCATGAAAAAGATAAAAAAAAGAGATTTAATTAGTTTTGGTTGTGTATTTTGTTCTTCATTGATTATGGCTGCTACAACTAAAACATTTGTAAGACCAGCACACTTATTATCAGGTGGTTTTATGGGCATTGCCTTACTTGTAGATATGATTGCTGATTTATTTGGAAAATCAATTCCAACAGCATTTACTTTAGTTGCTTTAAATGTACCTGTTGCGCTTATTTGTGCCAAGAAAATATCAAAACGATTTGTATTCTTTTCATTATTACAAGTCTTTTTAACATCATTTTTATTACAAATTATTCCAAATTATCCATTATTTGATGAACAAGTTTTAAATGTTGTATTTGGTGGATATATTTGGGGAATGAGTATTGTACTTGCTTTAAAAGCGGGTGCTTCTTCAGGTGGTACAGATTTTATTGCTTTGTATTTTGCTAATAAAAATGGACGAGAAATCTGGATGCAAGTTTTTGCCTTTAATGCTATGATTTTATGTGTTTTTGGAGTTATTTTTGGATTTGATAAAGCAGGGTATTCTATTTTGTTCCAATTTATCTCAACAAAAACAATTTCTACTTTCCATACACGATATAAACGTGTTATGTTACACATCTATACTGTAAAAAAAGACGAAGTGGTGGATACTTATTTAGAAAAATTCCATCATGGGATCACTGCTTTAGATGGTTATGGAGGATATTCACATCATCCTGTAAGCTATTTAACAGCAATTGTTTCAAGTTATGAAGTCGGAGATGTTTTAGAAGCTTTAAAGGAAACTGATCCAAAGATTATTGTTTCTGTAACTAAAGTTGAAAACTTTATAGGACGTTTTTATAATAAACCATTGGATTAACGAGTATACTCCCGTTAATTTTTTTATGTCTTTGGATGCAAAATAGAGTAGAATCCACCTTCAATACTGTAAGCATCATAACCTTGTTGACATAAATCATCTGCTAGTTTTTTTGATTTAGCTCCGCTATAACAGATAAGAATAAGTGGTTCTTTTTTAGAAAAATGATACTGATTGAGATTGAACTTTTCATAGGGAATATTTGTGAATTTTGTTAGATGAATTTTCTTATACTCATAGGGATCTCTTAAATCGACAAATTGATAATCATTCTCTAACATAGATGGGATTTTTTGGATAGGGATTACATTCGTATTTTTCATATTTTTCACCTCATAATATAATATGAAATTAATTGAAAACAATGATTATAGATGATATAATTCAGCCATGGAGGAATTATAAAAATGGATAAGAAAACAATTAGAGATATTGAAGTCGCTGGAAAAACTGTTTTAGTTCGTGTTGACTTCAACGTACCAAGAAGTAAAGAAACAGGAGAAATCACTAATGATAATCGTATTGTTGCTGCATTACCAACAATCAAATATTTATTAGAACAATCTCCAAAAGCTATCGTTTTATTCTCTCACTTAGGTAAAGTGAAAACTGAAGAAGACAAAGCTAAAAACAATTTAGCTGTTGTTGCTCCTAGATTAGCTGAATTATTAGGTAGAGATGTAAAATTCGTAGATTGCACTCGTGGTGCTGAATTAGAAGAAGCTGTTAAAAACGCTGAAAATGGACAAGTTATCTTAGTTCAAAACACTCGTTATGAAGCTGGAGAAAGTAAAAATGATCCTGAATTAGGAAAATACTGGGCTTCATTAGGTGATGTATTTGTTGAAGATGCATTCGGTTCAGTTCATAGAGCTCATGCTTCTACAGCTGGAATCCCTGCTCATTTACCATCAGCAGCTGGTTTCTTAGTAGAAAAAGAAATCAACTACATTGGAAAAGCTGTAAGTAATCCAGAAAGACCAATGGTTGCTATCTTAGGTGGAGCTAAAGTTTCTGATAAAATCTTAGTTATCGAAAACTTATTAAAAATTGCTGACAAAGTTATCGTTGGTGGAGGTATGTGCTATACTTTCGCTAAAGCTCAAGGTCATTCAATCGGTAACTCTTTAGTTGAAGATGATAGAATTGACGTAGCTAAAGATATCTTAGCTAAAGCTGGAGATAAATTAATCTTACCAGTTGATTCTGTAATCAATACTGCATTTGCTGCAGAAGGTGATATTAAAGTTTGTGGTGAAGATGTACCTGATGGATACATGGGATTAGACATCGGACCTAAATCTGTAGAAAACATCAAAGCTGCTTTAGCTGGTGCTAAAACAGTTGTATGGAATGGACCTATGGGTGTATTCGAAATGGAACCATTCGCTAAAGGAACAATCGCTGTATGTGAAGCTTTAGCTGGTTTAGAAGGTGCTAACACTATCATTGGTGGTGGAGATAGCGCTGCTGCAGTAATGCAACTTGGATATGCTGATAAAGTTTCTCACATCTCAACTGGTGGTGGAGCTTCATTAGAATATATGGAAGGTAAAGTTCTTCCAGGTATCGCTGCAATTGATGATAAATAATAAGGAAGGTATTTGTAATCATGAGAAAACCAATTATCGTAGGAAACTGGAAAATGAATAAAACAATCGCTGCTACAAAAGCATTTGTAGAAGCTGTTGATCCAGAAGTAACTGATAAAGCTGACTGGGGAATTGCTACTCCATACTTAGCTTTACAAACTGCAAAAGCAGGAGCTAAAAACTTAATCGTAGCTGCTGAAAACGTACACTTCAAAGATAGCGGAGCTTATACTGGTGAAGTATCTGTTGAAATGTTAAAAGAAATCGGAGTTGAATGGGTTATCTTAGGTCACTCTGAAAGAAGACAATATTTTGGGGAAACTGATGAAACAGTTAACGCTAAAATGCTTCAAGTTCTTAAAAATGATATGACTCCAATCGTATGTGTTGGTGAAACATTAGAACAATATGAAGCTGGAACTACTAAAGATGTTGTTAAAACTCAAGTAGTTGCTGCTTACAAAGATGTTTGTCCTAAATGTGCTGCTAGAAGCGTTATCGCTTACGAACCAGTATGGGCTATCGGAACTGGAAAAACTGCTACAAACGAAATCGCTCAAGATGTTTGTGGATACATCCGTTCAGTAGTTGCTGAATTATACGGACAAGAAGTTGCTGATCAAGTAAGAATTCAATATGGTGGATCTGTTAAACCTGAAGGTTTAAAAGCATTATTAGAACAACCTGATATTGATGGTGCTTTAGTTGGTGGAGCTTCATTAGTTGAAGATTCATACAAAGCAATGATTGCTGCTTTAGACTAATTGTTGTTTAAACTCTAGGAAAATTCCTAGAGTTTTTCTTTTTTTTAAATTTATTTGATAAAATGCAAAAAAAATATAAAAAAGTATTGCATTTATCAAGAGATAATGGTAAATTAGTTGTCGACGCAATAGGTTAATTGCGCATTCATTGTTGTGTGGAAGGGTAACACCCATTTGACCACAACACGGACAAATTTTTACAAGGAGGAAATGTCGCGTGAGTAAGAAAGTTGTTAGAGTTATGAAAATTCAATTCAAAGCAGGGCAAGCTAAACCTGGTCCAGCATTAGCAGGTGCAGGTATCCAAATGCCTAAATTCTGTACTGCTTTCAATGATCAAACTAAAGATCGTATGGGAGAAACAGTACCAGTTGTCTTAACAGTATATGAAGACAAAGATTTCAGCTTTGTATTAAAAACTGCTCCAGCTTCAGAAATGATTAAAAAAGCTTTAGGAGTACAAAAAGGTTCTAGTAATGCAGGAACAACTACTGTAGGAACATTATCAGCTGACAAATTAAAAGAAATCGCTGAATACAAAATGCCTGACTTAAATGCTTATGATTTAGATGCTGCAATGAAAATCGTTGCTGGTACAGCTAAAAACATGGGTGTTAAAGTTGAAGGAATCGATGCGTAAGCATCACGTGGAAGGATAATCCGTTATAACCACTAAGGAGGAAATTAAATGGCAAAGAAAAGTAAAAGATATACAGAAGCAGCTGCATTAATTGAAAATGGAAAACTTTATTCAGCTGAAGAAGCTATTGAATTAGTTAAAAAAACAAGTAATGTAAAATTCGATGCAAGTGTCGATGTTGCTTTCAATTTAGGATTAGATGTTAGACAAGCAGATCAACAATTACGTGGAGCTGTTGTATTACCACACGGAACTGGTAAAACTAAAAAAGTTTTAGTTGTAGCTGAAGGAGAAAAAGCTCAAGAAGCTAAAGATGCTGGTGCAGATATCGTTGCTGGTAAAGAAATTTTAGAAGACATCAAAAAAGGATGGTTAGATTTCGAAGTTATGATCGCTACTCCTAACATGATGGCTGAATTAGGTAAATTAGGTCGTATCTTAGGACCTAAAGGTTTAATGCCTAACCCAAAAACTGGAACAGTAACTATGGATGTTGCTAAAGCAGTTCAAGAAACAAAAGCTGGTAAAGTAACTTACCGTACTGATAAAGAAGGTAATGTTCATTTACCAATCGGTAGAGTATCATTTGATGATGCTAAATTAGTTGAAAACTTCAACACAATTTATGATTTAATCGTAAGATTAAAACCAACATCAGCTAAAGGTACTTATATTAAAAATATTGCAGTTTCATCAACTATGGGACCTGCAATCAAAGTTCAAACTACTAAATAGTTTGTAAAAAATGTCGCAATCAATATACCGTAGACAGTAACTGGGAAACCTTAATTTGTTACCGAGGTGTTGAGTTTATGAAGAACTTGAACTCCTATCTACGTATGGGAGTTTTAAATATAGCGCGTATATTGTTGCATATATAAAAATTTATAGGAGGTGTAGCAATGTCAGTAGAAGCAATCAATGCGAAAAAAGTCGTTGTTGAAGAAATCACTGGTAAATTTAATGATTCACAATCTGCTGTAGTAGTAGAATATCGTGGATTATCAGTAGCAGAAGTCACTGAATTACGTAAAGCATTACGTGAAGAAGATGTTGAATTCAAAGTTTACAAAAACAAATTAGTTCAAAGAGCTACTGAAAGCGCTGGATATGCTGAAATCAATGATAAATTAGTAGGTCCAAACGCTATTGCATTCGGTCATAGTGATGCCGTTGCACCTGCAAGAGTTTTAGCTAACTTTGCTAAGACAGCAGATGCACTTGAACTTAAGTGTG
>OJNJ01001151.1_pt1 | contig 15238 bp, 10 predicted proteins | sample 1597491 | NCBI WGS metagenome assembly OJNJ01 (sample SAMEA2452132, study PRJEB22498) | human gut metagenome | biome: human feces; feature: human gut; material: feces | place: Australia | collected 2012 | reverse complement strand
CTAATGCTTGGAAACGAGGCGTTTGCAAGAGGTCTGTATGAGGCAGGCTGTAAGGTTGTATCATCTTACCCTGGTACTCCGTCAACTGAGATAACAGAAGCTGTTGCAAAATATGACGAGGTATATGCTGAGTGGGCGCCTAATGAAAAGGTGGCAATGGAAGTGGCTCTTGGCGCTTCTATAGGCGGTGCAAGAAGCTTCTGCGGAATGAAGCACGTTGGTCTTAACGTTGCCGCTGATCCTCTTTACACAGCAGGCTACACAGGTGTAACGGCAGGTATGGTAATAGCTGTTGCCGATGACCCTGGTATGCACTCATCACAGAACGAGCAGGATTCACGTCACCATGCTATCGCTTCTAAGACAATGATGATAGAGCCTTCCGATTCAAGGGAGTGCAAGGAGTTTGCTAAGGCTGCTTTCGAGCTTTCTGAAAAGTTCGATGTTCCTGTTATCGTAAGACTGTCCACCAGAGTTTCTCACTCTCAGTCAGCCGTTGAGCTTTGCGAGAGAGAGGAAAGGGAGAATATCCCATATGAAAAGAATATCCAGAAGTATGTTATGATGCCTGGTAACGCTATCCGCCGTCACCCTGTTGTTGAGGCAAGAATGAAGGCTATCGCTGATTATGCCGAAACTTCACCGCTCAACAAGGTAGAGATGAACGATACAAAGATAGGCGTTATCACAAGCGGTATCTCATATCAGTATGCAAAGGAAGCTTTGGGCGACAAGGCTTCATATCTCAAACTCGGTATCGTAAACCCAATGCCTATTCAGATAATAAAGGACTTTGCCGCAAAGTGCGAAAAGGTCTATGTAATCGAGGAGCTTGACGATGTTATCGAAACACACTGCAAAAAGAACGGCGTGAACGTTATCGGCAAGGAGCTTTTCAGCCTTATGGGCGAGATATCACAGACTATCGTTGCTGAAAAGATACTTGGCGAGAAGAATGAGTATATCACATTTGAGGATAACGTGCCTGTAAGACCTCCTGTTATGTGTCCTGGATGTCCTCACAGAGGTCTGTTCTATTGCCTGCATAAGCTGGGCGTTATGGTATCAGGCGATATCGGCTGCTATACCCTTGGTGCAACAGCACCGCTTTGTGCTATGGATTCAACTATCTGCATGGGTGCTTCTATCAGCGGACTTCACGGCTTCAACAAGGCAAGAGGTGCAGAGGCTGAGAAGAAGTCTGTTGCCGTTATCGGTGACTCTACATTCATGCACAGCGGTATGACAGGTCTTGTGAACGTTGCATATAACTCCACAAATTCAACTGTTATCATTCTCGATAACTCTATCACAGGTATGACGGGTCATCAGCAGAACCCTACAACTGGTAAAAACCTTAAGGGCGACCCTGCTTATGCCGTTGACCTTGAAATGCTCTGCCATTCACTTGGTATCAAGAGCGTAAGAGTCGTTGACCCATATCATATGGCTGAAACAGAGGCTGTTATCAAGGAAGAGCTTGCCAAGGAAGAACCAAGCGTTATTATTTCAAGACGTCCATGCGCACTTCTTAAATATGTAAAGCACAATCCACCGCTCAAGGTAAACAAGGATAAGTGCGTTGGCTGTAAGCAGTGCCTGAAGATAGGCTGTCCTGCTATATCTATCCATGACGGCAAGTGCGTTATCGACCATACACAGTGCGTAGGCTGCGGCATATGCAAGGAAATGTGTAAGCTGGGTGCGATATGCGACTAATGATAACATATATTTCGAGGTGTAAATAATGAAAACAAGATCAATTATGATAGTGGGCGTAGGCGGACAGGGCTCTCTGCTTGCGTCAAGAATAATAGGAAACGTGCTTCTCTCACAGGGCTTTGATGTAAAGGTCAGCGAGGTACACGGAATGAGCCAGCGTGGCGGCTCCGTTGTTACATACGTTAAGTACGGCAGCGAGGTATGCTCGCCTGTAGTTGAAAAAGGCGAAGCTGATATCATCATCAGCTTTGAACAGCTTGAAGCCGCAAGATATGTTTCATATCTCAAGAAGGGCGGACATATCATCACTTCAACTCAGCAGATAGACCCAATGCCTGTTATCACAGGTGCGGCTGTTTATCCTGAGGATATCATAGGCAAGCTTAAAGCAGAGGGCGTTGACGTTATCGCTGTTGACGCACTGGCACTTGCAGAGCAGGCTGGTACTGCAAAGGCTTCAAACGTTGTTCTCATGGGTGTTGTGTCAACTAAAATGGCTTTTGACGAGGACGTATGGCAGAAGGCTCTTGAGCAGTGCGTTCCTGCAAAGTTCCTTGAACTGAACAAGAAGGCGTTCGCTCTCGGCAGAGAGGTAAAATAATGGACGAGATAAGCGGTCTTATCATAAAAATGACCGAGTTTTTCGCTGGCGACCCGAAACGTATACAGCACTTTATAAAGGTGCATACCTTTGCCCGTGTTATCGGCAGGGCAGAGGGACTTGATATCCGCACTATGTATTGTCTTGATGTTGCGTCGGTGGTGCATGATATCGGCATAAAGCCTGCGGAGGAGAGATACGGCAAGGGTCACTGCGGAGGCAAATTGCAGGAGCAGCTAGGCCCTGAGCCTGCACAAGAAATGCTCGGAGAGCTTGACTTTGACGAGGATATCATAGACAGGGTGTGCTTTCTTATCGCACATCATCACACCTATGAGGGCGGCTTGACTGGCAGATACTCTTGGAAGCAGATTTCCTTGTGAACGCTTTCGAGGACAGCCTTTCCAAAGAGAGCATAAAAAGCTTCCGTGACAAGGTGTTCAAAACGAAAACAGGCATTAAGATGCTTGAAGAAATGTACGGCGTATGATACTTGTGCAAAGTTGATACCCGAGTAATATGACCGAAACCATTTTAACAGGAGGTGTGTTCCAATGGGAAAATATTGGAACGAAGAGATCGAGTGCATGGCGCACGAGGACATGAAAAAGCTCCAGAGCGAAAGACTTGTCAAGCAGGTCAAGCACGTCTGGGACAATGTGCCATACTACAAGAAGCTTATGGAAGAAAAGGGCGTAACGCCTGATGATATCCACGGCATTGAGGACCTGCACAAGCTGCCGTTCCTTTCAAAGGCTGATCTGCGTGAGGCTTATCCTTACGGTCTGCTTGCAAAGCCGCTTTCAGAGTGCGTGAGAATACATTCTACAAGCGGAACCACAGGCAAGAGAGTTGTGGCTTTCTACACTCAGCATGATATCGACCTTTGGGAAAATTGCTGTGCAAGAGCTATAGTTGCCGCAGGCGGAACAAAAGACGACGTTTGCCACGTTGCATATGGCTATGGACTTTTTACAGGCGGAGCAGGTCTTAACGGCGGCTCTCATAAGGTGGGCTGTCTTACACTGCCGATGTCATCAGGAAACACAGAAAGACAGATACAGTTCATGCAGGATCTAGGTTCTACTATCCTGTGCTGTACTCCGTCATATGCCGCTTATATAGGCGAAACTGTAAAGGAAATGGGCATAAAGCCAGAGGAGCTTACACTCAAAGCTGGTATCTTCGGTGCTGAGCCTTGGACGGATGAAATGCGTCACGAGATAGAGAAGCTTCTTGGTATCAAGGCTTACGATATCTATGGTCTGACAGAAACAAGCGGTCCAGGCGTAGCTTTCGAGTGCGAAGCACAGTCTGGTATGCACATCAATGAGGACAACTTTATCGCAGAGATAATCGACCCTGACACAGGAGAGGTGCTTCCTGAAGGCTCAAAGGGCGAGCTTGTATTCACAAGTATCACAAAGGAAGCTTTCCCTCTGCTGAGATACAGAACAAGAGATATTTGTATTCTTACAAGAGAGAAATGCTCATGTGGCAGAACTCTCGTCAAAATGTGCAAGCCAATGGGCAGAAGCGACGATATGCTCATCATTAAGGGCGTAAACGTGTTCCCATCACAGATAGAGTCAGTGCTTCTTAAGATATCAAAGGCAAGCCCTAACTATCAGATAGTTGTTGACAGGGTGAACAATTCTGATACTTTCGAGATAAGAGTCGAGCTTAATGACGATATGTTCTCTGATACTGTCAAGTCTATCGAGGATCTTGAAAAGAAGATATCCAACGATATCCATAATATCCTTGGCATCAAGGCGAAGATAAGACTTGTTGAGCCAAAGAGCATTCCACGTTCTGAGGGCAAGGCAGTAAGAGTTATCGACAAGAGAAAGCTTGTCTAAAAGACAGGGGGTAATTTTATGACAGTAAAACAGCTTTCGGTTTTTATTGAAAACAGACCTGGCAGATTGTCTGCCGTTACAAAAATACTTGGGGATAATGATGTGAATATCCGTGCAATGTCCCTTGCTGACACAAAGGATTTCGGTATTCTCAGACTTATCGTTGACGATTTTGAAAAAGCAGTTTCAGCCTTGAAAACAGAGGGCTTTTCCGTTACCACCACTCAGGTGCTTGCAGTGGAGATAAATGACCGCCCAGGCGGACTTTCAGAAGCAATGAAAGCTCTCTACAATGACAACATCAGCGTTGAGTATATGTATTCTGCATTCATAAACACTAAGGAAAACACGGCTTATCTTATCCTTAGAGTGGAGAACGTTACAGCCGCTCTGGAAGCTTTGAGTGAAGCAGGATTTGCACTTATCTCACAGCAGGAATTGGCAAGCATCTAGCTGATTAGTAAATACTAACTGAAAAATCACTTAAAATCTATGTGAAATTTTTATGAAATGCCGAAAACCTCTTGATTTTTTCAGAAAATGTGTTATTATATAAGTATAGTATTTGATATGATACTTGTAGAATTTATGCAAGGAGGTCTGTGAAAATGGCTTATAAGATTAGTGATGAGTGCATCGGCTGCGGCGCTTGCATGGACGCATGTCCAGTAGGAGCTATCTCCGAGGCTGACGGTAAGTGTGCTATTAACGCTGACGAGTGCATCGACTGCGGTTCTTGTGCAGGTACTTGCCCTGTAGGAGCACCTCAGGCTGAGTAATTTACTTAAACTAAGAGAAAACGTCTGTCATATGGCAGGCGTTTTTTTGCACTTATTTTTTGTGTATTAGTTTTCAGCACATTATCATAAAACTGTCACATTGGAGGAATATAATATAAACACAATAAGAGAAAGACAAAAAGATGAAATTTACACATATACTTTTTTCTCCATATATACTTCATATACTTCAAAAAAGAGAACGCTGGCTTGTGTCTGCGTTCTTTTTTTTGCGTGGGTGATTTTGTGGATAGATATGTAAAATATCGTGGGAAATATGGCCTTTTGTAACGCAGGTGTCCGTTTTTCGGTATTATTAATAAAAGTTTTGCGAAATTTGTTAAAAGTGATAAAAATAGAACCCTTATTTTAGTTCCTGGGATATAAAGTGTACAATGGTTGTAACTTGACGTTCATATAAATTTCATAAACGAGTGAAAAAACGGCTTGAAAATTACAATTCGATTACAATGCCCCTTGACTTTTGTAACCTTATTCATTATAATATGGTGTAGTTTATCACATTTGAAAGGAGCGTTCTGAATTGGGTTATTTGAAGTCGGGGATATCCCGCTGTGTGGCTGTGCTTTCTGCCTGCGGAGTTGTGACAGTATCTGCTGTGACTTTTGCGACACTTGATAAAAACGTTATCCAGCCATGTGCGGTCATGCCGCCTGAAAATGCAAAGGTCATTTCTGTTGTTTCTGACAAGGAAACATCTGAGCAGATCGGGGATAACACAACTGTTCTTACAACATCAGCCGTCAAGAAATCTGCGAAAAATTCTCAGACCGAGGCTGTTAAGGCTGTAAAAACTGCAAAAAGCGAAACAACAAAGTCAGCTTCTGAAACAGCTTTGAGATCAGAGAGCGTGACGACCTCTGTAATATCACAGAAGCCAGCGTCAGTGACCGCAGTGCAGAGCGTGACTTCCGCTGACACAAAGCTTAGCATATCAGTAAGCCTTGTGACAAAGAAAACTCAGCAGGCTTCAAAGTCTGAAACAAAGGTTTCTGCTGTTACTTCCGCCCCTGTCAGCACTACTGACAGCGATACTGTTGCCTCAAAGGCTACAAAAAAGACTACAACAGTGAAAACTACTACTGCAAAAACTACTACCATTGCAAAGACAACAACTGCCCCTGTTACGACCACAACGCCTGCGGTGACTACTACCAAGAAAAAGACCACCACCACTAAGGTGACAACAACTAAAAAGCCTGTTACAACTACAACCACTGCGCCTGTTGTCGACAACGGCAAGACCCCTGCACAGCGACTTAATTCTGCAGTGCTTGATCCAAAGGCGACGCTCAGTGCAAAGGAAGAAAAGATACTTCTGAAATATCTCAATAAGATAGTATCAGATGATATGACAAACTACGAAAAGGCTGTGGCTTGCTACGATTATATTATAAAGAACACGGTTTACGATTACGGTGGCTGGGCAAATCCTGTCAAAGCTGTTCTTGAGGACGGTTACGGCACTTGCACAGAATATTCTTACGTTTACGCAGCAATGCTTGGCTACATAGGCTTTGACGCAAAGACCGTTGACGGCAAGACCGCTATGGCGGCAGGCGGTTACGGCTATCATATGTGGGTGGAGGTAACGATAAACGGTCAGGTATATGTTATGGACCCTCAGGTGGACGATAACATGAGCTGGGGAGCGTATATCTCCCATGACCGCTTCTGCAAGACCTACAGCGAGGTCAAGAACAAGTATATAAAAGACTGATATTGTATCGGGTGGAGTTATCTGCCCGATATTTTTTTACTGTGTTTGCGTGTAGTTTGTTTGCAGTACGTTTATTTGTACATTAAATGAGAATATCCGACACTCTTTTTGTGACAAATTTTTCAGCCTATCCTATAGACAAAAGGAAAAAAGCATGATATAATTATTCTTGATACATTGTCGGCAAATGCCGAACGTCATTTTGTACAGGAGGATAATTGATGACGGAAAATTCTACAAAGATAACGAAAAAGCCTGCGACAACTGTGAAGAAAAACAGCTCTGTCAAAGGTTCGTCAAAGAATAAGAAAAGAAAGAAAAAACGCAACAATATCGGCATTATCTGCGGCACTGCGGCAGCGGCTATCGTGATAGTTGTGGGCGGAGGATATTTCGTTGGAAGAGGTTACTATAGCAACAGATTTCTGAGCGGCACAACAGTGAATGGCGTTGACGTGGGCGGAAAGACATTTGAACAGGCTTGCGATCTGCTCGGGGTGAATGATATGCCTTATGAGCTTACGGTCAAAACTATCGACGGCACGCCTGTTGTTTTCAAGACGGCTGATTTTGATTACAGACTAAGCGGCAAGGACGATCTTCAGAAGATCTATGACAGCGTGAACAGAAAAACATGGTTCTCTGGATTTATACAGAACTCCATCTATAGCTTTAATGAGGACATCACATTTGATGTTGAGAAGCTTCAGAAGCTTGTGGAGAAAGCAAACTGGGGCGATGTTGAATCTGCCGACGCAAAGCTTGGTCTTAACGAGGATAAGACGGCTTATGTTATCACCCCTGAGGTGCAGGGAAACAAGATAACCGATATGAAAAAGCTTGAAGCTTATGTTACGCAAAGCGTGGCGACAGGTGAGCTTAGCGTTGAGCTTGACAAGGACACAGGTTGTTATTCTCTTCCGGAGGTGAAGAGCGCAGACCTTGAGGACGATTGCAAGAAACGAAATGATATTTTCCAGCTTTCTGTCACATACGATTTTGACTACACCACAGAAACTCTCACGGGCGAGGAGCTTATGAAGATGATAAAGCTCAAAGATGACGGAAGCTACACTGTGGACAGAAAGAAAGCCATGGAGTATGTGGAAAAGCTCGCAAAGAAGTATGATACATATAATACTAAGAGAAAATTCCACGCCACTTTGCAGGGCGACATAATCGTGCCGACAAGCTCTGATGCTAAATACGGCTGGTGGATAGATCAGGAAAAGACTTGTGATGATCTTGTGGATATGCTTGAAAAGGGCGAGAGCGTTGACAAGGTAGACCCTATCTATTACAGTACCGGTTATTTTGACTTTACAGGCGTTGAGTCTGCAAGAAGCAAGGACGATGATATAGGCGACACCTATATTGAGATAGACCTTACCGACCAGCATTTGTGGTATTATGAAAAGGGCAAGAAAAAGCTCGATACCTATATAGTTTCAGGTCAGACCACATCTGAGGCGAGAACAACTCTCCCTGGTGTTTATAAGCTGTGGTCAAAGGAGACCAACAAGCGTATGAAAGACACAAATGCCGACGGCGACGAGTGGGATACAAAGTGCAACTTCTGGAACAACGTTTCTCTCTGCGGAATAGGTCTTCACGATTCAACGTGGCGAGGCGGATATTTCGGCGGTGAGATATACAAATACAACGGCTCTCACGGCTGTATAAATATGAGCTATGACGACGCCAAATATGTTTATGACAACGTGCCTTACGGTACGCCTGTTGTTATGTACTACAAGTCTGCGGATAAATAATAAGGACGGTCAAGGTATCATGCCTTGACCGCTTTTTGTAAGGAGTGTTTTTTATGGAAAAGATATTATACAGAGAGGGCTTTACGGCTGAGGAACTTCCAAACGAGGTGATAGAGCGTATCAAAGGCGTTTCCTATAAGGAAAATCCCCATGTGAAGCTGGGCGATCTTGCTTATCTGCGTGTGAGATATTATGACTTTGAGCATAAGGTGCAGTCGGGGGAGCTTATCGTGGCGAGGAAGCTTGCGCAGGAGGTTCTGGATATCTTCTATGAGCTTTTCGAGGACGGTTATGAGATAGAAAAAATCAGGCTCGTGGATGAGTATGACGCTGATGATGAAAGGTCAATGGCGGATAACAATTCCTCTGCTTTCAACTATAGGGTGGTGGCTGGTACCAATACTATTTCGGCTCACAGCTACGGCAGGGCGATAGACATAAACCCCCTTATAAATCCTTATATAGTGGGGAATAAGGTCATGCCTGCCAATGCTACAGAGTATGCAGACCGTGACAAGGCTTTTGAACACAAGATTGACAGAACAGACCTTTGCTATTGCATTTTCAGACGTCATGGCTGGAAATGGGGTGGTGACTGGAACAATTCTAAGGATTATCAGCATTTTTACAAGGAGTACGATTCTCCACTGAAAATGGCTGTAAATAAGCTGAAAAGAGCGTTGTTACGTTAGTTTGCAAGGTTTACCTAGGAAAGCGATATGAAAACATAAGTTATATATGTATACCGATTAACTGAAAATTAATAATGATTTTATGCAAGTTTTATCATTCACTCTTGCATTTTGCTGTAATGTGTGTTATAATGATTAAGCCGTCAAAAAAGACGGCAAAAGGCTATTTTCTAGCATTTGTGCGAAAAACCACGCTTTGAATTTGTTTGCACTTATGCAGGAATGCAGGATTTTAATTTCTTCCTGCAAATTTTTTGTTAAAAACAGCTAAAAATCGGCTATGAGCCGTGAAATAACATACGTTGCTGAACGATAAGCTATAATTTTTTTACAGTTTGGCAGGAAAGGGTGATAAAAATGGAACGCATGGAGGATATGACTAATGTAAAAAGCCTGTATTCACCGAAATTCGAGCATGATAACTGCGGAATAGGTGCTGTTGTGAACATTAAGGGCAAAAAGAGCCACGATACTGTTGCAAATGCGCTGACTATCGTTGAAACGCTTGAGCATCGTGCTGGTAAGGACGCAGAGGGCAAAACAGGTGACGGAGTAGGTATCCTGCTTCAGATCTCACATAAATTCTTCAAGAAGATCGCCGCCGCTGAGCTTGGGATCACGCTTGGCGAGGAGAGAGATTATGCTGTTGGTATGTTCTTCTTCCCACAGAACGAGCTTGCGAGAAATCAGGCAAAGAAGATGTTTGAGATAATCGCCGAAAAAGAGGGTCTGGAGATCCTTGGCTGGAGAGTCGTTCCTGCAAAGCCTGAGGTGCTTGGCAAGAGAGCTGCCCAGTGTATGCCTGCCATAATGCAGTGCTTCATCAAGCGTCCGAAGGGCGTTAAAAAGGGTCTTGACTTTGACCGCAAGCTATATGTTGCAAGACGTGTGTTCGAGCAGTCAAATGAGGACACCTACGTTGTATCACTTTCAAGCAGAACTATAGTATATAAAGGAATGTTCCTTGTGCAGGATCTCAGAAAGTTCTTCCCTGACCTTCAGGATAAGGACTACGAGTCTGCTATCGCTATGGTACATTCAAGATTTTCTACCAACACAAACCCAAGCTGGCAGAGGGCGCATCCTAACAGAATGATCGTTCACAACGGTGAGATAAACACTATCAGAGGTAATGCTGATAAAATGCTCGCTCGTGAGGAAACGATGAAGTCTGAGCATTTGAAGGGCGACCTTGATAAGGTCACACCTGTTGTAAACACAGAAGGCTCTGACTCTGCAATGCTCGACAACACACTTGAATTTTTGGTCATGAGTGGAATGGATCTGCCACTGGCTGTCATGATAACGATCCCTGAGCCATGGGATAACAACGGCACGATGAGTCAGGCTAAGAAAGACTTCTATCAGTATTACGCAACTATGATGGAGCCATGGGACGGACCTGCTTCTATCCTTTTCTCTGACGGAGATATCATGGGTGCAGTCCTTGACAGAAATGGTCTGCGTCCGTCAAGATATTATATCACAAAGGACGGCAATCTTATCCTTTCATCTGAGGTTGGCGCACTTCCTATCCCGTCAGACAATATCGTTGAAAAGGAAAGACTTCGCCCAGGCAAAATGCTTCTTGTTGATACTGTTCAGGGCAGAGTTATCGACGATGACGAGCTTAAGGAATACTATGCTTCAAAGCAGCCTTACGGCGAGTGGCTTGACAGCAACCTTGTCAGACTTAAAGACCTTAAGATACCAAACATCAAGGTAGAGGAACACGGCTACGAGGAAAGACAAAGACTTCAGAAAGCTTTTGGCTATACCTATGAGGACGTTATGACATCCATCCTGCCAATGGCAAAGAACGGCTCTGAGTCTATTGCCGCTATGGGTACAGACAGCCCGCTTGCGGTGCTTTCAAAAGAGCCTCAGCCACTGTTCAACTACTTCAAACAGCTCTTTGCACAGGTAACAAATCCGCCTATAGACGCTATCAGAGAGGAAATAGTTACCTCCACAACTGTCTATATCGGTGAGGACGGCAACATTCTTGAGGAAAAACCTGAGAACTGCAAGGTAATGAAGATACACGACCCTATCCTTACCTCAACAGATATCCTTAAAATAAAGAATATGCACATTCCCGGCTTTAAGGTAGCTGTTATCCCTATACTTTATTATAAGAACACAAGACTTGAAAAGGCTATAAACAGACTTTATATAGAAGCAGACAAGGCGTTCAGCGAGGGCGCAAATATCCTTATCCTTTCAGACAGGGGAGTTGACGAGAACCACCTTGCTATCCCGTCACTGCTTGCAGTATCAGCGCTTCATCAGCACCTTGTTGTTACAAAGAAGAGAACATCTCTTGCTATTATCCTCGAAAGCGGCGAGCCTAGAGAAGTTCATCACTTTGCAACACTGCTTGGCTATGGTGCTTCCGCTATCAACCCTTATCTTGCTCAGGAAACTATCCACGAGCTTATTGCTGACGACCTTCTCGACAAGGATTACTATGCCGCTGTTGACGATTATAATGCGGCTGTTCTCCATGGTATCGTAAAGATAGCTTCAAAAATGGGTATCTCTACTATACAGTCATATCAAGGCTCACAGATATTCGAGGCTATCGGTATCGGTCAGGACGTTATAAACAAATACTTCACCGGCACTGTCAGCAGAATAGGCGGTATCACTATCTCTGATATCGAAAAGAACGTTGACAGACTTCATACATCAGCCTTTGACCCTCTTGGACTTGGCACAGACACAGAGCTTGAATCAAGAGGAAGCCACAAGTTCAGAAGCGGCAAGGAGGAGCATCTCTACAATCCTCAGTCTATCTATCTGCTCCAGCAGGCTGCAAGGACTGGCGACTATGAAACATACAAGAAGTATTCAAAGCTTATCTCTGAGGAAATGGATCCTGTGAACATCAGAGGTCTTATGGATTTCAACTTTGCTGAAAATCCTGTTCCGCTGGAGGAAGTTGAGAGCGTTGACTCTATTGTAAGAAGATTTAAGACGGGCGCTATGTCCTACGGCTCTATCTCGCAGGAAGCTCATGAAGCACTTGCTATCGCAATGAACAGACTTCACGGCAAGTCAAACTCAGGCGAGGGCGGTGAGAGCCTTGACAGACTTCTCACAAAGGGTACTTCTGAGGACAGATGTTCAGCTATCAAGCAGGTGGCTTCGGGACGTTTCGGTGTAACTTCAAGATACCTCACGTCTGCTGATGAGATACAGATAAAAATGGCACAGGGCGCAAAGCCTGGTGAAGGCGGACATCTTCCTGCAAAGAAGGTATATCCATGGATTGCCAAAACTCGTCATTCTACACCAGGTGTCAGCCTGATCTCCCCGCCACCGCATCACGATATCTATTCTATCGAGGACCTGGCACAGTTAATTTATGACCTTAAGAATGCAAATAAATATGCAGATATTTCTGTCAAACTGGTATCTGAAGCAGGTGTCGGTACAGTTGCAGCAGGTGTTGCAAAAGCCGGTGCACAGACGATCCTGATCTCTGGTTATGACGGAGGTACAGGTGCAGCTCCGAGAAGTTCTATCCACAATGCAGGACTTCCATGGGAACTTGGACTTGCAGAAACACATCAGACACTGCTCAAGAATGGTCTGAGAAACCGTGTCCGCATTGAGACAGACGGTAAGCTTATGAGTGGTCGTGACGTTGCGATCGCAGCATTAATGGGTGCCGAGGAATTTGGTTTTGCAACAGCTCCGCTTGTAACCATGGGATGCGTTATGATGCGTGTATGTAACCTGGATACCTGCCCGGTTGGTGTGGCAACACAGAACCCTGAACTTCGTAAGAGATTCAAAGGTAAACCGGAATATGTAGAGAATTTCATGCGCTTTATCGCACAGGAATTAAGAGAGTATATGTCTAAACTGGGATTCCGTACAGTCAGCGAAATGGTTGGACGTACAGATCTTCTGGTTCAGACAGACAATGTACCAGAACCACATCAGGGTAAAGTAGATTTAAGTGCAATCCTGAACAATCCGTTCGCAGGCAAAGACCAGAAAGTTACTTTTGACCCGAAAGCCGTATATAACTTCGAACTGGAAAAGACCATGGATGAAAAGGTTCTGGTTAAGAAATGCGTAAATGCCATCAATAAAGGTCAGAAAACAGAGCTTTCTGTAAACCTGACAAACATTGACCGTACATTCGGAACCATCCTTGGTGCAGAGATTACCAGAAAGAATAAAAACGGACTTGCAGATGACACCATCACTGTACACTGCAACGGTGCCGGCGGACAGAGCTTCGGTGCATTTATCCCCAAAGGACTTACACTGGAACTGACCGGTGACAGCAATGATTACTTCGGAAAAGGACTTTCCGGTGGTAAACTGATCCTGAAGGTTCCGGAGAAAGCTGCATACAAAGCAGAAGAGAACATTATCGTAGGTAACGTTGCCCTCTACGGTGCAACCAGCGGTACTGCATTTATCAATGGTGTTGCAGGCGAGCGTTTCGCAGTTCGTAACTCCGGTGCATCTGCAGTTGTAGAAGGCGTAGGAGAGCACGGCTGTGAATATATGACAGGTGGCCGCGTAGTCGTACTTGGTAAGACTGGCAAGAACTTTGCAGCAGGTATGAGCGGCGGTATCGCATATGTACTGGATGTGGATAATGTTCTTTACAAGAACCTGAACAAAGCCATGATTTCCATCGAAAAAGTGGAAAACAAATATGACAAAAAAGAACTTCGCGATCTGATTGAAGCTCATGTAGAAGCAACAGGCTCCAAACTTGGTGCGAAAGTTCTGGCTGACTTTGATTATTATCTGCCGCACTTTAAGAAACTCATTCCGAATGAGTACAAGAAGATGATCACTTTAAGTGCGAAACTGGAAGAAAAAGGACTCAACAGTCAGCAGGCACAGATGGAAGCGTTCTATGAAAGTATTGGCGCTAAACATTGATAATAATTGAATATATCGTGTGAACTTATCAATGTTGCCCCGTCATCTTTTAGAATAAATAAAAAGGTGGCGTGGGCCATACCAGTATTGCCGCGGTTGGTGCGGCGAAAAGGAGGAAATCATGGGAAAACCTACGGGATTTTTAGAGTATAAAAGAGAGACGGCAAAGGTTCTGCCGCCAAAGGTCCGCATCGCAAACTTCAAAGAATTCAGGACCCCATTAAATAAAGAAAAACAGAAACTTCAGGGCGCACGCTGCATGGCATGCGGTGTCCCATTCTGCCAGTCAGGTATGATGATCGGCGGTATGGCATCCGGCTGCCCTCTGCACAACCTTGTACCTGAGACAAATGATCTGGTTTATACAGGCAACTGGAAACAGGCATTCTTAAGACTGAGCAAGACACACAGTTTCCCGGAATTTACTTCCCGTGTCTGCCCTGCACTCTGTGAAGCAGCCTGCACCTGTAACTTAAACGGAGAACCGGTCTCCACAAAAGAAAATGAACGTGCGATCATCGAGACAGCCTACGAGAACGGCTGGGGAACTCCGTACAGGTAAATCCATCGCAGTCATCGGAAGCGGTCCCTCCGGACTGGCAGCAGCCCAGCAGTTGAACAGACGAGGTCACAGTGTAACTGTATGTGAAAGAAAAGACCGTGTAGGCGGACTTCTCCGCTACGGTATCCCTAACATGAAGCTGGACAAAGCTGTTGTTGACAGAAGAATCCATCTTATGGAAGAAGAGGGAGTGAAATTCGTTACAAATGTAAACGTAGGAAAGGACATCAAAGCAGAAGAACTTCTGAAACAGTTCGACCGCGTCATCCTTGCCTGCGGAGCATCCAATCCACGAGACATTAAAGTTCCGGGACGGGATGCAAAAGGAATTTATTTCGCAGTAGATTTCCTGGGACAGGTAACAAAAGCGCTGTTGGACTCTGATTTTGCCAAAGTTCCATATGAACTTGCCAAAGGAAAAAATGTTCTGGTCATCGGTGGTGGTGATACAGGAAATGACTGTGTGGGAACTTCTATCCGTCTGGGTGCCAAATCTGTGATCCAGTTAGAGATGATGCCCAAGCCGCCAGTGGAAAGAACACCATCCAATCCATGGCCGCAGTGGCCGAGAGTCCTCAAAACAGACTATG
>OJNJ01001142.1_pt1 | contig 15307 bp, 14 predicted proteins | sample 1597491 | NCBI WGS metagenome assembly OJNJ01 (sample SAMEA2452132, study PRJEB22498) | human gut metagenome | biome: human feces; feature: human gut; material: feces | place: Australia | collected 2012 | reverse complement strand
GGAACGTCTGATGAGGGCGTTCTTTTTTTGTATTAAAATAGATTTCTGCAAAATGGGGAGAGCAAATTACTGGAATGCTTTTTCAAACAGGCTCTGGCGCGGTACGCCCCAGGCAAACAAAAAGACACATATTGTATCAGGGCTGTGAATGTGTTGTTCACGCCATTTTTACAATATGTGTCCTATTTTTAGTTTGCTATTCTATTTTGAATGCAAGCTGTGAAAAATCATTTGCACAGCTCCGCTACGACCTGATTGATCACCTTGCCGTCAGCCTTGCCCTTCAGCTCTGGCATAATAGTCTTCATGATCTGTCCTTTGTTTCCAGAAGCGATCAGGTCTGCATGTTTCTCTGTAAGGTAAGCCTTGATCTCAGAAGCGTCCATCAGCTTTGGAGCGTATTTCGCAATCACATCATATCTTGCCTGATATTCATCTTTCAGATCCTGTCTGGATTCCGGACAGGTGTCGATCTGCTCTTTCACAGATTTCAGCTCTTTCAGGATAACACGGTCAACCAGTTCGCCACTGATATCGTCACGGCAGCCTTCGTCGATTGCCACCTTCTTCACTGCGGAAATCAGGGAAGAGACTGCATCCTTTGTTACTTTATCCTTTGCTTTCATGGCAGCTACCATGTCTTTTCTCAATACTTCAAGTTCCATTGTATTTTCCTCCTGTCATTTTCTATGTGGTTGTTTACATAATGTTCCACAACGTTCCATCAAATCATAATTCTTTCATCCTGTGGCATTTCAGACGACTTGATGTATTTTTTGCTTTGTTTTTTATCATACCACTAATTTTCTGATTTTCCAACCTGCTCTGCCAAAGATTTTTTCAGCATTTTCTTCTTTTCCCGAAGCTCGCGAAAAAAATCGGAAAGCATGATGGAACACTCTTCCTGAAGGACACCGCGGATTACTTCTACCTTGTGGTTAAAGCCATCCATTTCCAAAAGATTCAGCACAGAACCGGCACATCCTGCTTTTGGATTCATGCTGCCGATAACCACACGGTCAATTCTGGACTGCATAAGCGCTCCGGCGCACATCTGGCAAGGCTCTAAGGTTACATACATCGTGCAGCCTTCCAGTCTCCAGTCTCCTAATTTTTTGCTTGCCTTTTTAATCGCGTTCAATTCTGCGTGAGAAAGGGTATTCTTGTCCGTGTTTCTCCGATTATAGCCTCTTGCAATGATCTGCCCGTTGCAAACGATCACACAGCCAATTGGCACCTCTTCCAATGCCCGGGCTTTCTTTGCCTGGCGAATAGCCTCTTTCATATAACGTTCCTGATCTGTAAGCATTTTTTACCTTTACTTTCTACTACTTTATGGTGAATCTCGGCATTTTTGCCGCTGCGCTGTCATTTTCATTTCAGGCGCCGCAGCGGCAATAGCTTTATTATAGGCAGTTCGCACAGGGATGTCAATTTTAACAACCGGCAGGTGGATCAATCGCACGGTACCAGTACCCTCCCCTGCCTTTTTTCACCTTGATACAGTTGCTTTCTTTGAAGCAGGAAAAGCCGAACATGCCTGCCATAAACTGTTCCTGCTGGTCGTAGCTTCCGGGTACACCAAGTATGTACCGGCCATTTGATCTGTGGCACAGAAGGAGATGTCCGAAATTGTAGTATCCGTATTGCAAAAAACGGTTGTTGCGAAGGGCGCATTGTCTTCTTGGAAAATGGACCAGATCCTGGGGTGTAATTTTCCAGCACTGGTTCAGATCGCTGTCTTGGAACGGGCAGAAGGGCTGACCAAATGGGAGTGCTATGGTTTTCTCCTTTTCCTCTTGTTTTGTATTTACTCTACAGGTAATTTTTTGCTCTGCTTCCCATATTCCCCCCACGGTTGGCTCATCTTTTGCTTGTGGTTCATCACTTATCATTTCTTCTGCTTCCAGCAGATCATCCTGCATTTGTTCCACCACATCCTCCACTTCATGCCTGTCATCTAAATCAGGTGTGGAATCTGTTTCCGGCTTGCTTTCATTCTCCAGCTTTTCTTCTGCTTTCTCTTTTATTATTTCACATACGGTACCAGTTTCTTCTTTCTTTATTATACTTTCCTTAAAATTCTCCGGGCGGATTGTCTGGTCATCCCACTCTGTTCCAAAAAAGCCTCCCGATTCTGTAAGCAAAATCATACCTCCCATTTTTTCCAGAGGAATTCCCGAGCCCCCCATATCCATTCCGTCTGTTTCCACCAGACATTCGATTCTATTTGCCTCCGTTTTGCAGCTGCCCAGCAAAATTCCATTCATCAGTCCCTCTTTTCGCACAAATCCATATACTTTGCACACTTCTCCTGCTGCCAGGTTTCCTACCTGAAGACGTGGTTCAATTGTACACATGTGATTTCTCACTTCCACCTTCATAAAGCCACAATTATCTTCCTTTTTCCCTTTTCGGTATTCATATACATATGCGATAAAACGCCGATATCCCACCAACTGACGCCCTCCCCTTTTTATGCATCTCACTCATTAATGTATATGAAAAAACAGAATTTTCATTCATAAAAACGCATTCTGTTTCACTTGGAACATCTGTTCAAATGAATTAATTTAAATGCCTCTCCCCAAATAAGACCTGGTTAATTTCAATTCTTTTTGAATTTTTTTGAATTTTTTCAATTTTTCTGTTGACAAGCCAGTATATTCTATGTATAATATCACTTGCAGTTGACGAAGTGTGGCTCAGTTTGGTAGAGCGCTGCGTTCGGGACGCAGAGGTCGTGGGTTCGAATCCCGTCACTTCGACTACTTGGCAGGGGCGCCGAAAGCCTTGAGAAATCAAGGGTTTCGGTGTTTTTTTATGTTTAAATTTTCTTCTTTTTTCGAAAGCTATATTCTATTTTAACTATTTAGGTATAGAAATATTTATTTTTTGTGCTAAAATATCTTTATCGGGCAGAGAGGATTTTCCTCTCCCAGAGTTTGTTGAAACAAGCTCTAACACAAAAGCAAAATACCATAAAAGCACCAGGAGGATGAACATGAAAAGAAAAAGAAATTTGTATCATTTATGGTTTTGTTTTGCCATGCTTCTGTTTCTGGCGGTTCCTTTTAAAGTAAAGGCGGAAACTGCCACAACGCCAGTAAGCATTTCTGTACAATATGGACAGACAGAAGCACGAACAATTCTGAATATGATCAATGAAATGCGTACAAGCAGCACAGACGCATGGTATTGGAAGCAAGACGATACAACCAAAACATATTGCACAAATCTGCAGCCATTGCAGTATGATTACGATCTGGAAAAAACAGCTATGCAAAGGGCCGCTGAAATTGCAATTATTTATTCCCATACACGTCCAAATAACAAAGACACCTTCTCCGCCTTTTATGAAAATTCAGTATATTATACTTATGCAGGCGAAAATATAGCTGCGGGATATGGAACTGCTGACAGTGTCAACGACGGCTGGAGGGAAGATAACGAGCTTTACGCCGGTCAGGGACACAGACGAAATATGCTTAATTCTAAATTCAACTGTGTCGGAATCGGTCATGTATACTACAATGGCTTTCACTATTGGGTGGAAAATTTTGCATACAGAGATAAAGTTAATACCACCCCTGTAAGTGCAGACAACACAGAAACTACCCTTACAATTCCAGTTGCAACATCAAAAATTTCTAATTTTAATATTACTTTTGACAAAGATGAGTATTCTTTAAAAACAGGTGAAAGCACTTCCATTTCCGTATCAGATCCAACGATTTCCGTTTTCGGACACTGGGGTTCCAGATTTGTTTTTGTGACTGATACCCCAGATCTAACAATTGCTGATTCGACAGTCGCTACCCTTTCGGGTTCCATAACTGGAATTTCTGAAGGCGATACTACAATTAGTGCTTCTCTTTACGGTCTTACCGCGCACCAGACAGCTGCTGTCAAAGTACATAATTGTGAAAATCACTGGGACGATGGAAAAATAACCACACCCCCCACCTGCACTAAAACTGGCGTAAAACAATACACCTGCACAATCTGCAGCGAGACTAAAACAGAAGAAATTGCTGCATTAGGTCACGATTACAGTTCCGACTGGACTATTGATACCGCTGCTGCCTGCGAAACAGTCGGCAGCAAGAGCCATCACTGCACACGCTGTGACAGCAAAATAGATGTAACTGAAATTCCTGCTTCCGGCAAGCACACCTGGAATAACGGTGTAATCACCAAACCTGCAACAATTGCAGAAGAAGGCGTAAAAACATACACCTGTACTATTTGTGGTGTAACGAGAACTGAGACAATTGCCAAGCTTCCAATGCCAACCGTGACTCCGGTTCCAACAGCCACACCAACACCGGCAATCACTTCTGCCCCAACTGTAACACCGACTCCATCCGTTTCAGTTGGAACAAAAATTACAGATAAAAAAACTGGAAACATATACAAAGTTACAAGCAGCCGTTCTTCCAGCCAGACAGTTGCCTTTATTGGAAATAAAGTAAAAACCAGTGTCATCATTCCAACTACAATAAAAATAAAAGGTGCCACCTACAAAGTAACTGAAATTTCCACCAATGCTTTCAAAAATAACCGTAAGCTGAAAAAAGTGGTAATTGGTCAGAATATTGTAAGAATAGGTAAAAATGCATTCTACGGCTGCAAAAAACTTACTTCCATTACCATCAAATCCAGCCGGCTTACATTAAAGAACATTGGCAAAAACGCATTCAAAAATACAAGTCCAAAAGCTACTGTAAAAGTTCCGAAAAAGCAGAAAGCTCTTTATAACCAGATCCTTAAGAAACGGGGACTTAATAAAAAAGCTAAAGTCAAATAAATAATCTTTAAAACACAAAGAACCGGATTCCGCAAAGTGCTGGATATCCGGTTCTCTGTATTTTTCCGCGAGAGCTGCTTTATTTACTCCACCGACTCGGCTGTTCCTGGCAGATCCGGTTCCACTGGCAATCGCCGCAGATTTTCGTTCTTTTTCCCGTTTCAATGATTTTTTTCTGTACTGCTTCGGTAAATTCCGGGAATGCAAGTTTCTGACCTTCTTTTAAGCCGCATTCTGCCAGCACTGCATTGTCATATCTTTTCACCTTCTCGGCTGCCTCGCAGATTCCCTGGCTATTGTTTGGACAGGCTGAGCAGATTTCGTCAGTTTTTACTGTGAGACAAACATCTGCCCCTTTTGTAAAAAGCTCCAGCATTTCCTGCATATGGGCTGTAAATCCAGTGCTGTATCCGTTTCCGATAAAAAACGCCAGGCACATCCCGTGATGAGGGCGAATGGGATATGTCTGACGTTCTTTTTTACTGCATTGGTACAAGCTTGCGTACCCTTCTGGACAAAACAAATGCCAGAGCGATCTTTACAAGGTCAGGAATGATAAATGGAATTACGCACCAGCCCAGTACGGTTCCAAGTCCGACAGCTCCGGAAGTTCTTGTGTATACAACCATGAACCAGATAGTTCCCATTGCGTAGCAGACGATCAGGCCGACTACCATGGAAAGAATCTGAATAACAGGCTTTTTGCCCCAGAGGGATTCCATCGCCCACATTACTAGGGCGGAGAAAAGAAATCCGATGATGTAACCGCCGGTATTGTTAAGAAGAATACCAAGTCCTCCTGAAAATCCTGCAAATACAGGAACACCAATAGCTCCAAGTAAAATGTAAACCAGTACAGCCAGGCTGCCTCTCTTTCCGCCAAGCACACCAACAGCCATAAATACACCAAATGTCTGTAATGTAAACGGCACTGTCATTGGAATGGAAATCCAGGAACAGATTGCGATCAGTACGGCGAAAATAGCTATGTATGCCAGGTCGTATGTTTTTGTCTTTGTTGCAGTTACGGTACTCATTTTCTCCTCCTCGAATGAATATTATTTTTGTCAGATACAATCTAACATAGTTGCGCCTCAATTGTCAACCTATTATTTGTTTTCGGTTTACAATTCTCCTTATGAAGAATCTGGACATGTTTCCTGCATACGTGCTATACTGCTGTAAAGTGGAGGATTAAAAAATTGTGTCAAACATATAAAATTGCAATTTGTGATGACCTTGCCACAGACAGAAAATATCTTTCTTCTCTGTGCAAAATATGGGGCAGACATAACAGTTATCATATACAGATTTCAGAATTTACATCAGCCGAAAATTTTTTGTTTCATTATGCTGAGAAAAAAGATTTTGACATTCTTCTCCTTGATATAGAAATGGGCGCCATGGATGGTGTTACCATGGCAAGGAAGCTGCGGCAGGATAATCAGACCGTACAAATTATATTTATCACCGGATACGCAGACTATATTTCTGACGGATATGAAGTAGATGCCCTTCACTATCTGATGAAGCCCATACAAGAAGAGAAGTTCTTTACAGTTCTTGACCGTGCAGTCACGAAGCTTATCAAAAATGAGAAGTTTCTTAACATAATTAGTCAGGGTGAGATGATTCGTCTGCCCATCTGTCAGATCAATTATGCAGAGGTAAACAGCAATTATATTACGATTCACAGTCAACAGACTATCACCCTGAAAATGACCTTAAGCGAATTGGAAAAAAAGCTGGATTCTCATTTTTTCAGAGCGGGACGTTCTGCTTTGGTAAATCTAAAAAAAATCAGCCGGGTTACAAAAAAAGAGATCTATTTACAGGATGGAAGTATAATCCCCCTTCCACGCGGCGCTTATGAGAAGGTTAACCGGGCAATCATTAATATGGACTGATTTGGGAGATTAAAATGCATTTATTTTCGAAAAAAGCAGCTAAAAAAATGGCTGCATATCAGAAGAAACTGATTGAAACTCACTATCAGGAGGTTGATAATATGTACCGCCAGATGCGAGGCTGGCGCCATGATTATCGCAATCATATCCAAACAATGAAGGCTTATGCAGCCACAGAAAACTGGGACGCAATCAGACATTATCTCGATCTTCTTGACAAGGATCTTACCACAGTAGATACTGTGATAAAAACCGGAAATGCCATGACAGATGCTATTTTAAATTCTAAAATATCACTGGCACGGTCCAAAGATATTCAGGTAATTGCAGATGCTGACATTCCTGTTAAGCTGAATTCCTCTGAAATTGATCTTTGCTGTATTATTGGAAATTTATTCGACAATGCCATAGAAGCCAGCCTGCAGCTTCCCAAAGAAAAACGACTGATCCGCATTTATATGGACATGAAAAACACGCAGTTATACATTTCTTTCACTAATTTTACAGCGGGAAAGAAGTTGAAAAAACAGGGAAATCTTTTTAAAAGTACAAAAGGTGATGGTCATGGTCTGGGGCTGATCCGTATTGATGATATAGTAAAGCGATCTGATGGATATATCAGCCGAAACAGTGAAGATGGCGCCTTTACCACTGAGATTTTACTGCCCCAGTTATAATTCATCCCCCAAAACGTGCAATTCATCCCCGGTTTAATCCGGGGATATTTTTTCTGGTAAAATCATATTAAGAATCTTTTTAATGATACCAGGGTCAAAAGGTCAAAAAGCCGATGCAAGCTCGCTTGCAAGAGGATTTTTGACCTCTTGACCCGCAAAAAACATGAGTAAGTAGCCATTTTCCGAAGAAAAATGAGCGGATTACGAATGTTTTTGAAGATTGCGGGAGTGCAAAGCACGTAGCAATCTGATATCAAAAGAAAAATAAGAAAGAAGGGAAAATCATGTTTCAAAAAAATCCTGTATCAAAATACAGTACTTTTCAAAATATATGGTTCATGATTAAACTTGCCTGCACTTCTCAGGAGAAGAAAGTTCTGGTGATCAGCTTTTTTATCGCACTGTTAACCATTATACAGAACCTTCTTAACCTTTATGTTTCTCCTGTCATATTAAGTGCAATAGAAAATCATGTTTCCATTCAGGAACTGCTTTTTACAATTGTAATTTTTGTGCTTATGATAATGCTGGTATCAGCTGCATTGGCTTATGCAAATCAAAACGTAATTTGCGGACGGATCAGTGTCCGTTGTGAGATTGTAAATCTTTTAAACAAAAAAGCATCCACAACATCTTATCCCAATATAGACGATATGAAATTCAAAAAATTACTGACCAAATCGGCCGAATATACGGACAATAACGATCAGGCCACTGAAGCAATCTGGAATACACTAACTGTACTTTTGATCAATATTGTCTGTTTTTTTATTTACGCCGGTCTTCTTACACAAATTCATCCAATTCTGATTTTGGTCATTCTGTCAACTGCCGGAATCAGTTATTTTATCTCTCAAAGATTAGATGAATATAAGTATCAACATCGGGAGGAAGAAGCTGAATATATACATCAAATGGCATATTTATTAAACCGTGCAGCTGACTTTGGTGCAGCAAAAGATATCCGCATTTTCGGTCTTCGTTTCTGGCTGGAAGAATTATACAGCAAAACAGCCAGGGAATTTACAGCATTTCATCGAAAAGCAGAAAGTGTTTATATCTGGGCTGGAATTGCAGATTTGACTTTTACTTTTCTGCGCAATGGAGCGGTCTACGCATATTTAATTTATTTGGTATTATACCGCGGTCTTGATGTGCCTGCTTTTTTGCTTTATTTTACTGCTGTGGACAGTTTTTCAGGCTGGATTACAGGAATTCTGGAAGGACTTGGCACATTGCACCGACAGTCTCTTGATATTTCCACGGTCCGGGAATGTCTGGATTATCCGGAATTATTCCGTTTCAAAGATGGACTTACCTTAAATCAGGACGCTAAAAATAATTATGAAATTGTTTTGGAAAATGTTTCATTTCGCTATCCAGGAGCTGAAACAGATACTTTAAAAAATATAAATCTTACCTTACATCCAGGAGAAAATCTGGCAGTTGTAGGTCTTAATGGTGCTGGAAAAACTACGTTGATCAAAATAATCTGTGGGTTTCTTGATCCTACAAAAGGACAGGTAAAATTGAATGGAACAGATATCCGAAACTATAACAGAAAAGACTATTATAAGCTGTTCTCGGCAGTGTTTCAGGATTTTTCATTGTTAGCGGGAACCATTGCAGAAAATGTGGCGCAAACAGAAAATTTCGACCTGAAACAGGTGAAAAATTGTATCAAAAAAGCCGGCTTGCTTCCAAAAATAGAAGCTCTTCCAGATAAGTATCAAACCTTTCTGAATCGTGAGGTTTACAAAAATGCAATTATGTTTTCGGGTGGAGAAACACAACGCCTTATGCTCGCCCGCGCATTATATAAAGATGCCCCTTTTATTATATTGGACGAACCAACTGCCGCACTTGATTCCATTGCTGAAGCAGACATTTATCAGAAATATGACGAAATGACAAAAGGAAAATCCTCAGTTTATATCTCCCATCGGCTCGCTTCTACCAGATTCTGCAGCAGAATCTTAATGCTGGAGCAGGGAGAAATACAGGAAGAAGGAACTCACGAAGAGCTGTTAAGGCAAAGTGGAAAATACGCTGCTCTCTATGAGGTTCAAAGCAAATATTACAGGGAAGGAGATGGGGAAAATGAAGACAAATGAGAAAAACATATCGTTAAAAGAAGCACTGCAGCTTAATCACAGAGCATATAAGCTTTTTTACCGATATTATCCAAAATTAATTCTTTCCCAAATCAGTCTGACCATCTGGAAAGCACTGACTCCCTATATAATCATATATTTATCTGCACTTGTTATTGAAGAACTTGCAGGCGACCGAAGCCCTGACCGCATTCGTTTTCTGGTAACGATTACTTTATTATCCGGAGCAGGAATCAGCTTGATATCTGCATTTCTTAAAAAATGGAAAAGGACTTGGAGCGCAGGTCTTGGAATGAAAATCAAGCGAATTTTGTGCGAAAAACTTTTTGATATGGATTACTGTGATTTAGATGATAGCAAAACTATGGAGTTATATTCTTCCATTATTCAAAATCTCAATGGACCTGGGTGGGGACTATACAATGTTCTGTTAAATTATGAAGCTCTGTGTTCAGAAGGATTTTCGATCATTTGTGGCTTATCCATGACCATTTCCCTTTTCACCAGCCAGATTCCAAAAACAGCAGAAAAACTTGTTATTCTTAACAATCCGGTATGTGTAACAGCCATAATTTCTGTTATGGTACTGATTACCTGGTTTTCGCCTGTACTCGCTGGAAAGGCAGGAAAATACTGGGTCAGAAGTGCAGATCTGCATACCTTTTCCAATCGTTTGTTTGCATATTACGGACGTCTGGGCTATGATAGCAAAAAGGCAGCGGATATGCGGATTTACCAACAGGAAAAAATATGCGAAAAGCATAATCTGAGCAAAGAAAATCCTTTCGGTTCCAAGGGATTATTTGCCAGATATGGAAAGGGACCTGTTGGATTTTACATGGCAGCGTCTTCCGCAGTATCTGTAATTTTCACAGGGATTGCCTATGTTTTTGTATGCTTAAAAGCCTGGACAGGTGCCTTTGGAATCGGAGCGGTTACAAAATATATTTCCTCTATTACGAAAGTATATTCAAGTGTATCCGGCTGTATCTCCACCATTGAAGATATGCAAAACAATGCTGTTTTTCTGAAACAGACATTTGAATTTCTGGACATTCCCAATAACATGTATCAGGGAAGCCTGACTACTGAAAAACGCAGTGACCGAAAGTATGAAATAGAATTTCGAAATGTTTCTTTCCGATATCCGGGATGTGAACAATATGCCCTTCGAAATATTAATTTGAAATTTAAAATCGGTCAGAAGCTGGCTGTCGTTGGTATGAATGGAAGTGGAAAGACTACGTTTATCAAACTCCTATGTCGCCTTTACGATCCTACAGAAGGAAAAATTCTTCTTAACGGAATCGATATCCGAAAATATAATTACAAAGAATATATGATGATTTTTTCCGTGGTATTTCAGGACTTCAAACTTTTTTCCCTAACTCTTGGAGAAAATGTAGCCGCCAAAATCAATTATGACGAAGAAGAAGTAAAAAGTGCTCTGAAGAAATCCGGATTTTACAATCGCCTTTCCACAATGCCAGAAGGTCTGAATACTTATCTCTACAAGGATTTCAATAAAAAGGGAATTATCATTTCCGGCGGAGAGGCTCAGAAAATAGCTATTGCAAGAGCTATTTATAAGAATGCCCCTTTTATTATATTGGACGAACCGACTGCAGCTCTTGATCCCATTGCGGAAGCTGAAATATATGAAAAATTTAATGAAATAACAGGCGATAAAACTGCCATTTATATCAGTCATCGTCTGTCTTCCTGCAAATTTTGCGATAAAATAGTTGTATTTCATGAAGGATCTGTGATTCAGACTGGAACTCACCAGGAGCTTGCTGCCGATAAAAGTGGAAAATATTTCCAACTATGGACGGCGCAGGCGCAATATTATAGATAAACAGCTTTTCAATTTCCCTTAATCATGTTAAACTAAGGAAAAGTAATGCTACGGAGGTTTTTTCCATGGACGTACACAGTATCAGTACCAAATGCGCCCGCACTGAATTTGTGGGAACTGCTGTTCTGGATACCATCGGACTTGTAATTTCAGGAGTTGATGATACTCTTTTAAAGGAAATGAATATAGGGACACGCTATCATACCCTTGGACTTTTCAGTTCCCGTACAGGTGCAGCAGGTCAGATCACTGCTGTCGATGATGCGGTGAAAGCCACTGGCACAGAGGTTCTTTCCATTGAATTTCCACGGGATACCAAAGGCTGGGGTGGACACGGCAACTATATTGTGATTGGCGGAAATGATGTTTCAGATGTGCGCCACGCTATTTCGCTGGCGCTGAAACTAACTAATAAGTATGCAGGAGAATTATATATCAGCGAATCCGGTCATTTGGAGTTTGCTTTTTCAGCCAATGCAGGCGGTGCTCTTGCCATGGCCTTTCACGCAGTTCCAGGGGAAGCTTTCGGATTCATGGCAGGTTCTCCGGCAGCGATTGGACTTGTAATGGCAGACACTGCAATGAAGGCTTCTGCAGTTCATATTACACGCTATATGACACCGAGTATCGGTACAAGCCATTCCAATGAAGTTATCCTTGCCCTCTCCGGAGATGCCAGTGCTGTGAAAGAGGCTGTACTCCAGGCAAGACAGATCGGCCTGGAACTGCTGATCGGAATGGGAAGCTATCCGGAAATTCCGGGAGAACCGTATTTATAACAATCCCCCCTATATATTATTGCAGACAAATGCCCTGACAGGCAGAAGATTTTAATGATCTTAATCCTGTCAGGGCGTATTCTTTTTCCTTAATTCAGTCTGTAAACCTCCGCACTCTGAAGTCCAAATGCAAGTGCCTCTGAATGGCTGTTAAAATAAATATCCACATGTCCGTAAGGTGTTCCAAGATCCTCCACTGTATACACATTTCCATTGATCAGGAGCTGAGTTCCGAATGGCACACCAGCCATGGCAACGGTTCTTCCCGCTGTAGGAACAGTTCCGCTGGCTGTCAGGTTTCCTGCTGTTCCGCAGCACTGTGCACAGTTACAGTATGCGGTGAGAGTAAAGGTTCCAAGGTAGGTTCCCTGTGAAGATGAACTACTGCCCTCGGAAGAACTGTCGGAGCTTTCACTGCTGTCCGATGACTCGGTATAAGAATCATCATAGGCACTGCTGTCATCTGCGTCCTGATTGGAATCACTTTCAGACTCGCTGTAGTCATCGTAGGATTCCTCTGTGCCATAGTTTCCCCCGTCACTTGGTGACTGGGCGGCAGCCTCAGCTTCCTGGGCTACCTGCGCCTCCTGGGCTGCTTTCTCTGCCTCTGCAGCCTGCAAAAGGCTGTAAATACTGCTGTCTGCATTACTGATCTGTGTATTTAAAGCACTGATTTCATCCTGGCTGGCACTGATCTGATAAATATAGGACTGAATGTTCTCATTTGTGCTTGCAGTAAGTGCCTGTACCTCTTGCTGTTTGGCAGATTTCTCTGCCAGAAGTTCATTAATATTCTGAGCTTCCTCTTCTGCCTGCTCTTCCTGGGCCTTGATATCTGCCTGAAGGGCTTTATATTTAGCAAGCATGTCTCTGTCATACTGGGAAATCTGGGCTATATTTTCTGCACGGTTCAGAAACTGAGCCAGATCTTCTGAGGACAAAAGCAGCTCCAGCATGGAAGCACTTCCATTCTCATACATGTATACAATACGCTTCTTCATATCCTGATACTGCTTGTCCGCTGTGGCCTTGGCTTCCTCAAGCTGGGTATTCAGAGTTTTCAGCTGCTCTTCTTTCTCCGCTGCCTGAATTCCAAGCTCAGATACACTGTTGGTAAGGTCTGTATACTGAGCATTCAGCTCTTCCAGATAGCTTTCAAGCTCCTGCTTCTTGCTCTCCAGAGATGCCATGTTGGACTGCTGCTGTGCCAGTTCTGCCTGCGCAGCTTCTTTCTGTGCCTGTACATCAGCGATCTGTTCCTCCGTAGAAGAAGCAAATACTGCCCCGTGCATAGAAACAATCATGATTCCAGTTAACAACATTGAAAAAATCTTTTTAAATCTCATCTATGTAAACACCTCGTTATTTTTTTCGTATGTCAAGTATAACATATTTCGTAATTTTTTCAACACTTTTATTTAACTTTTGTAACATTTACGTAATATTTCACAATTATCCAGAATCTGGAAAGATAATGAAATACATGGTTATAGAACAAATTCAGGCACAATATACCGTGAAATAGTTTGGGCAAATCACAGGAATGTTTTTGCAAAAAATATCCCGCATTTCATGAATCTCTCCATAAAATGCGGGATGTAAAAACCTCTCTCCTTCTTATACCGCAGCTTCTTCCTCTGCTGCAGCTTCCTGGTATTTCTCGAGAATGATCGTCTGGATCTTGTCACGAGTGGAAGAATTGATTGGATGCGCGATATCCCGATATTCTCCATCGGTTGCTTTGCGGCTTGGCATTGCGATGAAAAGACCTTTCTCTCCTTCGATCACCTTGATGTCATGTACTACAAATTCTTCATCAATGGTAATGGAGACTACAGCTTTCATCTTCCCCTCCTTTGCAACCTTTCTCACCCGTACGTCTGTAATGTTCATTTTTGCTGCCCCTTTCCTCTTAATCGCATTTACTGCGCTTTAAGTCTTATTATATTACAAGCTATATCTATCATTATTCTCCACAACGATCTCTACTTCTCCATCACCGCTGTAGTACGAATTTGCCCGGATGGTTCCCCGGCTTTCAACGATACAATTCTCGATATGTGTATTATCCCCCAGATATACATCATTCAAAATTACGGAATTTTTAATTACGCAATTATTTCCAACATAAACATCTTTAAACAGGACAGAATTCTCAACCACTCCGTTTACAATACATCCACTGGAAATCAGAGAATTCTTAACATCTGCGCCAGGATTGTATTTAGCCGGTGGAAGATCATCAATCTTGGTCTTAACTGCTGGCTCCTGTTTGAAGAAGTAGTTACGGATCTCCGGTTTCAGGAAATCCATGTTGGTCTTATAGTAAGATTCAACAGTGGAAATATTGCTCCAGTAGCTGTCGATCTTATATCCATAGATTCTCTTCAGATTCTTATAACGGATCAGAATATCTTTTACAAAGTCATTTCGACCTTCCTGTGCAGCCTTCTCAATCAGTTCGATCAGCTGTCTTCTTCGGATCACATAAATACCTGTAGAAATAGTATTATATGGGGAAACCATTGGCTTCTCCTCAAATTCCTCAATCCTGCAGTCCTCATTCATGCGAAGGACACCGAAACGCTCAACCTCGGAAGGATCCGGACATGTAGTGCATACAACGGTAATGTCAGCGCGTTTCGCAATGTGATATTCCAGAACCTTGTTATAGTCCATCTTGTACACGCAGTCACCGGATGCGATGACAACATATGGCTCATGACTGTTCTTCAGGAAATTGAGATTCTGATAAATAGCATCTGCAGTTCCCTGATACCAGAAACCGTTTTCTTTGGTGATAGTAGGAGTAAATACGAAAAGACCGCCCTGCTTTCTTCCGAAATCCCACCATTTTGAAGAATTCAAATGTTCATTCAGCGACTTTGCATTATATTGCGTAAAAACCGCAACTTTCTGAATGTGAGAGTTACTCATGTTGCTTAGTACAAAATCTATGCTGCGAAACCCTCCCGCGATCGGCATTGCTGCCGTTGCACGTTTATTGGACAATTCACGCATTCTGCTATTATTACCACCTGCTAATACTATTCCAATCGCTCTCATTATCTGTCACCTACCTTAATCAAAGTTTCACCGCCTGCAAGAACTCCGTCCGGATAATCTGATGGTTCCGTAACGCCTTTGATCGCTGTGTTTTTA
>OJNJ01001121.1_pt1 | contig 15414 bp, 9 predicted proteins | sample 1597491 | NCBI WGS metagenome assembly OJNJ01 (sample SAMEA2452132, study PRJEB22498) | human gut metagenome | biome: human feces; feature: human gut; material: feces | place: Australia | collected 2012 | reverse complement strand
TTTGTGTCAGAGTATGAGTCCCCTGAGATCGCTGCAAAAAAGGCGAAAGAAGCACAACAGCAGCGTGAGCAGGAACGTCGTGAGCGTGAACGTGCTGAGCGTCTTAAAGCTGAACGTGAAAGCTTTGAAAATAAAAATATCAATGAGATATTTAAAGAATATTCCAAAAATCCATATTACATGGCAAAACGTGGCATAACATATGTTCTGGCTCACGCATTTGGGATCATACCTGTTGTGACGGATAATCCGGACTATATCAGAATGTTCAAAGTCAAGAAGGAAAAAGAGCAGGCTGAGGCAGAGAGAAAACGTGCAGAGCGTGAAATTGAGATTATCTATGAAAAATATGCTCCGTATCTGAAATATGATGTAAAGAGGCATATCAAAAACAGGCAGTTTAAAAAGAGAAAACGTCTTGAGCGAAAGAACAGACCGCCAAGACCATATATTCCGCCACAGCGCACCGCTGAGGAGCAGAAAGCTATCGACACTGAAATGAAACGACTCTATAAGGAGTATCATGTTTCAGCATTTGGCAGAATGGCAAGGCATTTGAAAGAGAAATATAGGAAACAATAACACGGAGGGAGAGTCGTTATCATCGGCAAGGCGTTGAGGATAGTAAAAATAGCTTTGACAATACTTGGCTCTGCCGTGTTTGCGGCACTGCTGAGTGTGACGGTGTACATAATGGTCTGTGGCTGTATCGGCAAAACAGCAAGCATTTTTGGTTACAGCGTACTGAAGGTCGTGAGCGGAAGTATGGAGCCGTCTATACATGAGGGCGACTATATTTACATCAAAAGGACAGATACTGACAGCTTAAAGGCAGGGGATATCATTTCGTTCTACTCTCAAGATGATAGTATTAAAGGCGAGATAAATACTCACAGGATATCTGAGGTTTTGAGCGACGGCACTTTTGTTACTAAAGGCGATGCTAACAAAATAGAGGACAGCGTGACGGTGCAAAAAGTCAGCATTATTGGAAAATACTATGGAAAACTCAGATTTTTCAAGTGGCTTGGGTCATTTGCATCAACAAAGAAGCTCCTCATTCTGTTTGTGATAATTCCAACAGTTTGCATGGCGGTGTATGAGGTAAAAACTATCGCTGAGATAAAAATTTATTCAAACCGTGATGAAGCCTTGAAAGCGGCTGAGGAAGAAAAGGAAAAGCTTATGCGTGAGGCTGTTGAAAAGGAAGTTCAGCGGCTTAAAATGCAGGAAAACGAGAAAAAGGAGGCGAACAGCTTTGAATCAGGAAAAGATAATGAAGGCTAAAATGATAACGGCTATCGTTATTTGTATTGCGGCACTTGCAGGGCTGTTCGTTTTTATCGGGCTTTATATGGACAAGTCCGAGGAAGTCAGAAAGACTTACATTGCTAAGTATATGGAAAATCTGTCTGCCGCCTCTGAGGAGATAGACACTTATCTTGAAAACGGCAAGGATCTTCCAACAAGATATAACATGATACTTTCGGACATGGGTGCGGCAAGGTCGCTGGTGTTTCTTATCGACGATTACATTGATGAGCAGAAAGCAATAAACGAACTGCATTACTGCTTTGTTAAATATCCTGAGCAGATGCAGGGCAAGCTTGAGGACGTAAAAAAAGCACTTGACCATATCACCGAAAATCTTGACAAAGGCTATAGGGAAGTCAACGAGATAGTTGATTCGGTTGATAAAATGGGAAATTAATGCAAGGAGGACAATAACGTGAGCAGTAAAGGGCAGCTTAAAAGAGAAATAAAGAAATGCAGACTTACTATCGAGGAGATAGAGCGTAAGAGATCACGTTCACAATCAGCACTTGTTCAGGCAATTCTTTTGCAGGAAGAGCCTAACGAAATGGACGTTGAGTGGTTCAACAAATACACAGGCGAGATAACCGCTTGCAGAAACCACATGATAGAATTGCAGAAAGAGCTTGACTCGATGAAATAATGGAGGTCGCCAAAGTGGCTGAGCATAAAGTGATAGAGAAAGCAGACAGCGAGGAAGAAAAGAAGAAACGCAAACTGCTTATTATAAAAATAATACCAGTTGCAGTGCTGGCATTTATACTTATTGCGGTCAGTCTGGCTTGGTTTACCATTGATAAAGCCCTTGATCTTGATTCATTTGGAATGAAAAGCGTAGATTCGCCATTTGAACTGAAAACAGTAGGCAGTGCCAATGTGCTTAAAGCTGAGATACTTGACAGCAATGACTACTCTAGGGTGTCTGATGGGAGCAACATCACTTCTGACGAGAACAACAAGATCTACTGGCTTCTTGATGAAGAAAGCGGTATGACGAATGGTATTAATCCTGGTAGTCATGGAAAGCTTACTTTTTATGTTGTCCCAAACCAGTCGGGGGAAATGGAGATACAGTTCAAGTTGAGTATCACAGGGTATGCAGAGAATAAAAACGAAGACGCTGTTTCTTATGAAAAGGTTACTGAAGAAGAAGTAACTAGATTTATGAATGGACATATCATGTTTTTTGAGACATATGATGAGAACAATCACACATATTCCGATTTTCTTCATGATGAAACATTCACAAGGACGTTTAAAGATTGTAAAGTAGACGTTCCGCAGGAAGTGAACGTATATTGGGTATGGCCGAACACGCTTGGTCAGGTACTAATGAAAAGCACAGATGAAAATCTGACAGAGAAAAATGTGCTGTTTGATGATAACAGTAAAGAACGTTTGAATTTTGCGGAATATATGAAGGATAATTTAAGCTTGTTCTTGTCAGGTGATGCTGATAAAGAACAAAATAAAACAGTTGTTGAGAAAATACTTAATGGTGATAAATACAGCACAGCACAGTTATCATCACTAAGCTCCATGTATAATGACGCTGACGAAAAGATAGGTACAAAGGTGCAATATATCCTTGTTGAACTAAACGTATAGATAAGAATATTAACTTTGCACGGAGGCAGTTGAAAGTGAAAGCTAATAGAAATCAGAAAATTAATAGAATATGCCACAAGCTTTACAGCAAGTATCGCAAGAATGTTATTTCTTTAGTTACAGCTGCCGTATTGCTTGTCACGAGTATGCCGCTTGCAGACATTTCAGGTGTTGTGTCTAAAATGGTATCAACTGTCACCAACGCTATTACGGCTATGGCTGCAGATACATATACTGACATTTCTAATGATATCAAAAATGGCGTTTATACCATACAGAATGCAGACGATTTTAAAAAGCTTCTTAATGCAGATCCTGCTGACTATCAGAAAATCACAATATTGTTTTCAAACAACCAATCTCAGTTTAAGGCTTCTGATTTTACAGGAATAGAAAAAGGACTTGGCAATGAAGAATATCCTTTCATGGGAACAGTCAAAGCAAATGAGGGTTCAGCTATTAATCTTCCTATTAATTTTGCTCTGTTTGAATATCTTAGTGACAGTGCAAATTTAGATACTATTATTTTTGCTAGACCGGAAGAAAAAAATTCAGCTTTGCTTGCTGAGAATGTTATACACGGTGATGTGGCTTCAGCTAATAAGTGGAAAATAAAAGCTGATCCTGTAGATGATTCAGGTGTTACAATTTATAAATCCTTCACGTCTGTTATAGGCAATATGAAAAATGGAGCAACGGTCGATCTGGATATCACTCTAAGTAATGGTGTCAAGGTGGAAGTATCAGGCGGGGATAATGCAGGTCTTGCTTGTGGCACTATGGATGAAAACGCAAGTCTTGCTGTAAGCTTGTCAAGTAATTTGCTTGACATTTCTGGTAAATCGAACGCAGGTGTATTTGTCGGAAAAATGAGTGCTGGTGCAACACTGAACATCGACAAGTGCAACGCCTTGACAGATGTAAATATATCCGCAAATAACGCAGGCGGACTTGTGGGCAGTGCAGAGAATGCAGAAATAAATGTCGGTGAAGATGTCGCCCTTACCATGACCGGAAGCGTTACAGGCTCTGTAACTGCGGGCGGTCTTTTCGGCTCTTATACATACAGTTAAGCCAACGAAAAGATATTTGACATTTCAAAATTCAGTGGCATGAAAATGGCACTTGCTTGTTCATCAGGAGATACCGCTGACAGTGCGGCTGTTGGTTCTGTTTTCGGACTGCTGACAAACAGCGCAGATAGTGTAAAAATTAGTATCACGGGCACCGCTAATGATACTATTACTTCAAACTTCAATGGCACTGTCAGGGCAGGCTTTTATGGCGGTATTGTCGGAAGATATTCTGCTAATGCTCTTAGCTCTGAACTAGCACTAAGTGATGTCATCGTAAATGTGACTGGCTCATGCAATGCCCTTGATTTTGGCGGCATTATTGGTAAGATAGGTGATAACAGCAAGGCTTATGTAAGCGTCAATAATACCACTATAAGTATTAAGAATTCCACATCATCACAAAATAATTATGGCGGACTTGTGGGCTATGCAGATCAGGCTTTTATTGATGTTGGCGGCAAAGTCACAGTTACGGCAGCTGATGTTTCTGCAAACCAGAGCGTAGGTGGCATTGTTGGCAAATTTAATAAAAATGGCGTTGTAAGGCTTGGCGGTGAAACAAACCTTTCAGGCTTTTATCCTAAAGGCCCTAACAAAAACGGATGTCAGATAGTAGGAAATAGAGGCAATGCTTTGATCTATAGCTTAAGCGGCTGGTCATTTACAAGGACATCTTCAAAAGTTATAGACGATATGGATTGGGGCGGAGTGCTTCGCCTTAACGATTCCGATCTGCTTGAGAGTGCTAATGGTGTTCTGTCTTTTGATGGATCAGGGCATACTGTTACAATAAATGGATTTTCTAATAATAATATTACCATAAGCAATAGGGCAGATTTTGCCCGTGCAGCTTTGATAATGCAGCATGATAGCAATGATTTTGTTAAGTATAGCGGTGCTAGCAGGGCAGATATGCTTGCGGCAAATATCAGCCTTAGTGCAGATGTTGATATAAGCGACACAGGTCTAACCGGCTTTATGCGTGATAATGGTGAGGATACATTCACAGGCACTCTGAACGGCAATAGTCATAAACTTACCATGACAGTGGGAACAGAAAATGACAAGATAGTTTTCCATACTCATAACGGACTTTTTGCAAAGACAAGCGGTGCAAAAATAAGCGATTTAACGATTGTTTCAAAATTTAATATTGTCGATGATAATGTTTCTGGCGGTGATGCTTGTTATATTGGTTCTGTATCTGCATACAACAGCGGAGCTTTGACTATTGACAGCGTGACCGCAAATGTGACAGCATCTCCAAGTGGTGCGTATACTAATTTTGTCGGAGGTCTGGTTGGATATGTTGCTGACGCCACAAGTGAAGTTTCGTTCACTAATTCTGCTGTAACAGCAAATCTTACATACAATAATAGCACAACAAAGGTAGATTGTACTTGTCTTGGCGGAGTTATCGGAATGGTAGGAGCTGTTACATCAACGCCTGCAACTGGTATTAAGTTTGATAATGTCACTGTTGGCGGAAATATAACTGACAAACACACAGGAAGTAACTCCAGAGTTGGTGGACTTATTGCAGAGGTCGGTGCTAAGGATAATTCAGCTTCTGTTGTACCTAATAAGGTATCTATCACCAATGTTAATATTAATGCTTTAACAATAAATTCTAGTGGTAAATCAAATAGCGGTGGATTTTTAGGGCATAACTGGTATAGAGTAGAAATTGATCTGAATAGTTTGAATGTAAACAATTCAAGATTAACAGTGAACAATGGCACAGAACTGGGCGGTCTTGTACTTTCCACAACAGGTTATTGGAGCATAAAAGAGGTTAGCTTTGACGGTGTGACAGTGAAAGCAACAAAATGTATAAATTTCGGCATGCTTGCCTCAACTCTTTTTGGTAGAGATTATGACTCTTATGGCTTTGACTATTTTAAAGGTGAAAATGTCAATAATTACAGAAGCTCACGAGATGCAACTTATTTTGAACTTACTAAACCTAATGGATATAAGATCTCACAAGATACTAAGATAAATATAAGCCCAAGCTATTCGTATTTTGATGAGATAGCTCGTTGTAGTATTTATTATTCTTCTTCAGCTAGTTTTATGTCTAATCGTCAAGCCATAATTTCAATTCCTGCTGTTACAGCGGACGGAGAGCGTTTGCTGTATATGGACGGAAAGAACTGCAATACCTATCAAAATCAAACAACAAATAATGGTGCTGTGTGGAAAAATAATTCTTGGGCAAGATATTATTATAACCTTGATGTATATAAAAACGGTAAAGCCACCACAGGCGGAGCTAAGGCTGTTGAGTGGAGTGCAAAGCTTTTTGCGGCAAATAATATAAAAGCATATATTAATAGTACAAATATAGATTTTCCAACAGATGCAGAAATAGATTTGACAGGATATTCATTTTATCCTGTTGATACAAATGGTTGTAATATAAAATCAAATTCAACTATTACTTTTGAAAATAATGGCTTTAATCAGTCTGAAATGGTATCAAGCAGTAATGGTGACAATTATGCCCGTACAACTGACGGAATAGATGGAACAAATTTAACTAATTACCATAATCAACATTACATGATGCAATGCGGGCTTTTCAGAAATGAAAATGGAGCTGTTACCATAAGTGGTAAACTGACCTTTAAGGAAAATATCGGTAAGGTGAATGGTGGTTCAGGTGCATTGGTTTGCGGCTCGGTTGCTGACGACACCAATACTACAAAAAAATCTGTCAAAATTACTGGCAGTATCGTTCTTGATGATCTGTATGTGAATGACGGTGAAACAATAAGCGACTATGCCCCTTTGCTTATAAATAAGATAGGCAACATGACAGAGATCACTATACAGAATGTGTCACAGAAAAAACACAGTATGACTACTGCTAAATATGATAAAGGCGGTCAGGATTATGCTGCAACAAGCCTTATAGGCAATGTAGGAAGCGAAAATGGTCAAAATATATCTCTGACTTTCTCAAATATCAAGCTTGACGCAAGTAATAAAAATTCAATTTTCAAAAATGCTACTTTGCTTGAAAGCTTTCAGCATTCTGACGGTGCAGGCTCTTCTGCAATATACAACTATAAATGGGACGACGATTGGGATACAGACTCATCTGGCAATATTAAGCATAATGTAACCTACGGAAAAGAAGTGTCTGACACCAAAAAGAATCGTGTAGATGATGTGAGCAGGCAGAATAAGTATCATGGCGATTGGAGTAGAGATGACAGGTATACTTCCCCTGTCAAAAATAACGCAACAGAGGAATATAGCTTTACTAGTTACAAGCCATATGTTGCTAAATCGTATGATACCGCCCAAAACTATGATGAGATAGACGTAAACCTTGAGCGACCATATCTTGACGAGGGTTGCGGAACATACTCTGATCCATATATCCTTGACGCTTCTACACTTGCAGAGGTCGCAAGAGTTATCAGTACAGCCGCACCCACAAATGGCTGGCAAGTAAACTATAATGCAAATGTTTCTGCCGATAAATCGACTGTTAATGCTAATAGTGCTTTTTGCAAAGGCACTAATCATAAAACTTATACTTATGATGGAACAGGCAATTTCGTAAGCGGAAAGGAAAAAGTTTCAAAAGATAACATGATCAAATATCTTTGCGAGGCTTATTACAAGATAAATGATGATATAGTTCTCGGCAGTTCTTTTGCAGGTCTTGGCGGAACATCAAACAGTTACGTTTTCAGGGGCGTTATTGTTGGACAGAAGAGATCCGACGGAACATATCCAACTATCACCAATAAATCTGCAAGCCCGCTCATCAGGTTCAGCAGCGGAAGTGTTGTAAAAGATATCAATATAGTATATACCAATGAAGTAACGCTTTCAAAAAACAATAATTATAAATTAAACTATAGTACCGGAAAGACGGAGTATTATGGCGGTGTTATGGGCGTTGTGTTCGGTGGAGATAATATCATTGATAATGTCAAGGTAACAAATCCTAATATAACATTTGCAAATAACGATAACAGCAAACAACATCTCATTACGGCAGGCGGATATGTTGGCGCCATAGTTTACGGCGGCGTTATTTTCAGAAATATGGACATCGTTGCCAAAGATAGTGCGCTTACAACCAACAATACTGAGGCAGTGGGTGAAGACGTATATACCAATCTTTTTATCAATCCATATATAGGCAGAGTTGTAAACGGCTTTGCTATCGAAGAGGGAACAACGTTTGGTAAGTCAACTAACCTTAACAATGGCAGGAAAAATTATCTCATCACGCAGTTTAATAGTGAGCTAAGTGATGGTGAGAAATTAAATGTTATTGCCGGCACGACCAATACTATTGAAGTACCTAATGCACAGGCGTTGTTTATGCTTTCTATCATATCACAGTCCGGTATGGGATATACAGACCGTAATAAAAATACTTGCGGCTATGGTCACTATACTTTTACTCGAAATGCAGACTATTCAAAAGTTGGCACAGCTACATTGACTTCTGATGATAAAGATTACAAAACTGCTATCTCAGATTATCAAAGACTTGAAAAGGCTACAAGCAGGGAATATGAAAAGAAAAATTCTGTAATGCTAAAAAAATATACAAAGCCAAGTGAAAAAGGTCTTTATGAAGCAAAGTGGGCACACGAATTAAATAAGAACTTTACTGTTAAACTCACAGGAAATAAAACCTATGACCTCACCGGAACCGGTTTTCGTGGTATAAATCAGTTGTTTGATGCAACAAATAGTAACTTGGGCGACATTAAATGTGATTATACTTTATCTTTGACAGCTATCCAGGGAAATAATCAGACTATAAAGTTCGATACAGATATAAAAGCCTACGCTGTGAAAATAACAGACAACAAGAGCGGTAACACTATTGAAATCCAAGATATGGATAACTATAAATATCGTACCGCATTTGCCTCCGTAAAAGGAGTTGGGTTGATAAACTGTTCAACGTATGCTTTAACTGTAAATAACCTTAAGCTTTCCGGCAAGATCAGCGTTAAGACGTATAACTACGATGGACAATCGTATGTTAATGAAGACCTTTCTACAGGTGGTATTGTTGGCGGAGTACAGAGTTCTTGCAAGTTTATCGGAATAACATTGACTGATCTTGAAATATATGGTGCATATACTGTGGGAGGACTTATAGGAAAGTCAACAAATGATATCAATATAAGTAACGTTAAGTCTGAAAACAGTGGCGTTTATGTGTATGGCGGATTTGAAACAGGCGGTCTTGTGGGAAATTCTCAGAAAGGCAACGAATTCGCTGTTAAGGATTCTAATATAACAATTAAGAAAGTTGAATTTGCTAATCTTGATAAAGGCACAAAAACTTGGTTTGGCGTAGGTGGAATTGCAGGCAATGCAAATATCAAAACGACAATAAGCAATGTTCAGCTTACAGCCTATAATAAAGATAGCTTTATCGGTTCAAAAAAAGACAATAAACCCCTTGCAACCCAGACAATGAACGAGGGCGGTCTTATAGGACTGTCTAACGGAGCATGCACAATAACAAACACAAGCGTCAGCGTCGATGTTTATGGTAGTAATGCCGGTGGATTCGTTGGAATAAACAAAAACCAGTTGTCTATCAATGACTGTTACTATGGAGAAACATCTGAAACATCAGATTGCGGTGTTTATGGCTATACAAGTTCAGGCGGAATGGTCGGCACACAAAATGCGGCTGTGACTATATCAAAGTCTGCTGTAAAAAATGCAACGATAGGTATACCAGCTGCTAAAAATGGTGATGCAGGTATCGGAGGTTATGTTGGCATTAAAACAAGCGGTGATCTGAAGATATCTGATTGTGAAGTCAACAATGTTACTCTGTCAGCAGAAGATAAGTCCAATGGTGCGGGTGCAGGCGGCGTGATCGGTCATAATGACCGTGGCAGCACATATGCTTATGATATTCTCATAAATAAATTAGGCTATGTAAGAGGCAACAACAGCGTATCTGTTTCTAACTTGATAGGTTGGAACTATGATAAAAATCTATCATCTAAATTTATTGGAGTATCGGTAAATAACACGGATTGTTTACCTGATATACAGTATAATGCTTCACAGATACCTGCCAGCTTCACCGCAGTTCACTCCGACTACAACGGTACTCAGGACAATACCAAAAATATCGGTGATGGAAGCGGTACACACGTTGATACCTATTCACCTTATGTCAATATAAACCCAAGCAAAACCATTGGAGATAAAATTTTCACAGGCGATCTTGTTGGCGGAAATATGCAGACTATCATTAGTGACGCTGCTTCTTATACGAATGGCACAAAGACAAAATCCTATGGCATAAACAGTACCATAAAGACATATGCAGAGGATCTGGCTAATTCAAAGCTTACAACATTTCGTCAGGCCTCTGAGCTTGATGTTCAGGAGCTGAATGATCTTCCAGTTTTGCTTATAGATGATAACTCATCGTTGAATATCACACAAATGCTCGCAAAGTATATCTCAGTTGTGACAAATTGTGATGTTTGCGACAGCAGTTCAAATAAGCTGAAAACAACAGATCTTATGAATGTAAGCACAGCGACTTATGTGTATGATAACGATGTTTTGAAAAAATCAGACAAAAGCACTCTTACGTTTAACAGCAAGACAGGATATTTTAAGGTCACAGACGGTCAGTATGACAATGACGGCACAAACAGATTTACTGTCATTACTCTTGATTATATCGACCCAACGGGAAGTGGCAAAACTGCTCTTAGACTTCATATTCCTGTTTTTGTAAGAAAGGTGCTTGATTTCAGCTTCCAATCTTACGTTATCTCAGGCACAGACTATAACCATTCTCACTATACGGATAAAACAAAGCTTGCTTTTGAGAGCTTTGATGCACCTGTTACTACTTATTTTAAGTATTCCTATTACAAATCCGCTAACGAATGGGAAAAAATGCTCAATAACGGTGACAGTCTGCTTTGGAGCTTTGATAAAAAGCTTTATCTTATTGGTGATAATGCCACTGACAGTGGTGTGCTTACCGATGATACAAAGCTAACTCTTGTTGATGCAAATAACAATGACAAGACTTACCATTCTACCGCAAGTGATGCTAAGTTTAATAAAACAACCGGTGAGCTTGACTTGACAAATATAAGTGGATTTAAACCGGTTACAATGAATGATGTACTGTTAAGATATGCGTCGGTAACAGCTAAAGAATCATCTGACGGAACACTTGTTGAGACAGCTGATGAAGCTAAAGCTACTGTAAAAACAAGCGACGGCAAGTATTATAGACCTGCTGGTGAGAATGAAACAGGCATTTATAAGATAACTGTTTCAGCGAATAGTGATACACCTAAAAATGATAATGACGAAATGATAATAAGCGAGAACTATTATCTCACTATCAATATTCCGGAAACGGGAAGCACAAAAAAAGTCATCAAAAACTTTGTGAATTATTATAGCGGTAATAAGCCAAGAAAGCTCAATGGCAATATTCCTACAAACCTTGTCCAAGTGACAAATAATGACACTGGTGCATATGTTATTGCAAACTTTTTTACACAGCTAGTAAGTGTGACGGCTCATGACCCAGAGGAGATAACAGCGTCAAATAATTTTGTCCGTGCGACAATGACGTCAAAAATAAGCATTGATCAGAGTCTTAGAGATACATTTAATGGCTATAAGAGTGACGATTTCAATATGTATCAGGCGTTTAAATTCTCTATGAAGAACTTTGATGAAAACGATGCGGGAGCTAATGCAAAGATCATTGCAGGAACTTCGGTGAATGTTGATTACAGCATTTTAAACAGTTCAGACACAGAGTTATCAAATGCAAAAATAAGCAAGACTGAGACACTTTCAGAAGCTAAAGACAGCTATATGCTGATGTATCCCGATTCGGTCTACGATTATATCAATAGTGACACAAATGGTTCTATAACTGTCAAGGCTGATATCAGCTTAACTTATGGTACTGCAGGGATCATAGATCAGTTTCCTGAACGTAAGGACGGGGATACCAAAACCGGTATAGGCGTAAATGCGTCGTCTTATGTTGCATATAGTCAGAACAATATTGAGAACAGCTCTATCTCTGCAAGTGGAGTTATGCCTGCCAGACGCTACTATAGAAAGGCAATGACGGTGGCACAGCTAAACTATAACGTTGCAGAGTCAACGGTTCTTGAGTCGAAGGATTCACCATTTTCGCAGCTTGGTATCAATGCCAAAGATATGACTACAGAAGAAATGGCAATAACAGCAAATGCTATCTATGATCTGTCTGCTTTGAGTCGATCAACAAAGGACAGTGGCAAAAAAATACAGTATACAATGAGGTTGTATGTTAAGGACAATAGTGGCGATTATAAGCAGACAAACGATATTAGCAAATACCTCAGTAGCTTTACTTTGGAAAACGCCGCATCAAGCAGTGGTCTGAATGGCAAGGAGTGCGTTTTTACCACTGAATATAATGGCGAAGAACAAAGCACAGCCGTTACGAAATTTACAGTAAAAACAGGCAAGGCTTTTGAGGAGCAGGGACTTACCTATGCGAACTATAGAGTTGAGCTTACCGCAGTATTGCTTAATGACAACAACTCAGTTGTTAATGGAACTACCTCAAGCGACTATGTTGTTTACACAAACGCAAAAATAGAAACAGGCTTTATAAATTCATAATAAGCAGGCTTTTCAGGAGAAAATTATGGCAAAAAGCATTTTTGGAAAATTCAGAAAATTAGAAAAAAAGAAGAAGCTCCAGCTAGTCATAGCAGTATCCATCTCGGTGGTACTGCTTGTGGCACTGCCTGTTTATGCGTGGTTTACTCATAAGCGTTCTATTGCTCTTACAACAAAAATAAATGCCCCTACTCAGCTTTATATCACCGCAGGAAACAAAGAATCTGTGGCAAACCTTGAAATGGCAGATATAGACGTTGAGAACGGCAGTTATAAAGACTTTGTTTTCGGCATAGGCGGGGCAGACGTGCAACAATATCAAATACAGCTTGCACATACAACGAATATCCCTTTTGAGTATGAGATATATCGTGCGAAAAGCGTCAGTGAAACTGAAAAATCAGAAGCTGTCGTTTATGTTTCAGATGAAGAGAATAAAACGTTTTATTACAAAATAGACGGCAATAAGATCTCGGGACATTATCTCAATCAGCAAGGCTCGGAGATACTTGCTAACAGCACACTTCACGAAAAGTCCTATGACAGCTACGGCAATGTTCAGAAAAATGCCGAGGCGCTTTATTGGCAGTCTGATGGTCTAAGTGTAAATGATGCAGAAAACCCGTTTTGCGATTATTTTATAATAAGAGTAAAATGGAATAAAAACGTCCAAAACAATAAAGAAACTGATATGGTCTACCTTACAGTTCAAAGAAAGTAATAATTCACCAAATAGAGAGGAGGGTGGCTGTTATGAAAGACAAATTTATAAAAAAGCTTAAAAGATCGTGGCTTGCAATATGGATAGCTTTTGCGGCAGCCGCACTCAGTACTATTGGCGTCCTGGCGGCTTATACCAGCGTTTCAAGTGTAAAGCGAGTTGTGTCCACACAAAAGGGAGCTGGTATGCTGTTTTCATCTAATTATCTTACAACAGATGAAAATGATCTTCCAAGGACGATAACTTTTAGCAGTATGGAAAACTCGCCTTGTGTGACAGTCAATGTGTGCAACTATCCGCAAACATTGATAAAGCATAATGACAAGGATATCACATACACTTTGACAGTCGAGCTTGTGGACAGCAACGGAAATGCCGTTACCGGAGAAGAAACTGCAAAATACTCAGTTGAATATAACGGTGAAAAAAAGACTTTTGGAAGCAATTCAAAAATAGAGTTTTCACTTCTGAAACTTATGGCTGACGATTTCAACAAGCATGAATTTGTGCTGACTTTTGATAAGTCACAGCTCACAAAGTCTGACATATACATGAGAGTGACAGCCACTCCTACAAATCAGGCAGAGTTGAAACCACTCTCCGCAAAGCTTGGCGTTATCTATATAAATAATAACACATCAGCAACATGGACAGGCACATTCATCGACAATGCTACCTCGCCTAAAGATCTTGACGGCTTCAACTACCGCCTGTCAGGCAGTGGCGAGGGTACTGTAACCCTGACTTGGAATACGAACTATGTTGATATCAGCCCATGGTTTAAGAATACTTATGATCTGATTATTTCAAAGGACAGTTCTGTCATAGCCACTGCAACTTTGAAAGTCAATTCTGCCGAGAAAAATCAATATGACATTCAATTCTATCGAACGAACGGCATTAACAGTGCAGAGCAGTGGTCTGACGGTAATCATATCAATATTACGGTAACTGGTACGGGATTTGTTTCAATGAGTTTCACTCAAAGCGCAACGAAAGAGAATTAGAATATGTACAAAAAAACGGACTGCAAACAAAATGCAGTCCGTGTATTTTTTCTGTAGGGGCGAACAGTGTTCGCCCGTTTTTTTATATCCGTATAATGTCCAAGTACGAAAGCTTAGAGTGCAGATTTCAAAGCCTCAGCAAGCTGGGCAGGACATGATGTGCCACGTCCGTTGCAGTCGATACCCTCAAGTCTGTCAATAACGTCTTGAACCTTCATGCCCTCAACAAGCTTTGATACACCCTGTGTGTTGCCATTACAGCCACCTGTGAAATGCACTTTCTTTACGATACCGTCCTCTACTTCGATATCTATTTTTCTTGAACATACTCCCTTTGGAGTGTAGCTTATCGTTGCCATTTGAAAAACCTCCTAAATTCTTGCTACGCCTGTTTCTCTTGCAGCCTTTGCCACAGCCTCAGCCACAGCGACCGGTACAGACCTGTCAAAAGAGTTCGGCAGTATAAATTCCGCATTGAGCTTGTCCTCAGGCACACAGCCTGCAATAGCCTTTGCGGCAGCCATTTTCATTTCCTCGTTGATGTCAGAAGCCCTTACTGCAAGCGCACCCTTGAAAATTCCAGGGAAAGCGATAACGTTGTTTATCTGGTTAGGGAAGTCTGAACGTCCTGTGCCAACGATAAACGCACCTGCCGCCTTTGCTTCGTCAGGCATTATCTCAGGAGTCGGGTTAGCCATTGCGAAAAGTATAGGCTTATCATTCATGGATTTAACCATTTCAGCGGTCACAAGCTTTGGCTTGGAAACACCTACGAAAGCGTCTGCACCCTTGAGTGCGTCGGCAAGAGAGCCGTGAAGCTTGTTCTTGTTTGTTACCTTTGCCATTTCAGCGTGAGCCTCGTTAAGATAATTGTCGCCCTCGCAGATTATTCCCTCACGGTCTACCATGATAAGGTTGCCGATACCGAGAGAAAGCAGCAGCTTTCCTATAGCACAGCCGGCTGCACCTGCGCCGTTTATAACTAGTGTGATGTCGCTTATCTTCTTGTTTG
>OJNJ01001110.1_pt1 | contig 15492 bp, 13 predicted proteins | sample 1597491 | NCBI WGS metagenome assembly OJNJ01 (sample SAMEA2452132, study PRJEB22498) | human gut metagenome | biome: human feces; feature: human gut; material: feces | place: Australia | collected 2012 | reverse complement strand
ATGGCAAAAGGGCAAAGTAAGAAGGAAAACAGAATAGAACTTGCGATCATTATGGTTGTGGCATTTATGGCAAGTTATGTCTTTGATATTAGTGTGATCTACATTATTCTTGCATGTATTGGAGTTGGAATCGTACAATATGGTATTTCAAGAAAGAAGACAGGAGGCAGAAAATGATCTATCTGCAATTATTTTTAAGTTTCTTAAAGATTGGAGCATTTAGTTTCGGAGGCGGATATGCAGCAATGCCAATGATACAGCAGCAGATGGTAGACGTATATCACTGGTTGTCTGTCTCTGAATTTGGAGATCTCGTAACGATTTCGCAGATGACACCGGGACCGATCACAATTAATGCGGCGACTTTCGTGGGCATAAGAGTCGCAGGGTGGCAAGGAGCATTATGTGCAACGATGGGATGTGTATTCCCTGCGTGTGTGATCGTGACAGCAATTGCTTATTTTTATGTAAAATATCGTCATATGGAAGGACTACAAATGGTGTTAAATACTTTACGTCCTGCGGTGATCGCACTGATCTTGACTTCTGGAATTACGATTCTTGCACAGACATTTTTTCAGGGAAGTCATATAGATCTTCAACAGATCAACTGGATACAGGGTGGTATTTTTATCATTTGTATGTACCTTTTATTGAGAAAGAAAAAAGATCCGATCATTGTCATGCTGTTTGCGGGTGTGCTAAATGTGATTGGAAGCTTTTTCATTTCATAGGAAATTTCAATGAAATCCCCTATGAAATAAAAAAGCCCTCCGGATGGGAATATAAACGATGAGAGTGGTAAAAGTATAAATAAAACAATAGGAAGTGATAGATTTGAGTAAGATACAAGAAGCGAAGAAACTATTAAAACAATACTTTGGATACGATGAATTCCGCCAAGGTCAGGAACAATTGATCGAGGCAGCATTAAATGGGCAGGATGTCTTAGGGATCATGCCGACAGGAGCAGGAAAGTCTCTTTGTTTTCAGATTCCAGCATTGATGATGGATGGAATTACACTTGTGATCTCTCCACTGATCTCGCTAATGAAAGATCAGGTTGGGGCACTGAATCAAGCCGGAATTCATGCGGCATTTTTAAATAGTTCTCTGACACAGGGACAGTATCATACCGCATTAAAATATGCGATGCAGGGAAGATATAAGATCATTTATGTGGCACCAGAACGCTTGGAAACAGAAGGTTTTATCAATTTTGCGCTAAATAGTGGAGTGAAGATATCAATGTTGGCAGTTGATGAGGCACATTGTGTGTCACAGTGGGGGCAGGATTTCAGACCAAGTTATCTAAAAATTCTGGAATTTTTAAAGAAACTTCCGTATCGGCCTGTACTGACTGCATATACAGCAACAGCGACAGCAGAAGTCAGGGATGATATTATGGATATTTTGAACCTGAGAGATCCATTTGTATTAACGACAGGGTTTGATCGGGAGAATCTTTACTATGCAGTAAAACGTCCAAGGGATAAGTATAGAGAATTACTAAGTTATTTAAAAGAAAAAGAAGAAAAGATGCCAGGAAGCAGCGGGATCATTTACTGTTTATCTAGGAAAAATGTTGAGGAAGTCTGCTATCAGTTAAGAGAAGATGGATTCTCCGTGACAAGATACCATGCAGGATTATCGGATGAAGAACGAAAGGAAAATCAGGAAGATTTTATCTATGACAGAAAGCAGATCATGGTAGCGACAAATGCCTTTGGAATGGGAATCGACAAGCCGGATGTCCGTTTTGTTGTTCATTATAATATGCCGAAGAACATGGAAAGTTATTATCAGGAAGCAGGAAGAGCAGGACGTGATGGAGAACCTGCGGAATGTATCTTATATTATGCGCCGATTGATAACCGAACCAATCGTTTTCTGATCGAAAATGGAGAGGAGAATGAGGAATTAGATGCGATCACAAAGCAGATCGTGATGGAAAGAGACTGGGAAAGACTTCGTCAGATGACATTTTACTGCTATACGAAGGAATGTTTACGTCATTATATTTTAAATTATTTTGGAGAACAGACAAGCGGATACTGTGGAAACTGCTTAAACTGTCTGACCGAGTTTGAAACGGTTGATGCAACAATGGAAGCGAAAGCTATCATCCAATGTATTAGAGATTGTTATCGAGATTTCGGACTATCCACGATCGTTGATATTTTAAAAGGTTCAAAGAGCCAGAAAGTATTAAGCCGTCATTTAGATGAGAATTCACAATATGGAGCATTGGCATCAGAAAGCATTGCAAGGATACGACAGATCATCAATGAAATGTTAGTCTATGGATATCTGGAAATGACAGCTGATGAATATCCGGTTTTAAGCGTTGCAGATATTACTAAGATTGATGATAACTGGAACTTTGAGATCAAGATTCCAAAAGAAGTCGAAAAAGAGAAAGAAGAACGCAAGATTCAGACGAAGAAACGTAAGAAAGCAGGGGCTGTGGCAGCACTTGCTGAGGAAGATACAGAATTGTTCGAAGCATTACGTGTACTTCGAAGAATGATCGCATCCGAACAGAAAATTCCGCCATATATGGTATTTTCCGATAAGACACTGGTACATATGAGTACGATGAAACCTTCTAATGATGAGGAAATGTTAGAAGTCAATGGAGTCGGAGAACATAAGCTTCAGAAATATGGCGAACGTTTTTTAAATGAAATTCAGAAATATAAATAAAATACATAGATAATAGGAAAAGGAAATCCGTATGAACTATTTTGAAACAAATTTAGAAGAAATATCAAGATCCATACAGTTGCTTGTGCAGATATTTGAATATCAAGTGTTTGAACTTCAAGTCGAAGAAAAAGATGGAAATCAAACAGGATATGTTCCATATATGATGAACGATGCAATTGAGTGTTATCTAAGTTTTCATGGACTTCGTATCTCTGGAAAATATGACAAAGACTATGAAGGAGAGATGTGGGCACAACTGGAAGAACGAGAAGGTCGTTATGGGTTGATTGTTCATCAGGGAGAAGAAAGTGTTTTTACAATGTGGTTTGATGAGATCATGGAACATACGAACTGTTACCGGTATCATGAGATCGGACATTTCTGGAGAGATGGAGCTGAGCAGTGGCGCCAGCTAGTCTATATGATTGGAACGATCCGTGAGAAATATCGCTTTTTAGGGGAAGAAGTGTGTAATGATCAAGAGATGGAGATCATGTCATTGATCGAATTTGCACCATTTTATTACTATTTTCCGATCAATGAAGATCCAGAAGAATGGTATGACAAAACCGAAGAAGGATTAGAATGTATGAGAAATCTTGCTATGCAGGCAGGTGATAAAGATTATTTAAAATGGATCGATAAATATGAGAAGCACCCAACCAAACGAATGGAGATGACGCTTGCAAAGAAACTGCAAGATCCAAAGAGACAAGATTTATATGAATTGATCTGCGAGAAAGTCTGCAATGCTTCTGATCCATATCCAGCAAGGAATTATGGAGAAAGAATCGATCAGAAGATTCAACGATACAGGGAACAGGTTGATAAAAAACTGAAAGAACAAGGATTTACAGGAACGTATCCACAATATGAGAGCGAACATTTATCGGTTTGTGTAACAGAAGAACATCCATTTACGATCTTGGAATCTGAAGATTTTAAATTTAAGATTCAGTTGATGATCTCAGAATGCAGAGAAAAACATCCGAGAAAAAATGCTGGATTTTTTAAAGGATATCAAAGAAAAGGCAAAATAAAAAGACTCGATTTTTAATTATGAAAATCGAGTCTTTTCTTTCACTGATTTATTTATTCTTCAGCCGCTTCTTCGTCTTCATCTTCAGGAACAGCTTCAGGTTCTGCGATGTTAACGATCAGAGTATCTTCTGGTGTAACAAGAGAGATCTTGCTGTTAGCAGCTAATGGCAAGTCTTTGACATGGATCATATCACCAACATTGTACTGTGTTAAATCAATCTCAACCTTTTCAACGATATCAGCTGGGAATGCTTTGTATTCGATTTCAGATAAGGACTGTTCAACGATACCATTCTGTACAGCATCTTCGTTTAATAATTCGATCGCAGCAGTTGTGTGGATCTTTTCGTCAGCAACTAATGCCTGGAAGTTAATAAACATTGTTTCGTTTTTCATGGCATTGTAGTCGATTTCTTTTACGATGGCGTCTACATTTTCTCCGTCAACAAGTAAAGTAATATGAGCTCCTTTTTTGTTATCCTTTAAGAATTTAGCGGCTTCACGGGAATCAACTTTCAATGGAATGGAATTTTCGATATCTCTGCCAAACAGATTTCCGATAACATAACCTTCTTTTCTTAATTTTTTAGCCTTTGTTTTCAAATCTCTTTTTTCTGCAGTTAATGTGTTCATAAAAAGTTCCTCCTTGAAAAAACATTAAGATATTATGCATGTTATGGTATAACACCGGAAGTACTTTGTGTATAAAATATATAAATACACAAAAAGAGCTCCCAGTGTAGTGGAAGCTCTTGCTGTATCGTAGGTGTTTCTATGCACTTGAGTTTATTATATCACTACTTTTTAATTTTTAAAGGGGTAAAATTGATGTATTTTTAAAAGAACAAAATGAATAAAAATCACATATATTAAATAGAAGAAAAAAGAAAGGAAAAAAGACTGTGATTTATGATTTTGCCGTTATCGGCGGTGATATGAGACAGGTATATTTAGCCAACTATCTAAAAAATCAAAGATATCAGGTTATCACATATGCAACCAAAAAAGAAGGCTCAGAATGCAAGGAAGGTAAATCTTTTGAAAATGTCATAAGAGAAGCGAAGTGCATGATTGGACCCGTCGTTTTTTCAAAAAACGGGGAAATCACAGGAAGTTCTAGCAACAAAAAAATGTCAGTAGAAACACTGCTTCAAGAAATGACGAAAGAACAGATTTTATTTGGGGGATGTATCAATGAAGAAATTCGACATGAATGTGAACAAAAAGGAATCAAAGCATTTGACTTCATGAAAATGGATGATGTCGCTATCTACAATGCGATCGCAACTGCAGAAGGTGCGATCATGGAAGCAATCAAGATGCAGCCGATCAATCTTCACAAAAGTCGTTGTCTGGTCCTTGGCTATGGAAGATGTGCAAAAGTTCTTGCAGCGAAACTAAAAGGAATGGATGCTCAGGTAACAGTCTGTGCCAGAAATAAAACAGCAAGAAGTCTTGCAAAATCTTTTGGACTTGAGGTTATGGATTTTACGGAACTAAAACGGCGGATCTGTCAGTATGATCATATTTTTAATACCGTTCCAAAACAGATCCTAAAAGAAGATATCCTCAGGAAGATTTCCAAAGAATCCTGCATCATAGATATTGCTTCCTATCCTGGTGGAACAAACCATCAAATGGCGGAAAAACTAGGAATCTGTGCAAAACTATGCCCAAGTCTTCCAGGCATTTATTCCCCGAAATCTTCTGGGATCATGCTTGCAAAAAAAGTTTTAGAAATCAGTGGAGAGATCAAACATGGTATTGAAAAATAAAAGAATCGGAGTAGCAATGACAGGTTCCTTTTGCACTTACACAAAAGCCTTTGAACAGATCGATCGCTTACTAGAAGAAGGTGCGATCTTGCAGACGATCTTTTCTGACATATCCCAGCATATCAAATGCAGGTTTGGAAAAGGTGAGGAATTTGTAAAAAGAGCACACGATATGACAGGAAATGAACCGATGAAAACGATTGAAGAAGCAGAAATCATCGGTCCGACAGGGTGTCTGGATATCCTGATTTTAATGCCATGTACAGGAAATACCATGGCGAAACTTGCCAATGGAATTACAGATACCCCGGTTTTAATGGCAGCTAAAGCGCAGCTGCGGAATGAAAAACCAGTCGTTATCTCTATGGCGAGCAATGATGCCTTAGGTATGAATCTTAAGAATATCGGGAATCTTTTAAATCATAAGCATATTTATTTTGTACCATTCGGACAGGATGATCCGGTAAAGAAGCCAAACTCCATGATCGCGGATACAAGACTGCTCATTCCGACAATTTTGCAGGCATTAAAAGGCAGACAATACCAGCCTGTTCTCATTGATCATAAAAAATAAAAAGAGGTAGCGTGTATGTGTGGAATTGCAGGATTTCTAAATCCTAGAAACAATGATAAAAAAACAGAGAAAGAAATATATCAGATCTTAAAGAAAATGAATGAAATTCAAAGACATCGAGGTCCAGATGATGAAGGGATATTTTTGGAAAATGGTTGTGCATTAGGGCATGTACGATTGTCAATCCTTGATCTTTACAGGGGACATCAGCCAATGTGTAAAAAGAAAGAAGGAAATACCTACGCAATCATCTTAAATGGTGAGATTTATAACATGAAAACGTTAAAAGAACAACTGATCAAAGAAGGAGAAATGTTTTCGACAACGAGTGACACGGAAGTTGTATTAACCGGGTATATCAGGTATGGAATTTCTTATATTGAAGAGTTGAATGGAATTTTTTCTATTGCTCTGTGGGATGGAAAACGGAAGAAATTATATTTGATCAGAGATCGTGTTGGTGTGAAGCCATTATTCTATACAAAACGGGGAGATACATTAATTTTTGCATCTGAGATCAAAGGCTTGTTTGCCTATCCAGGAGTCAAACCAGTGATCAACAGAGAAGGACTTTGTGAAATCTTTGGGTTGGGACCTGCAAAGTCATATGGAAAAGGAGTGTTCAAAGATATTTATGAAGTCCTTCCAGGGCATTTCCTGGAATACGATCGTGAAGGGCTGAAAGATCGTGCATATTGGGAATTGAAAGCGAAAGAACACACAGACAGCGAAAAAGATACGATCGAGCATACAAGGTGGCTAGTAAAAGATGCCGTGGAAATGCAGATGTTATCCGATATTCCAATCAGTACATTTTTATCCGGTGGAGTTGACAGTAGTCTTGTCACAGCAATCTGTGCGAAAAAGCTTCAAAAAGAAGGAAAAAATTTAAACACATTTTCCTTTGATTTTGTAAATAATCATAAATATTTTAAATCAAACGCCTTCCAGCCAAGCGAAGACCGTCCATGGGTTGATAAGATGGTTGATCATGCAAAGACAGATCACAGATATTTGGAATGCGACAATGAAAATATGATCGAAAATCTATACAAAGCAGTTGATGCCAGAGATCTTCCATGTATGGCAGATGTGGAGTCTTCGATGCTATATTTTTGTTCGAAAGTTGTAAAATATAACAAAGTAACATTAACAGGGGAGTGTGCAGATGAAATTTTTGGTGGTTATCCATGGTTTCATAAAGAGGAATGCTTCAAGGCAGAGATTTTCCCATGGTCTATGGATATGCAGCCAAGAAAAATGCTGTTAAATGATGATATCATACAGAAAGTGGATTTAGAATCTTATGCAAGAACAGCTTATCAAAAGACGATCAATGAGACGCCAAAACTTTATGGAGAAGATCGGATAGAAGCTAGAAGAAGGCAGATTTCTTATCTGAATCTAAGATGGTTTATGGTAACCTTAATGGATCGCATGGATCGCACGAGCATGCATTGTGGGTTAGAAGCACGAGTGCCGTTTGCTGATCACAGGATCGTGGAATATCTTTATAATGTTCCGTGGGAGTTAAAATGTTTAAATGGTGTGGTAAAAGGATTGCTAAGAGCAGCAGGGGAAGGAATCCTGCCAGATGAGGTATTGTATCGAAGAAAAAGTCCATATCCAAAGACTTATGATCCAAACTATGAAAAAATCTTATCCAAAGAACTTCTGAAAGTTATGGCAAAAAAAGGAGCACCGATCAAAGAACTGATCGATGCATATAAACTAAGCAGATTCTTAGACAGTCCGAAAGACTATGGTAAACCATGGTATGGACAGCTGATGGCAGGTCCTCAGATGATCGCTTACCTTCTGCAAGTCAATTACTGGCTGGAAAAATACAAGATCACATTGGATCTAAGTTAGCTAGATTAACATAAAATGTCTTAAAATATATAGCCATCCCGTAACTGTAAATGCACTAAACATCGTTGTTAACATGACAACACTGGAAGAAAGAGTTCCCTCATGTCCCATATTCTTCGCCATAACAAAACTACTTACTGTTGTTGCGGAACCAAGCATGATAAGGATGGCAACCAACTTATCGGTACGGAATCCAAGTTTCACTGCAATTGGCAGGAAAATGGCACAAAGACCAATAAGTTTCATAAAAGCAGCAATGGAAGATGGTTTGATCTTTCCAAAAGCTTTTTTGATATCGAAGGTAGCGCCCATCGCCATGAGTCCCATTGGAGTGGCGACATTTCCAATGCTTGAAATAACCTTTTTAGGGATTGCAGGCATTGGAATTTTTAATGCAGACCAGACAAGTCCAGCAACAATTCCGATAAGGATTGGGTTTGTCACGATTCCTTTGACCGTTTTTTTCACAACAGTATGGTCAAGCCCACTCTGTCCAGGTTTAAATACAGATAAGACAACAACAGCCATCATATTATATAATGGTACACTTCCAATGATCATCAAAGGAGCCATTCCGGCATTTCCATAAATGTTTTGGATAAATGCGATTCCAAGGAGAGCAGCACTGCTTCGGTAAGCCGCCTGAATAAATTCTCCACGGATCGTTTTATCATTGAGCAGACAAGAAATCAGAAAAGAAATCGTAATACTGATCATGGTAACGATAAAACAAAACAGGACAAACTTAACATCCCAGACTTTTGAAAAATCAACCGTTGCAAGATCCTCAAATACCAAGACAGGCAAAGGAACCATAAAAACAAACTTATTCATTTTCGAAGCAAAAATATCATCAATCCATCCAATCTTTTTAAAGACAAGTCCTAAGATCATCATCAAAAAGACAGGAACTGTAGCGTTTAAGCTAAAGATTAAATTTTCCATAATTACTCACTTTCTGTAGTATAAGCTGAACTTTTCTTTGGTGTGATCAGATAGTGGTAGACAAAATGTTTCACTGCAACAAAATGTTTTCTCGTCCACACAAGACAAAAACCACTGAAAACAGGCAGAAAACATACGAGAGAACCAGTATGTCCAAAGTTTTTGCAAGATAGATAAGAAACGATAACACCAAAATGGAAACAAAGCAAAACAGAAGCGAAAAATTTCCATTTTCTTAAGGCGTCGGGATCTTTACTGCAAAGATATTCTGTCATAGATGTCGTAAACTGACGTAGGTTATTCGTAGAAAAAATTGTAGAGCAGGTAAATCCATCCCCACCCTTAAAGGAACACCACTGAATTGCCATTGCAAAATACAACGGATAGAGGGCAATGAAATCATTCAGATCCGATGGAAGAAAAGCAACGATCAAGGCTGCCATTGCATCTATAAAAAGACTGACATAAGGAAGATGCAGCCTTGTAAACTTCGGTAAGATCACCGTCAGTGATAATGCAAACATATAAATAAAAACACCAAGAAGTCGCACAAAGAAATTCGCATCTGGGTGTCCAGCAAGATCTGCAAATACAGAGATCAGATTCGAAGTCTGCGCAGAACCAAAGAGTTCATGATGATTAAGAATCGCAAAACCACCAAGAAATCCCCCAACGATTGCCATATTAAAATGGATCCAACGATCCATATCCCTACTACACATGAAAAAACCAGCTTTCTTAAAAATATTTCCAAAATATTATATAACCATCCAGAAGAATTGTAAAGTTATGATTTGTATGTAGGTTTGCATTCACTAACTGAAGACGATAGTGGTTTCGATTACGTAAATTATTTGAATATTATAAAAAGGGTTATCTGTCTGAGTCGAGCGAGAGCGCGTCGCAGACAGATAACCCTTTTTATAATATTCCACCAATAATTTTCGTCATCAAACTAGTAAATTAAAATTTCGTGATCATTTCCATGATCTCATTACTTCTCTGAACAAATTTTGTCATTTCTTCAGGAGCTAATGTTGTATGACTTAACATGGCAAGATCATACAGCTGTTCGCAAATAATCTTTGCATTTTGGGCATCTCCATGCTCAAACAGATATTTCACAAGTGTATTATTTGCATTTAGAGTCAGAACCTGTGCAGGAGCACCAAACATATTAGGGTCCATACCAGGCATTGCATACATCTTCATCATATCCTGCATACGTCTGCTTTCTTCAGATAAAGTGATGATAGAAGAAATCTTTGCATCTTTTAATTTTTCAACGTGAACTTCAAGATTTTCTTTGTTTAAAGTCTTTCTAAACAGGTCAGTTAAAGAAGTCTTGATTTCATCTAATTCTTTTTCATCTACATCTTCTTTAAGGGCATCTTCGACATCCGCATCGATACGTTTAAATTTGATATGCTGATTCTGCTGTTCGATCTGTGTGATAAATGCAGAATCAATGTTATGATTTAAAATGACAGCATCCATATCCTGTTCTTTGAACATATTGATATACTGGCTTTGCTGAATTTCATCTGTGATATAGTATAAAGTTGTCACATCATCATCGTTTGCAGGAGCTGGAACAAGGTCGCTTAATGTTACATATTTATGTTCCATATTCTTAAATAAGATGTAATCTTTGATCTTATCTGCGAATTTCTGGTCACGGATGAATCCAAATTTGATAAATGGACTGATATCATCCCAGTATTTTTCATAAGATTCACGGTCTGTCTTGCACATACCAGTTAACTTATCAGCAACTTTCTTTGTGATGTAATCAGAAATTTTCTTCACGAATCCATCGTTCTGAAGAGCACTTCTTGATACGTTCAGTGGAAGGTCAGGACAATCGATCACACCTTTTAATAACATTAAGAATTCAGGAATGACTTCTTTGATGTTATCGGCGATAAATACCTGATTGTTATATAATTTAATTGTTCCTTCGATAGAATCATATTCTGTATTGATCTGAGGGAAGTAAAGGATACCTTTTAAGTTAAATGGGTAATCCATGTTTAGGTGGATCCAGAATAATGGTTCTTTAAAGTCATGGAAGACTTTGTGGTAGAATTCTTTGTATTCTTCGTCTGTACATTCATTTGGACGTTTATTCCAAAGTGGATGTGTATCACTTAAAGAAACAGGTCGTTTATTGATCTTAACAAGATCTTTTGCAGGGGAAACTTCTATAGTTTCTTTTGTACCGTCTTCGTTTTCTTTTTCTTCAGTTTTTGCAGGTTCTACAATATGTTCAACAACAGTATCTTTGTCTGTAACTTCTTCCTCTAAAATTGTTTCGTATTCAGGTTCCTTAGTTGGATCTGATAAGAAAATTTCTATAGGCATAAATGAGCAGTATTTATTTAAAACTTCTTCAGCTCGATATAAGTTACAGAACTCAACGCTGTCTTCATTTAAATAAAGAGTAATTTCTGTACCTCTTGTAGTTTTGTCTGAATCAGACATTGTAAAGTCCATGCCGTCTTCACAATCCCAAAGAACAGCCTTAGCACCATCTTTGTATGATAAAGTGTTAATTGTTACTCTGTCAGCAACCATAAAGGCAGAGTAGAAACCTAAACCAAAATGACCGATAATCTGGTCTTCAGATGTTTTATCTTTGTACTGCTCTAAAAAGGCTTCAGCACCTGAAAAAGCAATCTGGTTAATGTATTCGTCAACTTCATCTTCAGTCATACCGATACCATTATCAATAAAAGTAAGAGTTTTAAGTTCAGGGTTTGCTAATACCTGTATTTTGAATTCTTCATCGCTAGACACGTTAGCTTCGCCAATCATGTCTAATTTTTTTAATTTAGTGATAGCATCACATCCATTAGAAACCAATTCTCTAAAGAAAATATCGTGGTCTGAATATAACCATTTCTTTATAATTGGAAAAATATTTTCGCTGTTAATTGATAAACTTCCGTTTTTTGCCATAACAAAATCACTCCTTTAAATATTTTAAAATAAGTAGTCTTAAAATAATAAAACTACTGTAGAAAATTAAATTTTATTTATACATTGATTTTTTATCAACAAAATTAATTTTAACGCACAAAAAGCAAAAGTCAATAAAAAATTAGCACTCTACAGAGAAGAGTGCTAAAAATTTACTATTTGTTCATATTTTAATAAAAAATCATTAAAACTTACAGTAAATCACAGTTAAAATGTTCGCTAAGGAAGTTGCTGATAGTCTTATCCCAATATTTATCAAGTGTTTTGTCCATAGTGAAAGTGTTAATTGAAGTTCCCGTTACAATATGTAGGGAGTTGTCTTCGAACATAACATGTATGTAAAGCCCACCAATTTCACTTTCAGATATAGCCATCTGGGATTTCATTAAAATATCAGAATATTTAGTTTTGGATAATGCAAAAACAAGTTTCATCTTGCTGGGAACTTTGTGTCCTTTTATCATTTCGAAGAATATGTGCTTAATGTCCCTCCAATATACAAATTCATCAGGAATTGCTTCCAGCTCATCAGCATTGTAAAACTTTTGATTAATGCGTCCGTTAATTGCAAAAGTATTAGACGTATCAACTTCGCCTTCGCAAAGTAAAAAGGTATCAAAAGCATTGCCTATTAAAAGTTTTTGCATAAAATTATTTATATCATTTATTTTTAAACTTATCATAATGTGTATTATAACAAAGTAAATTTATATGTTCAATGAATAATAGTTATTAATTGCTAATTGCAATAATGTTTATTTTAGATTATAATTAATGACAGTTTTGGTGTGAATCAACTATATTAATAGGAATATAGTTGAATTATGCATTTATTGATTTATTATCAATATGCTTCTGTAGCTCAGTTGGTAGAGCAATTGCCTCGTAAGCAATGGGTCACGCGTTCGAGTCGCGCCAGAAGCTTTGAAAAGGAGAAACTTCATGAAAGATGGTGTAAAAATATTCGGATTAAGGTCTGCAAAGGCGTATAAAATGATTCCGGCACTTTTGTATTATGCTGCCATGGCTTATTTTATTGGCGCATCTATTGTAGGAGAATTACTTCATTATAAGTTTGAAACAATAGATTATATATTAATGATTGAAAAATATCTGTTCTTTGCAATTTTATTTTTTAGTCCGTTGCTTTTTTTATCAGACTTTAAATATCGAGAAAAGTTGCCTTTTTTTAAGAAGCATACATTTGGTTCTTCTTTGTCAGGAATGATAATTGTATGGATGTTTTGTTACTTTATGGCTCAGGTGTGCATTATGAATATGTCCGATACATGGGTACAAAGTAGGGATGTATATACTAAGCAGATACAACTTGAAAGAGAAGAAAATATAAAAAAGAATAAGGCGAAAGAGTCAGTTACTGAAACGGTTACCGTTGTAGAAACTACCATTTCGGCACAGTCCGATAATTAATTAGTTAACAATTTATTTTAATTATATAGAGAGGATAGAAAAATGATTAAATTAGACAAAAAGTTAAAAGTAGGCGTACTTGGAGCAACAGGTATGGTAGGACAGAGATTTATTTCTCTGCTGGAGAACCATCCGTGGTTTGAAGTTGTAACAGTAGCAGCTAGTCCACGTTCTGCTGGAAAGACTTATGAAGAAGCAGTTGGTGACAGATGGAAAATGACTGTTCCAATGCCTGAAAAAGTTAAGAAAATGATTGTACACAATGTAAATGAAGTTGAAGCAGTTGCTGAAACTGTTGATTTTGTTTTCAGTGCAGTTGATATGACAAAGGAAGAAATTAAGAAAATAGAAGAAGATTACGCAAAAACTGAAACACCTGTTGTTTCAAATAACAGCGCACACAGATGGACACCTGATGTTCCTATGGTTGTTCCTGAAATTAACCCTGAACATTATGAAGTAATTGAGTCACAGAAGAAGAGACTTGGAACAAAGAAAGGCTTCGTTGCAGTAAAACCTAACTGTTCAATTCAGAGTTATGCTCCTGTACTTACAGCTTGGAAGGAATTTGAACCAACAGAAGTTGTTGCAACAACATACCAGGCAATTTCAGGTGCAGGAAAGACATTTAAAGATTGGCCTGAAATGGTAGGAAATATTATTCCTTTTATTGGTGGTGAAGAAGAAAAGTCAGAGCAGGAACCACTTAGACTTTGGGGTAAAGTTGAAAACGGAGAAATCGTTAAGGCTACATCACCTGTTATTACAACACAGTGCATCAGAGTACCTGTTTTAGATGGACATACAGCAGCTGTATTTGTTAAGTTTGCTAAGAAGCCAACTAAGGAACAGCTTATTGAAGCATTAGAAAACTTCAGTGGCGAACCACAGAAATTAGAACTTCCAAGTGCTCCAAAGCAGTTTATCCAGTACTTAGAAGAAGATAACAGACCACAGGTTTCATTAGATGTTAATTTTGAAAACGGTATGGGCGTATCTGTAGGACGTTTAAGAGAAGATACAGTATATGACTACAAGTTTGTAGGCTTATCACATAATACTCTTAGAGGCGCTGCAGGTGGAGCTGTTTTATCAGCAGAGCTTTTAGTTGCAAAAGGATATATTGAAGCAAAATAATATAGATTCTTAGAAAATCATTTTAAGAGAAATATGAAAGATAGAAGTATTTTGGTATGAGATAAATATATCAGAATACTTCTATTTTTTATGTATAATTAATTGTGAGTTTAATATAGAAAGGTGAATTTTTAAATTCACATTACGATTTTCGTCAAAATAACTGAAAATTAAATCCTTCTAATACAGCAAACAAAGGAATTACATGGAAAGCAGAGCATTCTCAATGAATGGAAAGACAAAAGTGTATGGTGCATATTCTTCAGCAAAGAAAGTTAAAATTAAATAATAAAATATAATTTTTACAAAAACTATGGACTGTCGGTTAAATTGTCGGCAGTTCGTAGTTCTTGTATTTTTTTTGTTAAATTTAAATTAAAGTATGGACTATTTTGTCATTTTATGAGAGAATAAAAACAAGTGTGGGTAATACTATCAACCCGCAGGGCAAGCAGAAGTAATTCTAATATTACAACTGCAATAACATGGAAATATTCCATAGTTTATATTTCGAAAGGAGTATTTATTCAAATGATTTATTCAAAAGAAGTTGAAATGATGTGCCCAGTAGCTAAGGGTGCAAAGCATGAACCTGCTCCAATTCCAGAAGAAGGAAAATGGGTTCACTCAAAAGAAATCAAAGATATTTCAGGTTTTACACATGGTGTTGGCTGGTGTGCTCCACAGCAGGGTGCTTGTAAGCTTACATTAAATGTTAAAGAAGGTATCATTGAAGAAGCATTAATCGAAACAATTGGATGTTCAGGTATGACACATTCAGCAGCTATGGCAGCTGAAATCCTTCAGGGAAAGACAATTCTTGAAGCTTTAAACACTGACTTAGTATGTGATGCTATCAACACAGCTATGAGAGAATTATTCTTACAGATTGTTTATGGTAGAACACAGAGTGCTTTCTCAGATGATGGTTTAGTAGTAGGTGCCGGACTTGAAGATTTAGGAAAAGGTCTTCGTTCACAGGTTGGTACAATGTACGCTACAAAGGCAAAAGGTGTTAGATACCTT
>OJNJ01001106.1_pt1 | contig 15529 bp, 12 predicted proteins | sample 1597491 | NCBI WGS metagenome assembly OJNJ01 (sample SAMEA2452132, study PRJEB22498) | human gut metagenome | biome: human feces; feature: human gut; material: feces | place: Australia | collected 2012 | reverse complement strand
GCTGCCTATAATGCAGGTCTGGGACACGTACTCGATGCAATCCGCTTAGCCGAATCATACGGAAAAAACCCAAAAGTCTGGGATAACAACGTGGATTATTTCATGCTCCATAAATCCCAACCGGAAATATACCGGGATTCTGTTGTCCGTTTCGGCTATTGCGACGGGAAACAAACATTTAATTTCGTCAACAACATCATGGAAAACTATACCCATTATAAAAACACAATAAAAAAATAATTTATAATAAAAAGTTAGCTTGTGGGGAGGAATCACTTCATCGTAAATCATAAATCACAAAATCTCACGGGCGAATATTGATTTACATTAATATTTTTCATACCTTCGCATCAGAGTTTTGATCATTATTTAACTAATTGCTAAGGATATGCCTTACAGAAGATTACCGAATACAGACGCAGCAAGGATAAGGGCATTAGAAACAGCCTTGAATAACGAAGAGTTTTCTAATATCAACAACTTACCGTTTTCATTAAATCTTAGGCAAAAGATTGAATTCTTTTTACCAAGATTCAAAACGGCAATCACGAATTCTCAATGCGCCAGAGATAAACAAAACGTGAACAGCCGGAAATATGCAGAATATACACGAAAAGCAAAATTATACATTTCTCATTTTCTGCAAGTACTGAATTTCACGATAGCCCGGGGAGAATTAAAACCCGTGGCAAGAACTTTTTATGGAATTGATGAAAATGATACTAAACTCCCGTCACTGGTTTCTGATCAGGATTTACTGGAATGGGGAGCAAAAGTGATAACCGGAGAACAAGAACGTACTCGTAATGGCGGGGGAAATCCCGTGTACAGTCCTTCCATCGCTCTGGTGAAAGTGAACTATGAAAACTTCAAACAAGCCTATGCCGCCCAAAAGCAATTCCAGCAGAACTCCGCACGTTGCAGTGCCGAAGTAGCACAATACCGGGGCGAGGCCGACGAATACATTCTAACCTTGTGGAACGAAATCGAAGCTCATTACGCAGACCTCGAAGACGAAGAAATACGCCGCCAAAAATGCGAACATTTCGGTCTGGTCTACGTCTTCCGCAAAGGTGAAAAAGAAGAAATAAAAAGAAAAAAGAAAAAATAATAAAATGAATCATTGTAAAGAATGATCATCAGAAAGGCCAGACAGAGATGTCTGGTCTTTCGCTGGATATGGAGAACCGTTTTACGAATATTTTTACTGTAACGGCGGATGAGAGATAAACAACAGGGAATGGGAATATTGTCTTTTTTTTATCAAAAGAGAGTTTTACATAAAAAATTTCTTGACATTTGGTAAGGAGAAGTATATTGTATGTGTTGCAGTAATTTCATAAAAGATAGCCTTTTATTCAGAGTGGTGGAGATACAAAGGATCTGAGAAGCCACGGCAACCCCTTTATGTATGAGGAAGGTGCCAACCTGAGCGAGACATCGAACAATAAGAGGATTGAAATAAATTTCAAGACAGTCCTGTTGTTGGGGCTGTCTTATTTTGTTATTGAAGGATTGTGGGATTTACAAAGTAACGGAACAATCCGTAGAACATTTAACTGATTATTTACAGAAAGAGGTTAACAATGGAGAAAGAAAAAATTTTATTTACTTCTGAATCAGTAACAGAAGGCCATCCGGACAAAATGTGCGATGCCATTTCTGATGCGATTCTTGACGCAATCATGAAAGAAGACCCGATGGGACGTGTTGCATGCGAGACAGCAACAACAACAGGTCTTGTACTTGTAATGGGTGAGATTACAACAAGTGCTTATGTTGACATCCAGAAAATCGTAAGAGATACCGTAAGAGAAATCGGCTATACACGTGGAAAATACGGTTTTGATGCAGAAACATGTGCAGTTATCACAGCAATCGATGAGCAGTCCACAGACATCGCAATGGGAGTTGACAAAGCTCTGGAAGCAAAAATGGGTGAAGACGAGATCGATGCGATTGGTGCCGGAGACCAGGGTATGATGTTTGGATATGCTTCCAATGAAACAGAAGAATATATGCCATATCCGATCAACATGGCACACAAACTTGCACGTCAGCTGACAAAAGTCCGCAAAGATGGAACTCTGCCATACTTAAGACCAGACGGAAAAACACAGGTAACTGTTGAATATAACGAAGAAGGAAAACCGATCCGTATCGATGCAGTTGTATGCTCTACACAGCATGATCCGGAAGTTACACAGGAACAGATTCATGAAGATATCAAAAAATATGTGTTCGATGAAATCATTCCTGCTGATATGGTTGATGACGAGACAAAATATTTCATCAATCCTACAGGACGTTTTGTAATCGGTGGACCTCATGGTGACAGTGGACTTACAGGTCGTAAGATCATCGTTGATACTTACGGTGGAGCAGGACGTCACGGCGGCGGTGCTTTCTCCGGTAAAGACTGCACAAAAGTTGACCGTTCCGCAGCTTATGCAGCACGTTATGTTGCAAAGAATATTGTTGCAGCAGGACTGGCTGACAAATGTGAAATCCAGCTTTCTTATGCAATCGGTGTAGCAAAACCTACTTCCATCAATGTGAACACATTCGGAACAGGCAAACTTTCCGATACAAAACTAGTTGAGATCATTCGTGACAACTTCGATCTTCGTCCGGCAGGAATCATCCGTATGCTTGACCTGAGAAGACCAATCTACAAACAGACTGCTGCTTACGGACATTTCGGACGTACAGATGTAGATCTTCCATGGGAAAAACTGGACAAAGTCGAAAATCTTAAGAAATATCTGTAAAATAAACAACGGTTTTCAAAACTACCGTTTTTTCATGGATTTTATAGAAAATTTAGAGATAAGAATATAGTGATATGATATAATGAACGCATATATAGCGAAGAATAACTTCGGTATTGTGCGTTCATTTTTTGCTTAAGAAGCAATTATAAGTTTTACAGAAACGAGGGAATTTCATGAAACTGAAAAACAGAATCATTGTGGGATTCATGATGGTAATATTGGTACCGCTTCTTTTATTTGCTGCTGCCCTGTTTGGAATCAGTGAGACACAGCACAGGAATGCAGCCAATAGTGAATCTGCGCAGGAGACATCCTATGATATTACAATTTCCGATACGGGAAGCAGTCAGGCAAGAATCCAGATCATGACGAAGGATCTTTTTTTTACTGCTTTTATCATTCTTATCTTCACAGGCGTTTCTGTGGGTCTGTGGATATACAGAAGTGTGGCGGCGCCGCTGGTCAAACTGCGAAAGGCAACGCAGAATATCAAAGAAGGAAATCTGGATTTTGTTCTGGATGTCGAGGGAACCGATGAGTTTTCGGAGCTTTGCCGGGATTTTGAAGAGATGCGCCGCAGGCTGAAAGAATCAGCAGAAGAAAAAATCGCCATGGATAAAGAAAATAAAGAACTTATCAGCAATATTTCTCATGATCTTAAGACGCCGATCACAGCGGTAAAGGGATATGTAGAGGGGATTATGGACGGCGTAGCGGATACGCCGGAGAAAATAGACCGTTATGTGAAGACTATTTATAATAAGACGAATGAGATGGATCATCTGATCAATGAGCTGACTTTTTATTCAAAGATTGATACCAACAGAATTCCATATACTTTCAGTAAACTGAATGTAGAAGATTATTTCAGTGATTGCGCAGAAGAAGTAGGACTGGAACTGGAAACGAGAGGAATTGAACTGGTATATGCCAATTATGTTGAGGATAATGTACAGGTGATCGCAGATGGAGAACAGATTCGGCGTGTTATTCATAACATTATCAGCAATGCTATCAAATATATGGATAAACCCAAAGGCATCATCCAGATTCGCATAAAGGATGTGGGAGATTTTATTCAGGTTGAAATTGAAGATAATGGAAAGGGAATTGCAGCAAAGGATCTGCCGTCTATTTTTGATCGTTTTTACAGAACAGACGTGTCGAGAAATTCATCCAAGGGAGGAAGCGGAATCGGTCTTTCCATTGTAAAAAAGATCCTGGAGGATCATGGAGGAAAGGTCTGGGCAACCAGCAGGCTTGGAATCGGCACAATCATGTATTTTGTACTTAGAAAGTATCAGGAGGTACCAATGAAATGAGCAGAATTTTAATTATAGAAGATGAAGAGGCAATTGCAGATCTGGAGAAGGATTATCTGGAGCTTTCCGGATTTGAAGTTGAAATCTGCAACAGAGGAGACACCGGACTGACGCGTGCGCTGAATGAGGAGTTTGACCTGATTATTCTGGATCTGATGCTTCCGGAAGTGGATGGCTTTGATATCTGCAGGCAGGTAAGACAGGAAAAAAATACTCCTATCATCATGGTATCTGCAAAGAAAGATGACATAGATAAAATCAGAGGTCTGGGACTGGGGGCAGATGATTACATGACAAAACCATTCAGTCCAAGTGAACTGGTAGCCAGAGTCAAGGCACATATGGACAGATATAATCGTCTGATCGGTTCCAATGTACGCAAAAATGATATTGTGGAGATCCGCGGGATCAAGATTGATAAGACTGCACGCCGCGTATGGGTAAACGGAGAGGAGAAAACATTTACTTCCAAGGAATATGATCTGCTTACCTTCCTTGCAGAGAATCCGAACAGAGTGTTTACCAAGGAAGAGTTGTTCCGGGAAATCTGGGATATGGAATCTGTGGGAGATATTGCAACAGTCACTGTCCATATCAAGAAGATCCGGGAGAAAATTGAATTTAATACTGCAAAACCTCAGTATATTGAAACAATCTGGGGCGTAGGATACAGATTTAAAGTTTAACTGAATCAGGGAAGTTCCATATTTCAGGCACGAAAAGGCAATAATCAGTGGGAAATTTGGAACGAGTATTGGAAATTATAGCAATATGCATTATTTACGAGGATTGCTATAGTGTGCCGACAAGTTGATTCTTGAAGCAATCTTGCAGGATAAATTTTCTTATTTCAAGGCGGAGGAAGGAGGCGTAGCGGTGGCTACGGCGACCGACGACAACGCGGAAATAAGAAATTTAGACGCAAGATTGTTCGAGAAATCAACTTGTTGGCACAATAGTATAAAAAGGAAAAAAATGGAAAGATTATATAAAAAATTAGAAAGCTATGGGCAGTCTGACTATTATCCGTTTCACATGCCGGGGCATAAGAGAAACCGGGCATCTTCAGCAGATGATTTTCTTTTTGAGAGAGATATTACAGAGATTTCAGGATTTGACAATCTTCATCATGCGGAAGGAATTTTGAAAGAAGCACAGGAATATGCAGCTCAGATTTATGGGACAAAGAAATGTTTCTTCAGTGTAAATGGAAGTACGGCGGCTCTTCTGGCAGCAGTCAGTGCAAGTGTAAATAAAGGTGGGAAGATACTTGTCGCGAGGAACTGTCACAAGGCTGTTTACCATGCATTGTATTTACGTGAGCTTCAGCCGGTCTATATTTATCCACATGAAGATCAGAGACTGGGGATAAACGGAGGAATTTCTCCTGAACGTGTGGAAAGATATCTGGAAGAAAATACGGATGTGCAGGCTTTTCTGCTTACTTCGCCTACATATGACGGCGTTGTGTCTGATATAAAGACAATTGCAGAAGTTGTACACAGACATAAGATTCCTCTTATTGTGGATGAAGCACATGGTGCACATCTTCATTATTCTAAATATTTTCCGGTGTCTGCTGCTGATCTGGGAGCTGACATTGTAATACAGAGTTTCCATAAAACACTGCCATCTATGACTCAGACGGCGGTGCTTCATATATGCAGTGATATGGCAGATGTGGAAAAGATAAAGAGATTTATGGGGATTTACCAGACCAGCAGTCCGTCGTATATTCTGATGGCGAGTATGGATGCATGTATGGATAAACTGAGAAAAGACGGGCAGCAAATGTTTCGTGAATTTACCTTCAATCTGGAGAAGGCCAGACAGCGTCTTTCAAAGTGTGAAAAAATAAAACTGATCGAAGGTTCTATGATCGAAGGCAGTGGAATCTATGATTTTGACAGATCCAAGCTGTTGTTCTCCACAGTCGGAACTTCTGTTAACGGACACCTTCTCCATCAGATACTTCGTGACAGATATCACATTGAAATGGAAATGGCGGCTGAGAAATATGTTCTTGGAATTGCAGCAGTGGGAGATACAGAAGAGGGATTTGAGAGACTGTGTACTGCAATTGAAGAGATTGATGCAGAGATACAGCAAACAGATGAGTCGGAGGAATCGCAGTATCATACTTCTCATGCGAGAATGACACAGCTTATGACAATTTCTCAGGCAGTGGATGCGCAGCAAAGGCGATATTCTCTGAAAGAAAGTGTTGGCAAAGTCAGTGCAGAGTTTGCTTATCTGTATCCGCCCGGAATTCCGATTATTGTGCCGGGAGAGCAGATAACTGGACAATTTGTAAGAAATGTGAGAAGATACATGGAACAGGGGCTGGAAGTACAGGGACTCAGTGATACATCTGCTGAAACAATCTGCGTAGCTGCCCGAAATGAAATTGGACAGGAAGAATACAGCCCGGCAAAGGAATAACATAACAGATATGGGAAAGATTTTTTACATCATGGGAAAGAGTGCATCCGGAAAAGACAGAATCTATTCACTTCTGGCCGCACATAAAGAATTGAATCTGAAAACACTTATTCTGTATACAACCCGCCCGATCAGGGCAGGAGAGCAGGATGGAAAAAATTATTATTTTGTAGATGACGGAAAACTGGAAGAATTCAGAAAAAACGGAAATCTTATCGAGGAGAGAGCATATCATACGGTTTATGGGATATGGACTTATTTCACTGCAGATGATGGTCAGGTGAACCTTGCAGATTCCGATTATCTGGGAATCGGTACTCTGGAGTCATTTAAAAAGATGCGTAAATACTATGGGGAAGATGCAGTCTGTCCTGTTTATGTCCAGGTAGAAGATGGAGAAAGACTGAGTCGTGCTCTTAATAGAGAGAGAGAACAGGAAAATCCAAGATATGAGGAAATGTGTAGAAGATTTATTGCAGATCAGTCGGATTTTTCAGAGGAAAATATTCTGAACGCAGGGATAGAGAAACGTTTTCAGAATATAAATCTTGATGACTGTGTGAAAGAAATCGCAAATTATATAAAGTCTGTGCAATAGTTCTTCTTTTATGGTATAATATCTTACAAAACGGACTGGTGAGGTGATTCTTATGATGGGATTTAACAATATTATCGGACATGAAGAGATTATCGGACATTTAAAAAATGCAATAGAATCAGGAAAAATATCGCATTCTTATATTTTTACCGGCGAACCAGGTTCTGGTAAGAAGCTCCTCGCAGGGACTTTTGCGTCAACACTTCAGTGTGAGGCCGGAGGTACAGAACCCTGCCAGAAATGCGACTCCTGCAAAAAGGCGATGGGTAAGAATCATCCGGACATTATTATGGTCAGTCATGAGAAACCTGGAACGATCACAATTGACGAGATCAGGGATCAGGTGATCAATGATATAGATATCAGACCATATTACAGTCCTTACAAGATTTATATTATTGCAGATGCAGATCTTATGACACCACAGGCACAGAATGCTCTTCTTAAAACAATTGAAGAGCCGCCGGAATATGCAGTGATTCTTTTGCTGACTAATAATATCGGGGGACTGCTGCCGACTATTCAGTCAAGATGTGTTCGTCTTGATCTGAAGGTAGTGGATGACGGTCTTGTAAAGAAATATCTGATGGAGCATCTTCATGTTCCGGATTACCAGGCGGAGATTGACGCATCCTTTGCACAGGGCAGTATTGGAAGGGCAAAAGAAGCAGCTACTTCTCAGGAGTTTGCAGAGATGACTCAGAATGCACTGAGGATTCTTAAATATGCAAACACCATGGAAGTTTATGAACTGTCAGATGCGATTAAGAGTCTTTCTGAGGACAAACAGAATATCAACGATTATCTGGATATTTTCCAGTTCTGGTTCAGAGATGTCCTGATGTTTAAGGCAACACAGGAGATTGACAATCTGGTATTTAAACAGGAAATTAATTTTATCAGAGAACAGGCAAAGCAGCGTTCCTACGAGAATCTGGAGAACATTCTGGATTCTATTCAGAAGACAAAGGTACGTCTGAAAGCAAATGTTAATTTTGATCTGGCATTTGAATTGCTGTTCCTGACGATCAGGGAGAAATAGAATGACAAAAGTAGTAGGCGTGAGATTTCGTAATGTAGGCAAGATTTATTATTTCAGTCCTAAAGATTATGAAATTAAAACAGGCGATCACGTGATCGTGGAGACAGCCCGGGGAATTGAATACGGGAAAGTCGTACTTGCACCAAGAGAAGTAGGTGAGGAAGATGTTGTTCACCCTCTCAAAGAAGTTCTTCGTGTGGCAACAAAGGAGGACGACGAGAGAGAGGCACAGAACAGAGTCAGAGAGAGAGAGGCATTTAAAATCTGTCAGAAGAAGATTCGTGAACATGGTCTGGAAATGAAACTGATAGATGCAGAGTATACATTTGATAATAATAAAGTGCTGTTTTATTTCACTGCTGACGGCAGAATTGATTTTCGCCAGTTGGTAAAAGATCTGGCAGCAATTTTTAAAACGCGTATCGAACTTCGTCAGATTGGTGTTCGCGATGAGACAAAGATTCTGGGAGGAATCGGTATCTGCGGAAGATGTCTGTGCTGCCACACATATCTGTCTGAGTTTGCACCGGTATCCATAAAGATGGCAAAAGAGCAGAATCTGTCCCTTAACCAGACAAAGATTTCCGGTGTGTGCGGAAGACTGATGTGCTGCCTGAAGAACGAGCAGGAAACATATGAAGAGCTGAATAAAAAGCTTCCGGGACTGGGAGATACAGTTACAACTCCGGATGGGCTTACCGGAACTGTACACAGTGTAAACGTGCTTCGTCAACGTGTAAAGGTAATTGTAGAGATCAATGACGAGAAAGAAATTCAGGAATTTCCGGTAGATGACCTGAAATTCAGACCGAGAAAGAAGAAAGTCAAAGTCTCTGAAAAAGAATTAAAAGAACTTGGAAATCTGGAAGATAAAAAAGGAGATTCCAAATTAAATGACTGATCAGCTGGTAAAAGATAATGAACGTATAGATGATCTTCAGAACGGATATTATGTGATACAGGATCCGGATAAATTCTGTTTTGGGATGGATGCAGTTCTTCTTTCCGGCTTTGCAAAAGTAAAAAAGGGTGAGACTGCTCTGGATCTGGGAACAGGAACGGGAATTATCCCGATCCTGCTTAAAACCAAAACAAATGGGAAACACTTTACAGGTCTTGAGATTCAGAAAGAGTGTGCAGATATGGCCGGACGCAGTGTCAGATATAATCATCTGGAGGACGATGTTGAGATCGTACGGGGTGATATTAAGGAGGCTGCTGATATTTTTGGGGCAGCTTCTTTTGATGTAGTGACAAGTAATCCGCCTTATATGATCGGACAGCATGGGCTTCGCAATCCGGATATGCCAAAAGCAATTGCCAGACATGAAGTACTCTGTAATCTGGAGGATGTGGTGAGCCAGGCATCAAAGGTTCTGAAAGAACGTGGAAGATTTTATATGGTCCACAGACCGTTCAGACTGGCTGAGATTATGAATGTTCTCACAAAGTATCGTCTGGAACCGAAAAAGATGCAGCTTGTATATCCATACATAGACAGAGAACCAAACATGGTTCTGATCGAGGCATTAAAGGGAGGAAATTCCAGAGTTACAGTGGAACCTCCTCTGATCGTATATAAAGAGCCGGGAGTCTATACAGAAAATATACTGAAGATTTATGATATGATTTAACCGAATTTTATTTGCAAAGTAATATGAGAGGAAACAAATTATGAGTGGTAAATTGTATTTATGTGCAACACCCATAGGAAATCTGGAGGATATTACACTCCGGGTACTTCGAACATTGAAAGAAGTGGATCTTATTGCAGCAGAGGATACCAGAAACAGTATTAAACTGCTGAACCATTTTGATATAAAAACACCTATGACCAGTTATCATGAGTACAACAAAATTGATAAGGCATATGTTCTGATCAGTAAAATGCAGGAAGGGCAGAATATTGCACTGATCACAGATGCGGGAACTCCGGGGATCTCAGATCCGGGAGAGGAGCTTGCGGCAATGTGTTATGAAGCGGGGATTGAAGTAACTTCTCTTCCGGGACCTGCTGCCTGTATCACTGCCCTGACTCTGTCCGGACTTCCAACCAGAAGATTCGCTTTTGAAGCATTTCTTCCGGCAGATAAAAAAGAAAGAAAACTGATTCTGGAAGAACTGAAGAATGAAACAAGAACTATCATTCTCTATGAGGCTCCTCACAGACTGGTAAGAACTCTGGAGGAATTGAAGGAAACTCTCGGAAATCGCAGAATGACTCTTTGCAGGGAACTGACGAAAAGACATGAGACTGCATTCCATACGACTATCGAGGAGCTGATCCTCTATTATCAGACAGAGAAGCCGCTTGGAGAGTGTGTGCTTGTGATTGAAGGCAGAAGCAGACAGGAGATGGAAGAGGAACAGAAGGCATCCTGGGAAAAAATTACCATAGAAGAACACATGGAAATCTATGAAAATCAGGGACATTCAAGAAAAGAAGCTATGAAAATGGTAGCAAATGATAGAGGAATGACGAAGAGAGATGTCTATCAGTACCTCATCAATAAAACCGAAGAATAAGATTAACATACAGAAGAATTCCCGTTTTCGGGGATTCTTTTTTATTCAGGCTGTGGCAAGGAACGGGCTTTTGTGCTATAATAAATTTGTATTATTATGTCCAGATACCAGAATATATTTGAAAACCTGTCTATAATTTTCACGCAGGGGTTTTCAGATATATTCTGGTGATAAGTATATATAACAGGAGGAAAGAAATGGGCGGAGAAAATACAGAATACGGAGCGGATCAAATCCAGATTCTGGAAGGTTTGGAAGCCGTACGAAAGAGACCAGGTATGTATATCGGAAGTACATCCGGCAGAGGTCTTCATCATCTGGTTTATGAGATTGTAGATAACGCGGTTGATGAAGCACTGGCAGGATTTTGTACAGAGATTCAGGTAGTTATTAATCCGGACAACTCTATCACAGTTGTAGATAACGGACGTGGTATTCCGGTAGGAATCAATCATAAAGCAGGGATTCCTGCTGTAGAAGTAGTATTTACCATTCTTCATGCCGGCGGTAAATTTGGAGGCGGAGGGTACAAGGTATCCGGTGGTCTTCACGGAGTAGGTGCGTCTGTAGTAAATGCACTTTCCACATGGCTTGAAGTAAGGATCTATCATGAAGGTAAGATTTATCAGCAGAGATATGAACGCGGTAAAACTATGTATCCTCTGAAGGTTGTGGGAGACTGCCAGCCGGATAAGACCGGAACAACAGTTGTCTTCCTTCCGGATAAAGAAATATTTGAGGAAACAGTATATGATTATGACATTCTGAAACAGCGTTTGAGAGAGATGGCATTCCTGACAAAGGGATTGAAGATTTCTCTTAAAGATACCAGAGAAGGAATGGAAAGAGAGAAAGTTTTCCATTATGAAGGTGGTATCCGTGAATTTGTAAGCTATCTGAACAGAAGCAAGGAAGCGCTTTACCCGGAAATCATTTACTGCGAAGGACAGCAGAACGGTGTGTCTGTAGAGGTTGCCATGCAGCACAATGACTCTTATACAGAGAACTGCTATGGATTTGTAAATAATATTAATACACCTGAGGGTGGTACTCATATTGTAGGTTTCAGAAATGCCCTGACAAAGACGTTCAATGATTATGCCAGAAAGAACAAGCTGCTTAAAGACAGTGAACCCAATTTGAGTGGCGATGATATCCGCGAAGGTCTGACTGCAATCGTCAGTGTTAAGATTGAGAATCCCCAGTTTGAAGGTCAGACAAAACAGAAGCTTGGAAACAGTGAAGCAAGAGGGGCTGTTGACAGCGTGGTGAGCAAGCAGCTTGAGATTTTCCTTGAGCAGAATCCAACAGTAGCGAAAACTACAGTAGAGAAATCAGTTCTTGCACAGAGAGCACGTGAGGCTGCACGTAAGGCTCGTGATCTGACCAGAAGAAAATCAGCACTTGATAATATGTCACTTCCTGGAAAGCTTGCAGACTGTTCAGATAAGAATCCTGAGAACTGTGAAATCTACATTGTAGAGGGAGATTCCGCCGGTGGCTCTGCAAAAACAGCCAGAAATCGTGTAACACAGGCTATCCTTCCACTGAGAGGTAAGATCCTGAATGTAGAGAAAGCACGTCTGGATAAGATTTATGCAAATGCAGAGATCAAAGCTATGATCACAGCTTTCGGAACAGGAATTCATGAAGATTTTGATATCAGTAAACTTCGTTATCATAAGATTATTATTATGACTGATGCCGATGTCGATGGTGCGCACATCGCAACCCTTCTGCTGACTTTCCTGTATCGTTTTATGCCTGAGCTTATCAAACAGGGATATGTGTATCTTGCACAGCCGCCATTATACAAGGTGGAGAAGAACAAGAAAGTATGGTATGCATACGACGATGATGAACTGAATCAGATTCTGACAGAAATCGGACGTGACGGAAATAACAAGATCCAGCGTTATAAAGGTCTTGGAGAGATGGATGCAGACCAGCTTTGGGAGACGACAATGGATCCTGAGAAACGAATCCTGCTTAAGGTTACCATGGATGAGGCTGCGACTTCTGAGATTGACCTTACATTTACTACACTGATGGGTGACAAGGTAGAGCCGAGACGTGAATTTATTGAAGAGAATGCAAGATTTGTAAAGAATCTGGATATCTGATAATAGGGAGAATAGATAAATGGAAGATAATATTTTTGACAAAGTCCACGAGGTGGATCTGGAAAAGACCATGAAGGACTCTTATATTGACTATGCCATGAGCGTTATCGCTTCCAGAGCACTGCCTGATGTAAGAGATGGTCTGAAACCGGTTCAGCGACGTGTATTGTATTCCATGATAGAACTGAATAATGGTCCTGACAAACCGCATCGTAAATGTGCGCGTATTGTCGGTGATACAATGGGTAAATATCATCCACATGGTGACAGTTCTATTTATGGAGCACTTGTAAATATGGCACAGGAATGGTCTACCAGATATCCGCTGGTAGACGGACATGGAAACTTTGGTTCCGTAGATGGTGACGGGGCAGCGGCCATGCGATACACTGAGGCACGTCTGAGTAAGATTTCCATGGAAATGCTGGCAGATATTAACAAAGATACTGTTGACTTCCAGCCAAACTTTGATGAAACAGAGAGAGAGCCGGTTGTACTGCCGTCCCGTTATCCGAATCTTCTGGTGAACGGAACTTCAGGTATTGCAGTAGGTATGGCTACCAATATCCCTCCTCATAATCTGAGAGAGGTTGTGGATGCTGTTGTCAAGATTATAGACAATATCATTGAAGAACAACGCGAAACGACTATGGAAGAGATTCTGGATATTGTAAAAGGTCCTGATTTTCCTACAGGTGCGACGATTCTTGGAAGAAGAGGGATTGAAGAAGCATACAGAACAGGTCGTGGTAAGATTCGTGTACGTGCAGTGACAAATATTGAGACTCTTCCAAACGGAAAGTCCAGAATTATTGTCACAGAGCTTCCGTATCTGGTAAATAAAGCGCGTCTGATCTCAAAGATTGCAGAACTTGTAAGAGATAAAAAGATTGACGGAATCACAGACCTGAATGACCATTCCAGTCGTGAGGGAATGAGAATCTGTATTGATCTGCGCAAGGATGCAAATGCAAATGTAGTTTTGAATTTACTGTATAAGCATACGCAGTTACAGGATACTTTTGGCGTAAATATGCTTTCACTTATTCCGAATAACGGAAGTCTGGAACCGAAGGTATTAAACCTGAAACAGATGCTGGAATATTATCTGGCTCATCAGGAAGATGTAGTGACCAGAAGAACGAAATATGACCTGAATAAAGCAAGAGAGCGAGCTCACATTTTAGAAGGTCTGCTGAAAGCACTGGACAATATTGATGAGGTGATCCGTATTATCAGAGCTTCGCAGAATGTGCAGATCGCAAAACAGGAGTTAATGGATCGCTTTGAACTGACAGATGTTCAGGCACAGGCAATCGTAGATATGCGTCTGCGTGCTCTGACAGGTCTGGAAAGAGAGAAGCTGGAAGCAGAGTATGCTGATTTAATGGAAAAAATCCGTAAATACGAGGCTATCCTTGCGGACAGAAGTCTTCTTCTTCGCGTGATTCGTGAAGAAATTCTTGCAATTGCAGAGAAATACGGAGACGACAGAAAGACTTCTATCGGATATGATGTATACGATATTTCTACAGAGGATCTGATTCCGAGAGAGAATACAGTGATCACAATGACCAAACTTGGATATATTAAGAGAATGACAGTAGATAATTTCAGAAGCCAGAACAGAGGTGGAAGAGGAATCAAGGGAATGCAGACACTGGATGATGACTATATTGAAGAACTGATGATGACAACAACACATCATTATGTCATGTTCTTTACCAATACTGGTCGTGTATACAGACTGAAAGCGTACGAGATTCCGGAAGCAGGCAGAACAGCTCGTGGAACCGCGATCATCAACCTTCTGCAGCTGATGCCGGGAGAACGTATCACAGCAGTCATTCCGATCAGTAAGTTTGAAGAAGGTCAGTATCTGATGATGGCTACCCGTAAGGGTCTTGTTAAGAAGACTCCGATCCAGGATTATGCAAATGTCCGTAAGATTGGTCTGGCAGCTATTTCTCTGAGAGATGACGATGAACTGATCGAAGTTAAGGCAACGGATGACAAGAAAGATATCATCCTTGTAACGAAATACGGTCAGTGTATTCGCTTCAAAGAATCCGACGTCAGAAGTACCGGACGAGTATCGATGGGAGTTCGTGGTATTAATCTGCTTGATGGCGATGAAGTTGTTGCAATGCAGCTGAATACACAGGGATATTATCTGCTCGTTGTATCTGAAAACGGTATGGGTAAACGTACTTCTATCAGTGAATTTACCTGCCAGAACAGAGGCGGTAAAGGTGTGAAGTGCTACAAGATTACTGAGAAGACCGGTAATGTTATCGGAGCAAAAGCTGTCAATGAAGAAAATGAGATCATGATGATCACCACAGAAGGAATCATTATCCGTCTGCAGTGCTCTGATATCTCTATCCTTGGAAGAATTACATCAGGAGTCAAACTGATCAATCTTTCTGATGGAGTAACGGTTGCAAGCTTTGCGAAAGTCCGTGAAAAAGAAGAAGATAAAAATTCTGAAAAGACAGAGGAAAGCTCTGAAAATGTCTCCACAGAAGAGAACAGTAACGAAAATACAGACAGCACAGAGGAATAAGAATCATGGATAAGGAAAATGCGGCAACAAATGTCAGACGCAGATCCGGTTCAAGTGCATCCGGACGTTCAAAATCCGCATCAGCAAGAAGAAAAACGCAGACCAGACGTAAAACTTCAGGAACCCGGCGTAAAAC
>OJNJ01001098.1_pt1 | contig 15599 bp, 18 predicted proteins | sample 1597491 | NCBI WGS metagenome assembly OJNJ01 (sample SAMEA2452132, study PRJEB22498) | human gut metagenome | biome: human feces; feature: human gut; material: feces | place: Australia | collected 2012 | reverse complement strand
GAACTGCAACTCGTGAGTACCCGTCGAACAATCGAGACGAGGAGAAACCAAAGTCGGGTTATTCTCTGCAAAACTGCAAGAAGCCGAATAGTCTCCCGATGTAGAATAAGTTCTGCTTGCAGTCCAACCTTTATCGGCAGTCCAACCTACGGGCGGGAACGTTCCACTCTCAAAACTTTCCAGATTGTATTCATCGGGTAAAATTATCTTTGTTCCTTCTAATACGATAGAGACGTCACCTCCGTTCGTATGGATAGTCATCGTAGCAGATTTACTACTCAACTCAGACGAGGGAATATATTTCACATAAAACTCATACTCTACACTCGGTCTCAACGAAACTTCCGAGGGAATCATATTGGTTGAAAAGTCGGAACCTTCTAATCCAGAAATTCCACTTACCGTCAAATTGCCCACGCCCTTATTCCGCAATACAAATTTCTCCGACCATTTCCCTACTCCGATGTAGGTTCCATCGAATATATAAGAAGTGGGATTAACATCTGCAATAGGAGCATCGATCGCTTCGCCCGTTTCTACGACAACATTATCAACCCATATACTATTACCTTTACCAGCGCCGCTGACCAATAGACAATGTACAAAAGCTATTTTTACTGTCTTACCGGAATAAGCGCCTAAACTTATCTTGGAAGTGTTTGTAACCCATCCAGTCCAGGGAAAGGCAACCCCGCTATTTTCTACCATGCTTTGATCAAGGAAAGAGAAAACAGTTTTCCAACTTTTACCATCGTCTTCCGTGATACGCACTTGAAAATCATATTCGTTTTTAAATGCAGATGCCGAAGCTCCTTTCCACAGAAAACTCAAATTATAATTCGTCTCACTCAAAGTCAGAGATGGAGATACTATCCACTCTTCTTTCACAGGCTCAATAGGATCCCACTCACCACCGTTACAATAAAGACTCACTGAACCGGCACATGCCGATTTGCTATTATCGACAGTCCAATGATTAATAGCCCCTTCTTGGGTGTCGTTAATTACAGTCCAACCTCCGGTCGGAAAGTTCGTCGTCGACCAACCTTCAAATCCCTCATTCAACAGAGATTCGGCACGCAATCCAAACACAAATAAGAAGAGTACAAAAACAAGCGTAATTTTCTTTGTCATTGTAAATAATTTATTAGGTTCATTATAAAATTTACATTACATGCAACAGACAGAAATGTTATAACTATTAATTTATTTGCAGCAAATATAAGAATTTGTTATTAATATCTATATATTTCAACAAAAATATTATCGTAACACTCTTATTTTTTTATAAAAAACGAATGTTTATACAAATAATAACAATTTTTGCAAAAAAACAGACAATATCTATTCTAAATAACAACAACGATACTTCAAGTTCCATAACAAAGCGGAGGCTTTCCCTCATTAGAGAAAGCCTCCGCTTTGTTATTTCTCAAAAAACTAAATTATATCGTTCACATAAACACGCTTATAAATACGCCTGAAATTATCACTTTCTTGCTTCAACTCCTCTGCATGCAACTTATAGTCTTCACCCCAAATCCCCGACAACAAATCGACAATATATTTGTGTTCTCTATCTTTCGACAAAGAAGCCGCGATGAGCTTGTCAATAATTTCCCTATATTTCTCAGCTCCCGTAGCGTGCAAATATAATGCGGCACTCACCGTAATCTGCCCCGTCATATCTACCCGTATTATATTATCGGCTAGGACGGGCATATCTTCATCACAAGAGCCCATATGATTGGCAATATATTCGTAGGTGAGCAATCCATCAGTATCACTATTCAATATTTTTTTCAAATCATTATTCATAGCTGACCTCTTTTGAATGACACAAATTAAATAAAAACTTTCTTCGCAACAAAATATTTCACAAAAACAGTTCAAGAAACCCTAAAAAACAACTTCTGTAAACAAAAAAAGATATTTGATATAGGAATTAATATTTTTTTGATGTATGTTTGCTTATGAATAATCGAATCTACAACCATCATGAATGACAATCTCATCATTACCATAGGCCGTCAATTCGGAAGCGGAGGACGAGAAATAGGAAAACGTTTGGCCGATTTATTCGGAATAGCTTATTACGATAAAGAATTAATCAACGAGGCTTCGAAATCGAGCGGACTCAGCACCGAGTATTTCGAGAAAGCCGACGAGCGGGCTCCAAGCGCTTTATTAAATTCTTTTTCAATAAACTGGCTCACAGGAGCAGGAGGAATATGGGGCGACGGAGGCCTATCGAACGAATACATTTTCAAATTTCAATCCGACGTCATTCGTCATTTAGCTGAAACTCAATCGTGTGTCATCGTCGGACGTTGCGCCGATTATATTCTCAGACAATACCCACGATGCTACAATGTATTTATACATGCTCCCCTTGAAGACAGAATCGAGAGAATCATCAGCCGCTCACAAGGAATGACTCGAAAAGAGGCTATCGAACTCGCCGAAAAGAAAAATAAATTAAGAGCTTCTTATTACAATTTTTATACCGATAAGGGTTGGGGAGTAGCCTCTTCATACGACCTTTCTATCGATTCCTCTATATTGGGCAGTGAAGAGACAGCCATATTTATCCGCGATTTTATCCAAAAGAAAGACGGGCTACCCAAATGGGAGAAAAAGAAATAGGTCTTAATTCTCTTTCTCTTTCAAGTTCTTTTAAACTCTTTTTAGGTGTTGGCGTTTCTTCTGGCATCGTTCCACCAATATCTGCAATTGCCTTTCTAACTTTTTTTCCTACCTCGTAATGTACATCTTTTGCTTCTTTCTCACTTTGTACATTATCTTTTAAAAGTTTTTGCTTCGTTTGATTTATTCTAAATAAATTAGCAACTAATTCATCTTCATTCATATTATCTAAAAAATCTTCTCTATATCGTAATTTTTTTTTTTTAATATATCATCAGCTGTTTCACCATTATATAATCCTTTATATCCTGCATTATGAAATTCAGCCATATTTTTAACACCAACAGAAGACGCAACTTTTTGCAACATATAATTACCTTGTCTTGTTAACTTTCTTTGATAAAATCACTTTTCATCATCTGATAAAGAATCATATTCTTGTTCAGTTATTTCTTGTTTTCTTGTTTGAATAGCAAAATATGTTTGTGCTAAAGCTATTACTTTTTTTCTAGAATCACCATTTTGAGCAATAAGATAGCAGGTATATCTTGACAGTTTGTAATCAGGAACTTCTCTTTTGGTATCAGAGCCTATTTCAACCATTTTGTCGGCTCCGACAAAATGGTCTAAAGCCTTATAGCCACTTGATTCACAAGCAATTTTTGCTTTATCAATTACACCTTTAAATTTTCTCCATTCAGTATATTGTAATACACTTTGTAATTCTCTGGCCAACCAGTATTCATTACCAAATTCATCTATATGTTTTATATCATCAAACATCTTTTCTGTATATTCTTTTATTTCATTCATCTAAAACATCTCCTTCCCTTATAGTCACTATTTTTAATTATAATAACCCCTTTTACTTTTGCGTAATCATTTCCTTATTATCATATTCATAATCTAATCTATTACTTGAAGTAATAATACTTTCTCCTAAATTACTTTCTAGTTCACATCTAGCAACCTTAGCAACATTACCACCTACTTTGGCTACTTTAATATTACCATCAAATCCTACTGGTTTATGTTTTTCAGCAAGTCTTTTAGTAGCTTCTTCAGATAAATCAGTAAGAATTAATTCTATACTATCCATCTTATCTCTTAGATTTTCTTTTCTAAGTCCTTTATACTCTTTATATTCCTTACCAGTCATACCAGACCAAGTTTTATATATCTCATTAGTTAAAATAGCATACTCTTTAGCATCTTCTATACCATTTTCTTTCCAAACATCAGTTAATTGTTTTCTATTTTGAATAGCTTTCATTCTCTTTGCTATCCAGTTTTCATCATAACCTTTTGACCTATATAAATCTATAGATCTTTGCATAGCAATTGATGGATCAAATACCTCATCAATTCTCTCACTACCTAACTTAGCTAACCATTGCTTTATAGGCTCAGCATTCTTACTAGGAATAGATTCTATTATTCTAAACATTCCTTCTATATCAGTAACATCAGTCATACGATATTTACCATCAGTAGCCTTAAGTTTCAACTGTCCGATTTTTTCGGACACTTCACTTCCTTCCGAAGTTAATTGTTTCTTTAAGTCACTCCAGTATTTTCTGGGTCTAGCACTTCCAGTTAATACTTCAATAATATCAATAATACTAACATAATATTTCTCACTTTCTTTATTCCAAACAGTTCTAACTTTCTTATCATTAAATATTTTGTTAATCAAATATAATTTGTCTTTTTCCATATAACCCTCCTCTTTTCTTACACACCAAATATAACACATATAAAATATCTAAGTCAATGAATTTTAATACATTTCTTGGTAATATTTTTACCAAAAAGAAAAAGTACTCTATGAGTACTTATCCCCTAAAATAAATTCATATACACATTCAGTTATATCAATACCATGTACACTAGAATGCTCTAATTCTACTACTTTACCACCTATCTTTTGATAAAATTCATTAGCAGTATTCTCTTTTAGACATCTAATAATAACCCTTTTATATCCATCTTTTTTAAATATATTAAAACAATATTTAATAAGTTTAGTTCCATAACCCTTTTTCTGATTATTATCTTCTATATAGATAGAATATATTTCTTTATATCCCTTATACTTATCTCCTCTTGCATCTCCGTAGCAGATAAATGCTTTAACCATATTATCTTCTTCTAGAAGAACATAATTAGAAGTACCTTTCCTTATAGCATTCTTAATATTTTCTACTCTAGTATTATATTCACTTTCTTGTTTATCAAATACTTCTTTTGGGAAAACATTACTATAAGTACTTCGCCAAGAATTTAAATGTATTCTAACTATTCTTGCAGCATCACTTGTATTAGCTTCTCTAATCATCTAAATCACCATTACTAAAATATATTTCTAATCTATTATATTTACCAGTATACTTTTCTATATAATTATTATTAGTATAATCATTTACTACCATCTTCCAAAAAGATTCTGCCACTTTAGAATTAGGTACAGCCTTAATAGTCCAATTACCTTTATACATATCAAATACTTTAATTGCTACTTCTTTACCTATTTTATTTCTTTTATAATTATTTAAAACAAATATTTCACTTATTTCATAATTATTATTTCCATTATCATCTATAAGTACAAAGCCTAATATATCTTTATCACTCTTAATAAAATAAGCATAATTATCTATAAAATATTTATCTAAATCATATTCATACTGACATATATCAGAATTAAAAGTAATAGGAAAATATAAACTTAAATCATGTAAATATAATTGTAATAATCTTTCTAATTTATTTCTATCTTCTAATCTAACTTTTTCTAATTTAATATTCATATTATTCATCTAACAACTTACCTCTTATAATATTCATTTCTTCATCAGATATTCCAATCTTTTTCATATATTCTTCTACTGAATTATATTTATCATAAAACATTTTTAAAGTATCTTCCATATATTCTAATTTTGAACCTCCAAGAAAATATGGTAGATCAGGATTATCAAGATAAATCTTTCTAATTTTATCTCTTAAAAACGTATAAGATACTTCATAATCCGCTATTACATCATCATCTGCTACTCCTCCTAATAGAAGTATAAGCATTGATATAATACCAGTTCTATCTTTACCAGCAGTACAATTATATAATACACCACCTTTAGCATTAGCAATTATTTTAAATATCTTTTTAATATTATCAAAGTCTTCAGTAATCTTTAAATAACCTAGTGCTATATCTTCTTCTTTTGAAGGTGCCTTTTCACCTACTATATTAATATTATAATAATCAAACTTACCATTATTTAAAGGATTTCTCTTTCTTTCTAATTCTTTACTACTTCTTAAGTCTATTATTGTTGTAATACCATTATTAAGTAAAGTATTTATACTATCATCACTTATCTGAGGCATTTCACTTCTTATAAATCTATTATACTTAGTAGTAGTACCATTTAAAGTAGTATATCCTCCTAAATCTCTCATATTATTTAATTCATTTATAAATAATCTCTTCATTAATTATCATTCCTCTTATTCATATTTTATCATATATTTACATATCTCATCATATATATTCATACTTTTATTTACTAATATTGTATTAATTCCCATTTCATCAGCAGACTCAATATTATCTTTATTGTCATCTAGGAATAATACATTGTCACTATTAATATTATACTTATCTAATATATATTTATAAAAATCATAATTAGGTTTAATTAAATGTATCTCTGAAGATATAATAATATCATCTAAATAACTACTATTAAAATTATTTATAATAAAATCTTTAACATACGATACATAATTAGTAGCTATAATAATTTTAACATTATTATATTTATCTTTTATCTTTTTAAATATATCTTTATCTTTTACATAATATAATTTATTAATAATATTTTTAGTAATATCTATAAGTTCATTCTTATCATAAATAATATTTATTTTATTATTTAAATATTCTTCATCACTTAAGTTAGGTCCAAATAATCTTTCTATTTTATCTTCTTTATCATTTAGTACATCATCTCTTTCAAATACAAGTACTCCTACTAAATCTAACATAATTAATTTAATATTATTATTCACTATATCCTCCATAATATTTTCTTTAACCTCTTCAGCCTGTAGTCTTCCGAGGTATGATGAAGCCTATTCTAGTCTTCCTCATAATATTTTTGGTTAATATCAATATATCATATAAAATAGCCAAAGGCAATAATATATTGTTTTTTAAAGAAAATAAGTACTATTTCAAGCACTTATCAATTATTTCAAATAATTTATCTTTACTAATAGGTTTAAGTAAATAACCACTAAAACCATATTTTAAATATTCTTCATTATATTCATATTCATTATTTCTAGTAAGTAAGATAACATTAGTTTTAAAGTTTCTAATATCTTTAAATTTCTTCATAACAGTTACTCCATCTAATGGGTCCATAACTTCATCTAGTAATATTAAATCATATTTCTCTTTACCCCTAATTTTATCTAGTGCTTCTTTACCTAAACCAACATAATCAAGTTTAATATTAGTATCACGAAGTAACTTACTAATAATCTTCTCAGTAGAAATATTATCATCTACTAAAAGTATTTTCTTTTCATCATAAAAACTTTCATACTTAGTATATTTTTCATTAGCTTCTTCTACTATCTTTTGATCAAGTACTATCTTCATAGTAGTACCATTTCCATAATTACTACTAGGGATAATAGTACCACCCATTAAAGTAATTAATTTTCTAGCAGTAAATAAATTACTCTTCATATTACTTCCATCTATTTCTTCTTTTCTTTTATAGAAGATACTATCCATCTCATCAGGAGATATTCCTACTCCCGAATCTTCAATAGTAATAATAAGTCTTGCTATATTATTCTTAATAATCGTATTAACATTAAGTTCAATATAACCTTCTTTAGTATACTTAATACTATTATCTAAAATACTAGTTAAAACATTTTTAAGTCCTAAATTATCTCCATATAAATATTCAGGTAAATCACTAGCAATATCACTTCTAAAAGTAAGACCTTTCTTACTACATTCATCACTATATAAAGTAACTATCTTTTTTAATAATAATTTAATATTATATTTATCATCATATACTTTAATACTAGCACTATCAATACTATCTACATCAAGTATCTCATTAGTCATCGTAGTAAATCTAGCAGTATTTTCTTTAATAGCCCTCAAATAATCATTAACTAAATCTTTATCTACTTTCTTATTACTCATTTCATTAATCGCAGCATCAGTATTATAATTAATATCCTTAGTAATAAGTCTAATATCATTAGTCATATTATATAAAAACATAGTCTTATCCTCATTAGCATTATCACTAATCTCTTTAGCCTTATGATATTCTTCAATCATCTTAACATCAGGATTCTCTATTGTAAAATACATAAGGAAAGTAATAAAGGCATGAATAGGAGTAGCAAGTAATAATCCCGGATTCATATATTGAATATAAGATGCAATACCACCAACAATTAAAAATATAAGTATTGGAAAAAATCTCTTATCTTTAATATTTTTAATATTTCTAATTAATGCAATAATACCTATAAAAGAATATAAGAAAGCTGAAAGATATATAATATTAACACTAGGGCCATAAGTATAAGCAATATATCCATCATATTTAAAGTTAAGTGGTAAGATAAAATTCAAAGTAGTAAAGATAATCATTAATACAATAGCTATATTTCTAACTACCGGTATATATCTTTCTTTCTTTTTAATACTAAGACATACAAATAGTACGTAGCAGAGTAATATAGTAATCCAAAGTTCTACTCCAAAAGAAAATAATCTTGCTACAAAATAACTAACATTAGGTATTTCTTTATACATAGGTCCAACAAAATCCAAAATAAGTTCTACAATAAGTTCAAAGAATGATACTACTACTAATATAGAATATACTTTATTTTCTTTACTTTTAAATACTTTCTTTCTAAAGTATACAGTCATAAGTAACATAGAATATACTATTGCTTCAATTAAGAAATAAATACCAGTATACATATAAACAACTCCTATCTATTATCTATATTAAGTATACAATTTTTTTGCTTTTTTTACAATAGAAAAAGAAGAAAAAACTATTTAAGTTCTCTCTTCTTAGTTTTATGTTCAGCTTCTTCTTTAGCAAGTTCTTCTAATAATTTATAATCAGCTTTATCAGCTTTAGTTCTAGGAATAGCATCTAAGAATGTAATAGATTCTGGTACTTCATATGGTTTTAATTGAATAGTCTCTCCTGTAATATTATTAATAATTGGTTTATAACACATATCTAGTATATAATCACTTATTTCTTTCGTAGGCATAACACCATCTTTTAATACTACATATGCCTTATTAGTAAATAATAAATCTTTATCAGGTTTAGGAACTACTACTACACTATCTACTACATCAATTAAAGCTATAACATTTTGAATATGTTCTAGATATACTTTATTTAAGTCTGATCTAATATAATATCTACTACTTCTTCCAGTTAAAGTAAAGTATCCTTCATTATCTAAAGTACCCATATTACCAGTCTTATAATACTCTACTCCTTTATACATAAATTTAGTATTTTTAGTCATTTCTTCATTCTTATAATATCCTTTATAAATATGTTTACCTGCTATACAAAGCATTCCTTCTTCACCATATTTAAGTTCTTCCAAAGTATCAGGATCAACAATAATAGCCTTAGTACCAACAAGCACTCTACCTACTGTTTCAGGTCTATTAAGTGAGCCAACTGCCATTGTATTAGTACCAACTGTTTCAGCATTACCAGAACCATTACATATAACAGTATTAGCTCCATGTTTTCTAAAAAATTCTACTCCATCAACATTTTGCATTGGTGATAAGAAATCCCCTCCTGATACAAAAGTATGAATACTAGATAAATCATCACTATCTTTAACATTTCTTTTAATAAGTTCAAGAAGAGCAGGACTACCAAATACATAGTTAGGATTTTTACTTAGATAATATCTAATATTATCTTTACTTAAAGTAGGAGCAAGTACTGCTACTCTACCACATATTAAACTCATAATAGTAGAAGTAGCAAAACCATAAGGATAAGAAAATGGTACACATACTAAACATCTTTCTCCCACTTTTGCTTTAATCTTACCAGTATTTTTCATATAAATACCAGAAGCAAGTAAATTCTCATTAGTTAATACTACACTCTTAGGATTACCAGTAGAACCACTAGTAAATAAAATTAAAGAGTCTTCTTTACCACCATATAAGGTATATATAGGTTTTTTATAATATTTAGCAATACTACCAATATCACTAAAAGATAAATCATCATTATATCCATTAGCACCTGTCTCTATACTACTATAATTCTTAGTACTAATTTCATTACTATGTAAAGTAATAATATTTCTTACCTTACTACCATCTTTAATCTTTTTATTATATTCTTTATCTTTATCAAAATTAATAAATAAACTAGATTCAAATTCATTCAAATATCCTAATACTTCTTCAATTGAAGACATTGAATTAATAAAAGTAGTAATAGCCCCTATTCTGTTGCAGGCTAAATAAATAATAACTCCTTGATAATAATTAGGCATAGCAGCAGATACTATACTTCCCTTCTTTATTCCTAATTCTTTCAATGTCTTAGATAAAGTAATTGCATCTTTTAACATTTCATCATAATTTACTCTTAAATCTAAACAATCAATAGCTTCTTCTTTTCTATAGAAATTACTAATTAAATTAATAGTATTATAAATACTCATATTAGGTATTATAGGATTTCTACTAAAAAAACTATAATCACTATTATGTATATTATCTATAGATGGATAACCTGTTAATTTTTTCATATAAAACCACTCCCTTTTTCATATGTAAGTATTATATAACATTTTTGTCAAAAAAGCAAACACTTATATATATTTTAGTATATTTCCCCTTCAGCCTGTAGTCTTCCGGGGTATTCGTAAGCCTACTTCAGTAGTCTTCCTCATAAAAATATTATAATAAATTAATCTCAAGACTACTTATGTAGGCTCGAACCAAAAAGAAAAAGAAGAATACTTCTTCTTTAACTAATAATCATCTTACCAAGATATACACCAAGTACAATACATATAAGAATAATAAGTATTGTATATAAAATCTTAGATATCTCGTTAGTATCTTCATCCATATAATAACACCACCTAATATTTATCTTTTAATTTAATAGTAACAGTATCAGTAATATCTTCTCCTACAGGAACACTCTGTTCATATACATAACCATTACCCTCTAGTATAAAACTAACATCCATCATCTTAAGAATATTATTAGCTTCTTTATAAGAATAACCAGTTAAATCAATCATCTTCTTAGTATTACCATTAGTCTTTAATATAACCAAATCATCTTCATATATAGTACTATTAGTACTAGGATACTGACTAGTAACCTTATTACCATCTCCTAGTACAAGAACTCTAATATTCTTACCCTCTAAATATCCTTTAGAAGTACCAATATCCATATTATAAAAAGATTCCATAACATATTTTTCTTTATCCTTATTAGACTTCTCAATATTAAGATACTTAGTAATATTCTTCTCTACCTCTTTAATCATCGGAGCAACATAATTAGTAGTATCCTTAGGTCTCTTAACCGCAGCATATAAAATAATCTCAGGATTATCTCCAGGAAACATACCAGAGAAAGAATAAATATAATCAGATTCTCCACTCATATACTTACCCTTAGTATAATCATATATCTGTGCAGTACCAGTCTTACCAATCAAACTATAACCATCCATATGATATAAATAACCAGTCGAATTAGTATTATCACCATTAATAACACTAGCCATTAATTCTTTCATCTTCGTAACAGTAGTACTACTTACAACAGTACCAACTTTCTTACTCTTACCCTTATATATAGTCTTACCAGTATCCGTATCCACTATTTTATCAACAATATAAGGCTTTAACATCGTACCATTATTACTAATAATAGTAAGCGCCTGCAAGTGCTGTATAGGAGTAGTAGTAATACCCTGACCATAACCTGCAGTAGCAGCTTCTATCTGATAAGTATAATCTATACTACCAGCTTCTTCTCTATTCATCGTAAAACCAGTCTTACTACCAAAACCATACTTTAAGTAGCAGGCTTTCAAATCATCCTTATTAATAGTAGACTCAACAATATTAGCAACCGCTATATTAGAGGATAAAGCAAAACCTTGATCATAAGTTAATTCTCCCCATCCTTCTTTTTTCCAGTCATTAATCGTAGTCTCTTTACCATCTTCTCCTGTATAAGTCTTACTACCAGACATATACTTCGTATTACCATCATAATTACCCGAATCAACTGCACACATATAACTAAATATCTTCATCGTCGATCCTGGTTCATAAGTTAAAGTAGCAATAGGATCAATATAAGAAGTCATATTTCTAAGATTAGGATCAAAACTAGGAGTACTAGAATATCCAAGTATCTTACCCGTCTTAGCATCCATCGCCGCCATAACAACCCATTCAGCCTCCGAATCATTTTGAGCAGTCTTAACAGCGGACTCAATAAATAACTGAATATTATTATCAATAGTAAGATAAACATCATCACCATTATCCGCAGGTTCCGTATATTCTCTACCATTAGCTATCTTATAACCATATTTATCTCTCTCATAAGTAATATATCCACTCTTACCTTTAAGTTCATCATTATAATATTCCTCTAATCCTAACTCACCAGTAATCCATTTATTCTTATCATCATCTTCTTTAAGAACAGTATATCCAAGTATATAACTAGCAAAATCCCCATTAGGATAATATCTCTTAATATCTTTAAGAAAATCAATTCCCTGTAATTTTAACTTATCAATTTCTTCTTTAGTAAGTTCACTAAGCCCTTTACCAATAGTACCAAATTCTACTTGATATTTATTACTCTCTTTACCCTTAACTAATATATCTTTAATCTCTTCACTAGTAACACCTAATGCACCCGCTAATTTAGTACTAGTATCATCAATATCTTCAACATAATTCTTATTACCCTTAGCATCTACCCTTTCATTAGATAAATAAGCAATAAGCGTATAACTAACAACATCATTAGCTAGTACATTACCATTAATATCATATATAGTACCTCTCTTAGGCATAATAATATCTTCTTTAGTATTCCTATTCTTAATAAAAGCCGCTATTGTAGAATTACCTACTTTATAGTCAACTAAACATAAATAACATAATCTACCAATAAGTAGTAAAAACAAAAAAAAGGTACCAATAATAACTAATTTACTAACTTTAAACTTGTCATTATTAACATTACCTTTTTTCATTATAATCACCTTATTCTATAGTCTTAATATTTTCATTATTATAAGCAAGACCAAGATTTCTACTAATACTCTGAATATTATCAAGTGAAGCCATCTCATTAATCTTCATAGCTAAACTCTCATTAGTATCCAAAGCCTTTTCTACTTTTTTATTCATATCTTGTAATTCAATATTCATCTTACTAACCGCAGTACTAGTAAATACAATACCTACTACTAAGAATACTATAATTACAAGAGAACTCTTATATAGAAATCTCTCTACCTTAGTAAACCCTTTCTTTTTCTTCTTTTTCATAAAATCAATCCTCTATTCTTTCAATAACTCTAAGTCTAGATGACCTTGCTCTATTATTTTCCTCTAACTCCTCTTTACTAGGAGTAATATTTGTTATTAATTTAAACTTAGGTAAATATTCCTTAGGTATAAAAGGTAGTTTAGATAGACTACTATCAACCTTAGAATATTTATTAAATATCTCTTTAACAATCTTATCTTCTAAAGAATGAAAAGTAATTACAGATATTCTTCCTCCAACATTTAACATCTCTATTGCTTCTTCTAAAGCATCCCTTAGAACACCAAGTTCATTATTTACTTCTATTCTAATAGCTTGAAAAGTCTTTCTCGCTGGATGACTATCTTTCATAGCCTTATATGGCATACTCTTTTTAATTACTTCAACTAACTCTAGTGTCGTTTCAATCTTTTTATTTTCTCTAGTCTTAATAATATTATTTGCAATACTACTAGCATATTTTTCTTCACCATATTCTCTTAATATTCTAACTAAATCATTATAAGAATAAGTATTAACCACATCGTATGCTGAAAACTCTTTATCTCTATCCATTCTCATATCAAGAGGAGCATCATTATGATAACTAAAACCTCGCTCAGGAATATCAAGTTGTGGTGAAGAAACACCTAAGTCAAAGACAATACCATCTATTTTATTAATACCCCTTTTATTTAATTCTTCTTTAAGATTAACAAAATTAGATTTAATTATCTCATAATTATTACCAATTTCTGATAATTTCTTATCACTATATTCTATCGCCATTTCATCTTGATCAAAGGCGAAAAGAAAGCCCCTTTTAACTCTCTTTAAAATTAAACCACTATGTCCCCCAAAGCCAAGTGTAGCATCTACATAAATTCCATCTTCTTTTACATTAAGATTATCAATGGCTTCATTTAAAAGTACTGTCTTATGCATCAATATCAAATCCTTCAAATAAATTCTCTGCTACTTCAGATATCTTATCCATATTACTATCAATAAGATTATCAAACTTATCAGTAGCCCATATTTCTAGGCGATCATTAACCCCAATTATTGTACATTCCTTTTTAATACCCGCATAACAAATTAATGAAGATGGCAAGTTTATTCTACCTTGCTTATCAAATTCACATACAGTAGCACCAGATAAGAAAAATCTATTAAATGTTCTGGCATCTTGCTTAGTAAATGGAAGACTCTTTAATTTAGATACAATATTATCCCATTCTATCTTACTATAGACAAATAGACATCCATCTAATCCTCTAGTAACAATAAACTCATTACCAATATCTTCTCTAAATTTAGAAGGTATAATTAATCTTCCCTTTTCATCAAGATTATGATGATATTCTCCAATTAACATAATATCCCCCCACTTTCTTCCACTTCGTGCCACTCTATGATTATATTTTACTATAAAGTATTATCTTTGTAAATATCTTTCTTCTAATTTGACAAAAAAAGATGTAAACTTATCTAATATTTTCTCCTTTCATGAAAATCCAAGGTATTTTCATGTCTGATATAGCCTAATTCTTAGTCTCTATCAGAGTCTCATTAGACCTATCATATATAAGTTAAAGCTAAAAGAAAAAGAACAACTAAAAATACAAAGTTTTAATACAGGTTCTTTTATGCATGAAACGATAGATGAGTTCTTTGAATATGTACGACAAGAAGGATTGAGTTTAGCAGAATTAGAAGAGAAACAGATAACAAAAATTGTTTCCGAGATAATTGAAAATAACTTAAAAATGAGCAAAAATTATATTTTTACAGCTACTGCAAAATATAAAGTTTTAGTAAGAAGATTAAAAAAAATTGTTAGCAAAGCACTTAAGTATATTATAGAAACAATTATCTATAGTGATTTTAGTATAGAAGGAACAGAAGTAGAATTTGGAAAAAATGGTAGATATAAACCAATTGTATTAGAAATAGGAGAAGGAAAAAAAGTAGAAATAACAGGAAAAATAGATAGAATAGATACATCGAAAAATGAAGACGGAAAATATTTAAGAATTATTGATTATAAGTCATCTGCTAAAAACATAGATTTAAATGAGGTGTATGCAGGATTACAAATACAACTTTTAACATATACAGATGCTATTTGCAGAGAAGAAGATATTATGCCAGCTGGAGTCTTTTATTTTTCTTTGCTAGAACAAATGGTAAAAGCAGATAAAAAAATGACAGAAGATGAAATAGAAGAAACTATCAGAAAAAATTTCAAAATGAAGGGATTAATTATTGCAGATGTTAAAATAATTAAGATGAATGATAATA
>OJNJ01001095.1_pt1 | contig 15632 bp, 17 predicted proteins | sample 1597491 | NCBI WGS metagenome assembly OJNJ01 (sample SAMEA2452132, study PRJEB22498) | human gut metagenome | biome: human feces; feature: human gut; material: feces | place: Australia | collected 2012 | reverse complement strand
GAAATGCATATACAGTTACGGCAATGAAAATTAATGAGTATTTCAGCAACTCCATGAATGATATTGACAGTATGTATATGGGAATGTATTTTTTAGAACTTGCCGACTATTATGGAAGAGAAGGCATAGAGGCGAAAGATACATTAGAGCTTTTGTATATTGCAATGAAACAGCTAGGCAAAAAAGCCATTCCCATTGACCTGATTCGATGTATATATGAATTGCGTACGTTGGTTATTAACGGTGAGTATCCAAATGTTTTTAATTGTGGAAAATGCGGTAACACAGAAAATCTTGATTACTTTGATTTGGAACACAATTCGGTAATTTGCAGTAATTGCCATGGCAAAATACGCAAAAACAAGATTCTTAATCCGTCAACTGTATATGCATTACAGTATATTGTAACAGCAAAAATAAATAAGCTTTTCTCATTTAATGTAAAAGAAGAAGTATTAGCGCAACTAAAACAGGTAATTGAGAGCTACATAAATAAGATAATTCATAAAAAATTTAATTCTTTAGAATTTCTGGAAAATTTATATTGAAATTAGTTCTCATAAAGTTTAAAATTGCTATTTAGGTATGCAAAAATACAGGAGGGACATTATGAGATATATTTTAAAGAGGGTTTGTGCGTTGTCATTAGTGCTTGCCATGGCTTTAAGTTTTACAGCCTGTGGAAAAAAGGTTGGGGACATTAAGTTAGACAGTGGCGTTAATGCAATTTACATTGATGAGGATGGCGCAGTCAGTTACGGCGTAACAGAGAAGTTCGCTGACAAAGACTATGACAAAGATGCGCTTGAAAAATACATTAATGATGAAGTGAAAAAATACAACAGTAGTAGTACAGCATCAGTTGATGATGCTATTTCAGTGGATAAGTTTGAAGTTGAAGATAAAGAAGCTTATTTGATTTTAAAATTAGCTACGGTGTATGATTTTAATTCATATATACAGAATTACAACAAAGCAGAAGAGGGTACTTTTTATGCAGGAACAATTGAAGAGCGAGGTGACTGCAAAATAAAAGGTGAATTTACTTCTCCTGACAAAAAGGAAACATTAAAGGCAAAAGAAATCAAGAAAATGAGCAATGCCAACATTCTAATAGTAGATTCAAAATACAAAGTGGAAATTGGCAGTGATGTAAAATACATTAGCTCAAATTGCAAAGTAGATGAAGATGGAATTGTAACAACTTCTGACAAGGAAAAGAGTTACATTGTATATTAAATGTTAATGTAAAGCTAAATGGCTTATAAACAATACATAAAAATGGAGGATTTTATAATGGAAAAGACAATGGATAAGATTGTAGCATTGGCAAAGAGTAGAGGATTTGTTTATCCGGGTTCAGAAATTTATGGAGGTTTAGCTAATACTTGGGATTATGGAAATCTTGGTGTTGAATTAAAAAACAACGTAAAGAGAGCCTGGTGGAAAAAATTCGTACAGGAAAATCCATACAACGTTGGTGTTGATTGTGCTATTCTTATGAACTCACAGACATGGGTAGCATCAGGACATTTAGGAAGTTTCTCTGATCCATTAATGGATTGTAAGGAATGTCACGAACGTTTTAGAGCAGACAAGTTAATTGAAGATTACATGGCAGACAACGGAATTGAAATTGAAGAATCAGTTGATGCATGGTCACATGAGCAGATGGCTTCATACATTGATGAAAATAATATTTGTTGTCCATCATGTGGAAAACATAATTTTACAGACATTAGAGAATTTAACCTTATGTTTAAAACATTCCAGGGTGTTACAGAAGATGCTAAGAATACAGTATATTTAAGACCTGAAACAGCTCAGGGTATATTTGTAAACTTCAAGAATGTACAGAGAACATCAAGAAAGAAAATTCCATTTGGTATTGGTCAGATTGGTAAGTCATTTAGAAACGAAATCACACCGGGTAACTTTACATTTAGAACAAGAGAATTCGAACAGATGGAACTTGAATTCTTCTGTGAACCTGATACAGATTTAGAATGGTTTGAATACTGGAGAGGTTTCTGTCGTGACTGGTTACTTAATCTTGGAATTAAGGAAGACGAAATGAGATTAAGAGACCATGAAAAAGAAGAATTATCATTCTACTCAAAGGCAACAACTGATATTGAATTCTTATTCCCATTTGGTTGGGGCGAACTTTGGGGTATTGCTGATAGAACTGATTATGATTTATCAAGACACATGGAAACTTCAAAAGAAGATTTAACATACTTTGATGATGAAAAGCATGAAAGATATGTGCCATACGTTATTGAACCATCACTTGGTGCAGACAGAGTAACATTAGCATTCCTTTGTGCAGCATACGATGAAGAAGAAATTGGAACACCTGAAAAGCCTGACACACGTACAGTTCTTCATTTTCATCCTGCAATTGCACCTGTTAAGATTGGAGTTCTTCCATTATCAAAGAAATTAAATGAAGGTGCAGAAAAAGTATTTGCTGAACTTAGCAAATATTACAACTGTGAATACGATGACAGAGGAGCTATCGGTAAGAGATATCGTCGTCAGGATGAAATCGGTACACCTTTCTGCGTAACATACGACTTTGATTCAGAAGAAGATGGGGCAGTTACAGTTCGTGACCGTGACACAATGGAACAGGAAAGAATTAAGATTGAAGATTTAAAAGCATACTTTGAAGAAAAGATGGCATTTTAAATAATAAGTCATAAAGAAAGTAAATGATAAATATCTTAAATATTGAAAAATAAATAGCTTAAATAATATTAAACGATAGGGAATACTAGATGATGTTTAATATTAAAGATAAAAATATTTAAGATATTAATATTAAAGATAACACTAGCAGAAGCAGACAGCTAATATCGAAACTGTTTAAGATTTTTTGAAATCAACAGTAAAGATATGGCTGTCTGTTTTTGTGTAGCGAAGAAATCTTTTTTATTTTCCGTTATATCAAAAAGCTAATCACACAGGTGTGAAGCAACATAAAGAGAAAAATCAAAAATCCCATAAAATAGCATATTGAAACGATTTTATACAACTTTCATAAAAATAATAAAAATTATTTGTATAAATATTACAATATACATTTAGGGGTAAAATGTTATAATTTTTACAGGATTGTGATAGTGCAAAACTGTAACGATTCGCACGATTAGGATTAGAAGAATTACTCAATCTAATCCATACAGGGAAATTGAAAGAATACTTTGGAGTTACCTACTATACATGAAAATATACTAATGCATAACATGCCGAAAGTTATGCATTTTATTATGAAATGAGGTAGTTTAATGGAGCCAACAATCAAAATGATTCAGACAGTCCAAGGTGATGACGTAAAATGGAGAAACTTAGGTGAACAGGAATTAAGAGATTATTTTAGTTTCAGAATGGATACAGTTGTTGTAGACAGTAGCCAGGAGTTTCAGACACATTTAGGATTTGGAGGAGCGTTTACAGAAGCGGCAGCGTACGTTATGGAAAACGCAAGTGAAGAAGCACGAAAAGAAATTTTAAAAGCATATTTTAATAAGGAAACAGGTTTAGCTTACAATTTAGGAAGAACATCTATTAATGGATGTGACTTTTCATTAGAACCATATACATACGTAGAGGATGAAGATGTTGAACTTAAAACTTTCCATATGGAAAGAGAAGACAAATATGTAGTTCCTTTCATAAAACAGGCAAGCGAAGAGGCAGGAGAAGACATTGGAATTCTCTGTGCTCCTTGGAGTCCACCAGCATTTATGAAAAACAATAAGGACATGAACCATGGTGGTAGACTTTTAAGAAAGTATTATGGAACATGGGCTAAGTATATGGTTAAGTATGTTAAGGGAATGCTTGACAGAGGAATTAATATTTTAACAATCAGTGTTCAAAATGAACCAGAGGCTAAACAGATATGGGCTTCATGTAAATATGATCCAACAGAGGAAGCAATGCTTGCTGTTGACTATATGTATGAAGAGTTGAAAAAAGAAGGTCTTGAAGAAAAAGTTAAGATTGTAATTTTAGATCATAACAGAGACATAATGTTTAGACGTGTTCGTGAAACATTGGCATATAAGAACGCAAAAGATATTATTTGGGGAATTGCTTACCATTGGTATGGCTCGGATAAATCTGAAATTCTTACAATGGCACACGAAATATATCCTAAGCAGCATCTTATTTTTACAGAAGGTTGTGTTGAATTAGTAAACAATTCAGGAAACACAAGCTCTAAGGCAGGGATAGGTGCTTGGAAACATGGTGAGATTTATGGTCACAACATGATAAATGATTTCAATAACTATACAGAAGGTTGGATTGACTGGAATCTTGTATTAGACGAAAAGGGTGGTCCTAACTATGTAGGAAATTATTGTGAAGCACCAATTATGTTAAATACAGAAACAAATGAAGTTATTTACAATATTTCATATTATTATATTGGACATTTTTCAAAATATATTAAGCCGGGAGCAAAAAGAATACTTTGTTTAAATGATTCAGACAAGGGAATTTATTCTGTTGCGTATAAGAATCCCGACGGACAGATTATTGTTGTAGTTCAAAATGAACTAAGCAAACGTCACAGACTTGCAGTGGCAGTGGATGGTAAGGGTATTAATACTGAAGTACCTGCACATTCAATTACAACATTTATAGTTGACAAATAATACGCAAAAACCCCTTATAACAAAGGAAAAAAGTGGAATTTTTTATTGACTATAAAAGTGCGTATGTTATAATTAACTTTAGGTGCAAATGCGCCCTTTTTCAGCCTGTAAATTTACACAGGAATATTATTGAATAGACTGGGCGGCATCAAAAATAGAGTGTATGAGTTACTTATGATGGCCATATTCCATAGGACTCATGACATAAAATACTAATTAATTAGGAGGAAAGAAACATGGCAAACAAATGGGTATACCTTTTTAGCGAAGGTAATGCTAACATGCGTGAACTTCTTGGTGGTAAGGGTGCTAACCTTGCAGAAATGACAAGCTTAGGACTTCCAGTACCTCAGGGATTCACAATCACAACAGAAGCTTGTACTCAGTATTATGAGGACGGCAGAGAAATCAATGAAGAAATTCAGGGACAGATTAACGAATACATCGTTAAGATGGAAGAAATCACAGGAAAGAAATTCGGTGATAAGGAAAATCCTTTACTTGTTTCTGTTCGTTCAGGAGCTAGAGCTTCAATGCCAGGTATGATGGATACAATCCTTAACCTTGGTCTTAACGAGACAGTAGTAGAAGCTATTGCTGAAAAATCAGGAAATGCTCGTTGGGCTTGGGACTGCTACAGAAGATTCATTCAGATGTACTCAGACGTAGTTATGGAAGTTGGTAAGAAATACTTTGAAGAACTTATCGACAAAATGAAAGCTGACAGAGGTGTTAAGCAGGACGTTGAACTTACAGCAGAAGATTTACAGGAATTAGCTGGACAGTTCAAGGCAGAATATAAACAAAAAATCGGCGAAGACTTCCCAGATGATCCTAAGGAACAGTTAATGGGTGCTGTTAAAGCCGTATTCCGTTCATGGGATAACCCACGTGCTAACGTTTACCGTCGTGACAACGATATCCCTTATTCATGGGGAACAGCTGTTAACGTACAGTCAATGGCATTTGGTAACATGGGTGATGACTGTGGTACAGGTGTTGCATTTACAAGAGATCCAGCAACTGGTGAAAAGAAGCTTATGGGTGAATTCTTAAAGAATGCTCAGGGTGAAGACGTTGTTGCCGGTGTTAGAACACCAATGCCAATCGCTCAGATGGAACAGGAATTCCCAGAAGCATTCAAAGAATTTGTAAAGGTTTGTGAAACACTTGAAAACCATTACAGAGATATGCAGGATATGGAATTCACAGTTGAAAATAGAAAATTATATATGTTACAGACAAGAAATGGTAAGAGAACAGCTCAGGCTGCTTTACAGATCGCTTGTGACCTTGTTGATGAAGGTATGAGAACTGAAGAAGAAGCTGTAGCTATGATCGATCCTAGAAACTTAGATACATTACTTCATCCACAGTTTGATGCTGCTGCTCTTAAGGCTGCTACACCAGCTGGTAAGGGACTTGGTGCTTCACCTGGTGCTGCTTGTGGTAAAGTTGTATTTACAGCAGATGATGCTGAAGCTTGGAATGCAAGAGGAGAAAAGGTTGTTTTAGTTCGTCTTGAAACATCTCCAGAAGACATTACAGGTATGAAGGCTTCACAGGGTATCTTAACAGTTCGTGGTGGTATGACATCTCACGCAGCCGTAGTTGCTCGTGGTATGGGTACTTGCTGTGTATCTGGTTGTGGAGATATCACAATGGATGAAGAAAACAAGAAATTCACATTAGCTGGAAAAGAATACCATGAAGGAGATTACATCTCAATCGATGGTTCAACAGGTAATATTTATGATGGTATCATTGAAACAGTTGATGCTACAATCGCTGGAACATTTGGACGTATCATGGGATGGGCTGACAAGTACAGAACTCTTAAGGTTAGAACAAATGCTGATACACCAGCAGATGCTAAGAAAGCTAGAGAACTTGGTGCAGAAGGTATTGGTCTTTGCCGTACAGAGCATATGTTCTTCGAAGAAGACAGAATTGCTGCATTTAGAGAAATGATTTGTTCTGATACAGTAGAAGAAAGAGAAGCAGCTCTTGAAAAGATTCTTCCATATCAGCAGGGAGACTTCGAAGCTTTATATGAAGCTCTTGAAGGATGTCCAGTAACAATCAGATTCTTAGATCCACCTCTTCATGAATTCGTACCTACAGAAGAAGCTGACATTAAGAAGTTAGCAGACGCTCAGGGCAAATCAGTAGAAGAAATCAAGGCTATCATTGATTCACTTCACGAATTCAACCCTATGATGGGACACAGAGGACTTCGTCTTGCAGTTACATATCCTGAAATTGCTAAGATGCAGACTAAGGCAGTTATCCGTGCAGCTATCAATGTTCAGAAGAAACATTCTGATTGGACAGTTAAGCCTGAAATCATGATTCCATTATCATGTGATGCTAAGGAATTAAAATATGTTAAGGATATCGTTGTTGAAACAGCTGATGCTGAAATCGCAGCAGCAGGTGCTGAACTTGAATATCAGGTTGGTACAATGATCGAAATCCCTAGAGCAGCTCTTACAGCTGACGAAATCGCTAAGCAGGCAGACTTCTTCTGCTTCGGTACAAACGATTTAACACAGATGACATACGGATTCTCAAGAGACGATGCTGGTAAGTTCTTAGATGCTTACTATGATGCTAAGATCTTCGAAAACGATCCATTTGCTAAGTTAGATCAGGTTGGTGTTGGTAAGTTAATGGAAACAGCTATCAAGCTTGGAAAGCCAGTTAACCCTAACCTTCACGTAGGTATCTGTGGAGAACACGGTGGAGATCCATCTTCAGTAGAATTCTGTCATAAGATTGGTCTTGATTATGTATCATGTTCACCATTCCGTGTACCTATCGCAAGATTAGCAGCAGCTCAGGCAGCTATCGCTAACAAGTAATACACTAATAAGTGAAAAGAATATAATTACTTAAAATAATGAACTCCTGTATATCGTAATGGTATGCAGGAGTTTTTATAAAAATAATATGATAAAGAGTGGTTCAAAAATGAAAACGAAAATCTATTATGAAAGTCAGACAAATTGGACAAAGGATGACTATTATTATTTACATCGTTACCTTCATAGGATGTTATTTTATTATGAAAAGTATTCGCAGGAAATAAGAATGTTAAATATAGAAAAAATGTCAGCAGAAACAAAGGTATTAATGTATTGAATAGTAAAAAGAATTATTATGTAAGAGTGAGAGGATACATCAAGAAGGGCAAGAAACAGTATTACTCAAACTGGAGTGCATGCGCAGAAAGAATTGTATGGAATTCTAAATGGGAGTTTGCAGGTTTCTCAAAGATACATACAGATTCAACAACATTGTATTTTTCGAATGTAGCAAAACCTAAAAACAAAACCGTGTGTATAAATGCCGGTCATGGAACTAAAGGTGGTGAAAGTGTTAAGACTTTGTGCCATCCTGATGGAAGTCCAAAAGTAACCGGTGGAAGCACTGCAGCAGGAGCCACAAAAGCTGCGTTAGTCAGTGGTGGAACAGTATTAAATGATGGAACAGCTGAATCAAAAGCAACCTTGAAAGTAGCAATGACAGTGAAAGAAAAACTTTTAAAGGCAGGTTACAATGTTTTGATGATAAGGGAAAGTGAAGATGCTCAGATAGACAACATTGGAAGAACTGTGTATGCAAATAATAACGCAGATTACCATATTGCTATACATTATGATTCCACATCATCAAACAAGGGTGCATTTTATATCGGTGTTCCAAACATTACAGAAATATGTATCCGGTTTCAAAGAATTGGAAAAAACATAATAAGTTGGGACAAAATCTTGTGTGGGGAATGAAAAAATCAGGAGTTAAAATATATGGAAGTGGATCAATGGCAATTGATTTAACTCAAACATCATATTCTACAATAGCATCTGTTGATTTGGAAGTGGGCGACAAGAAAAGCGACCATTCCAGTAAGGCATTGAAGAAGATTGCTGATGGAATTGTAAAGGGCATGAATAAATAGATGAAACCTCCAAAGTAGATAGGTAAAATAACCAAAATCTGCTTAGGAGGTATTTTTATATCTAGATTTTCTTATTTACTAGATTTTAGAGATATGATTGCTCAAGAGTATTTAAAGGAAGTTTTATTTTATTAGATAAAATGCTTGACTTTGCCCATAGGGCAGGGTTTATTATTTACACATAGATAGTTGCAACTTCTTAAAAATCAGTCTTGCACATATACTCACCGAAAGATTATTGTGCAAAATAAATAAGAAAGTGTAGAGAATATATGAACGAAGAAAAATTTGTTGAACGATAGGGCAAAAATGGTGCATCGTTCAACTATGTGCAGGTGGATGTGAAGGTAGGAGAGTTTATAGGGATTTGCACTCCGCAGATGAATATTGTCCATTTGTAAGAGGAGAAAAAATGGAAATAGAGTATCAATTAGGAACAAAGAAAGATTTGGTTCACTCAAATTATTTGTGTACTTTAATTGTAAGTATGTAAGTGGTAGCTATTATGCTACAAGTACAATATAAGAAAGGAAGATAAATAGATGGAAAAAAATTTTTATGTAGCTGTTAAAGCATTAGTATGTTATGGAAGAAAGTTTTTGTTGATTAAACGTACTACAGAGGCAAGAGGAGATTATTATCATTGGGAATTCCCAGGAGGTAGATTATAATTTGGAGAATCTCCGATGCAAGCCTTAAAAAGAGAAATAAATGAGGAAACAGGTCTTGAAGTTGAAAAGTTAATACTATTAAATGCATGGAATTCTTTTAAAGATGAATGCACAGAGATAATAGGATTAACTTATATATGTACAGCAAATGGAGATAATGTGATGCTTTCAAAAGAACATAGCGATTATGAATGGGTTACATATGAAGAAATGAACGATTACAATTTGGTGAAAGGTATGAGTAGACAATTGGAAGAATTGAATCGTAATTATATAAATAAGTATATAAACGATAATATTGGAAGGGGTTTATGAAATATATGTTAATAACTCAAAATAATAAGTCAAAGCCTTTGATAAATATAGATTATATTCATGTATTGTATAAATATTTGTTTCTACATGAGCAAATTTATCAATTGATAGAAATTACAAAGGATCATATAGAAAAATTTATTGTGTATTGGTTCCCAAGAGTCTATTTGGTTGAACGATAGGGAGAAAATGGTGCATCGTTCAACCAACAGAAGCAACAGTAATATTAAATCCTGATACAGGAGAAGTTGAAAAAAATAAATATACCTATCAATTTTTTTAATAATCTTAATGATTCTGATTATGAGATGATAGAATACAAAGTATCAGAGCATTTACAGGAAAAAGGATTTGACGAAAACTATGAGGCAACAGAAGAAGGAAAAATTTGTGAATCAATACTTGATATGTTATAGAAAGCATCTTGCAGATAATGGCAGGATGTTTTTTTGTGGGAAGGAGAAAATATGGTAAGAGATGATTATCATGTAATTGTGTATCAGATATTATCATATTTGTACCAATGTTTAAAAAAGGTGCTGTCATTGATAGTAAGAACTTTGAACACAACTGTAAGTACTTTCAAATCAATAAAGATTACTGGGTGTACATATTATACAATATGCAATGCGTAGGTAATGTCAGTACACCAGACAGCGTTTAGACACTCAGGATTAAACTGTTCATTAAGAATGTTATGAAGTTCACGGCTAAAGTCAGAGTCTTTTGTTGTGGCAATCCATGGTTTTGACCATTGTGCCCTGATGCCTCTACCTTTGCAGCAACCTCTGTATAGATGGCTTCGGTTAGTCTTTTCCCAGAATGCCTATGACTTAGTATTATCAAGTATTGTTTTTTTTCAAAATTTAACATATTGAAATTCACTATTTTTCTTTCAACCATTTTTGGGATGTTGAAACGTTTAAAGTACCAAATATTGAACAAAAATATTTTATTACAAATTCTCTCTTTAAATCTTTAACTATTATGGTATAATAAAATAACAAAATGGATTAGTACTAAGACCAATTTTCGAGTTAATTTTATGAAAGGAGAATTTGGAAATGCATAAGTATTCAAAAAAATTATTTTCAATAAGCATGTCATTTTTACTTATAATTAGCTTATTGTCCAGTACGATGATTTATGGTGCAGAATCAGATACCACTACTTTTTCTGATTTGAATGTAAATAATAACCAAATTGTCGTTCTTTATACAAATGATATACATGGAGGTGTAAGTAATCATTCACAATATTCAGGTTCAAGCAAGAGTTTAGGATTTGCAGGACTTGCCGCCTTAAAAGAGGAGGCTGCTAAGTCTGCTGCCGACGTCACATTGGTAGATATGGGAGATGCACTACAAGGAAGTGTTATTTGCTCACAATCAGACGGATTAGACTGCCTGGATATTATGAACCATGTGGGATATGACTATCAGGTTTTAGGTAATCATGAGTTTGATTATGGAATATCTCAGACTAAAACTTTTATGGAATACTCCACTGCTAAATATCTAGCTGTAAACTATATTGATTTAAAGGAAAATAAAAATATCTCACAGCCATACGACATAAAAACATATAATGTTAACGGTCAAGAAATAAAGATTGGCTACGTAGGTATTCTAACTCCTGAAAATATAACTAAAGGTTCAGTATCTACATATCAGGATGAGGACGGAAATTACATTTATGGATTTTGTGGAACAGACTTGAATGAATTTTACGGAAAGATGCAAGAAGCTGTAAACAAAATGAAATCAAAAGGCGCAGACTATATCGTAGCATTGGGACATCTTGGTGATGAAGGTATTACTGATGGTTGGTCTTCACGTGAATTAATTGCCAATACAACCGGTATTGATGTATTTTTAGATGGTCATGCTCACAGTTTTCTTAGTGGCGATACTGTTAAAAATAAAGAAGGCAAGAATGTTATTTTATCATCTACTGGAACAAAACTAGTTAACATAGGTGTCTTACAAATCACACTGAACAAAGATGGTTCTTTGTCTTCTAAAACAAATCTTGTTAATCAAATCACAGATGAAGAAAAAGAATTATCTTCATACAAAACTATAGATTCTTATGTAACAGGAATCGAATCAAAATATTCTAATTTAGTTAGAAAAGTTGGAGAAAGTGACTTTGGATTGTATAGTTACAATCCGGATACCGGAAACCGAATTATCCGTTCACAGGAAACAAACTTGGGTGATTTTATAACTGATGCGTTTAGAGTTGGTATGGATGCTGATGTTGCTTTTTCTAATGGTGGAAATATTAGAGCCGATTTAGCTTCAGGAGAATTGACCTATTTAGATATTTTAAATGTTTTACCATGGAGTGATTATGTTGTTAAGCTTGAAGTTACTGGTAAACAGTTGCTTGATTGTCTTGAAATGGGAGCTCATTTATGGCCTGAACAATGCGGTGGATTTATTCAAACTTCAGGGTTGACTTATGATATAAACACTGATATTAAACCATCTGTCACAATTGATGAAAACGGACAGTTTGTTTCAGTAGACGGTGAATATCGCGTTAAAAATGTAAAAGTTGGTACAGAACCTTTAGACTTAAATAAAACTTATACATTAGCGATTGATGATTGTTATTATCATGACACAAATGATGGAATGACGATGTTCTTAAATTGCAAAGCTTTAGTAGATGTAGATGCTCAAAAGGTTGATGCCGACTTAGTTTCTGATTATATCTCTTCAAAAGGTGGAACAATCCCTGAAGAATATAGAAATATCAATGGTCAGGAAAGAATTCATTTTATAAATAATTCCACAACTGTGAAACCAGAAACACCAACATCAGAAAACAGCACAACTGTTAAAGAGCAACCTTCTACAAAGGTATCTCAGATTACAACCACACGCAAAATTGCTCCAAATAAGGTTGTAATAAAGAAAGCAAGGAAAACCGGCAAAAAAATCGATCTTAAACTAAAAGCCCTCAAGCGTGCTTCTGGTTACCATGCACAAATATCTTATAAGAGAAACTTTAAAAAAATTGTAAAATCAAAATTTTACAAAAAAGCTAAATTTAAAATGACACTTTCAAAGAAAACCAAGAAAAAAGTGTATGTTCGTGTTCGGGCATATATTTCTTATGGAAAAGTGAAAAAATTTGGTAAATGGTCAAAGATCAAAGTTGTTAAGTAAGAGTATTGATTTTCTTTCCCCTTCAAATCCATCAATTTGAAGGGGAAAGAAAGATAACAATTAAGCTGCTTTGTAGAAAAATCGGATACATTTTTGTATAAATATTAACACGGGAAAGTAAAGACACCTTTAAAGGGTGTCTTTTGTATATTGTAGAAAAGTATATATTATAACAGTTATTACTTTATATTCAGGTGTAGTTTGCTTAGGAAATATTATAAAACTTGAAATACAACAAACATTTGCTATAATACTTATGGATAATATTTTATCTAAAAATGGCTCAAAAACGTGAAAATAGATAATATATTATCAGTAAAGGAGAACAAAATATGAAGACATATGTGTGGGAAACCACAGAAGAAATAGATAAAAATATAGCTGGAAGATTAAGAAATATAAGAAAACGGCATTGCATTTCCCAGGAAAAACTTTCAGAAATAAGTGGTGTAAGTTATGGCTCAATAAAAAGATTTGAGTCAACAGGACAGATATCACTTAAAAGTTTAATAAAAATAGCAACCAGTCTAGGTGTGGTAAACGAAATAAGGTCACTGTTTACAGATGTTCCGTATAGGAATATTCAGGAGGTTATAAATGAAGGTAAACAATAAAATATAACAATATCAGGTGGAATACAAATGTTAAAAGACAAGGATATAAGGGAACCTTTATTTGATTTTTTTGATGAAAAATTTGGTAAGGTGAGAATAATAGAGGAAAAGCAGATTGCAAAATCAAGAGCAGATGTAATGCTTGTATTGGAAGAAACTCTTGTAGGGGTGGAAATAAAAAGTGATGCAGATACTTACACAAGACTTGCCAGACAGATAAAAGATTACAATAAATTTTTTGATTACAATTATGTAGTTGTAGGCAGCAGTCACTCCAAACATATAGATGAACATATCCGTGAATACTGGGGAATAATAGTGGCGACTGAAGATGAAGGAGATATAAAATTTCAAATTTTGCGAGAGCCGGGGATTAATAAAAGGGCTCAGAAAACTTACAAAATGAAACGAAAATTAAGCATACTTTGGAGACCGGAACTGGCTCGCATTCAGGAAATAAATAATATGCCAAAGTATAAGCAAAAAAGCAAAGATTTTGTAATAACAAAAATCATGGAAAAAGTTCCGTGGGAGCTGCTACATAAACAGATAAGCGAGGAACTTTTCCAGCGAGACTACAATACTATTGGCGATGTGATACAGGAGTGGAAATTAAAGATAGTTGCACATTGGCTATTTAATGATTTATGGAAAGAAAGAGACAAAATTATTAATAGAGCAATAGAAATGTTAAATGCAACAATTAAAGATGAAAATGTTGTAGATTATACTGATGAAGTAAAAGAATTAAATAAAAAACGAAAGAAATATGAAGAAAAACTTTCCAATCTTGTTGAACTTCGTGTTGAAGGAGATATTTCAAAAGAAGTTTATGAGGAAAAGAAAGGAGTCTTCAAAAAGCAGATTGAGTACATTGATTCAGAGCTATTGAAGCGTGATGTGAAAAATTCCGCAATAGTTTCAAATGTAAAAACGAAGATTCAATTACTTACGGATTTGCTGGAAAAAAAGTATGATGTTATCAGTGGAGATATTCCAGAAGACATAGTGGAAACATTCATAGATCAGATAGTTGTTCATGATGATTATTTTGAATGGAGACTTAGAACATCCACAGAACCGGTGCTATGTAAAGTGGAAGGAAACGAAAAAGATAACACTATTATTTTTTTAGAAAACGACTCCCACAAGGTTGCCGCTCAATACAGGCAGCTATTGCGAACAAGTAATACACTGATAAGTGAAAGGAATATAATTACTTAAAATAATGAACTCCTGTATACCGGAAATGGTGTGCAGGAGTTTTTTTTCACATAAAATAGTGTAAAATCAAAATTATAATATCTTATGGGAGAAAATATAAGTAATATTTCTGTATTAGTAGGTAAAAATGGTTCAGGTAAAACCACTATATTGGACATATTAGGAATGGATAGAGAAGATAGATTGAAAAATTCGATAAAAAAGAAAAGTGTAAAAGATGAGTATTTTTTGTTGTACTATATAGGAAGAAATGACGATGGAGATGATATGTATGGTATAGAAGTAATGGGGAAAAATGTACTAACCCGTAGATTTGAATTATGGAAGCGAAAGAAGCTTAGAAGAAGATGGAGGATGTGTTTTCCTATTAATATCTGATGAAGAAAAGGAACATAGCAAAATAATGAAAAAATATTTTGTAGACAAAGAAGATTGTGAGTTTAAAGATATATTAGTTGAAAACAAGGGTGAACAGTGGATTTCTGAACTATATATTTCAGCTACAGAATATAGCATTACTATTGTGTACAAAAGGGGGGAGAAAAGAAAAAATGTTTAATTGATATTTAACACACGGATAAGTATAATGTAAATATAGAACAAAAGTCGTAGACTTATTTGGAAAGAGACATTTCAAGAGCAGATGTTAAAAAATGTGTTTTGGAAGGTGAAATAATTGAAGATTATCCAGATGATTTTCCACATCCTAGTTGTTTAATTTTTGGATATACTATAAATGATAAAATAATATATGTTGTTGCTGGAAGTGATGGAAAATATATTTATATTATTACAGCATACTTTCCAAATACAATCAAGTTTGAAAAAGATTTAAAGACAAGGAGGAAATAGATATGTGTATGTTTTGCAAATGTGATACAGTTAAACAAAGTACTACAACTCATGTTGTTAATTACAAAAATAGTATCATTGTAATTAAAAATGTTCCTGTATTGTTCCGGGCAGGAAGCCGGGAACATCCTCGAAAGTGATCAGAG
>OJNJ01001073.1_pt1 | contig 15802 bp, 19 predicted proteins | sample 1597491 | NCBI WGS metagenome assembly OJNJ01 (sample SAMEA2452132, study PRJEB22498) | human gut metagenome | biome: human feces; feature: human gut; material: feces | place: Australia | collected 2012 | reverse complement strand
ATATAGTCGAAGGAATCCGGGTCTATCTGCATCTCCTCCCGAAGCACCGAAAACCGCTGAAGAAATCTGCGGTAATATCATCGCGCAGAACATCACTGTAGTACGGAAGCCCAGTTCCAGCAGCAATAATCTTAACGAACGTGGACTTACCACCACCGGGAGCACCGCGCAGAAGATAATTGGAAAACGGGTGTGCCGTACTCATGCTCTTCTGAATGGTCTGGCAAACATCTTCGTGCTGTCTGGTGACGATGAAACGGTCATCAATATGGAAGACATGTTCTTTTTCCTCAGCAGTCAGCTCAGACTCATCAACGATACGATACGCACCATTAAATGCAGAACCATCCATCACAGACTGAGCCATAGCAGCAACTGCCGAATTTGCAGCATTAGCCGTATTACTGTTTTTAAAAACAGTAAAGTCACCAATGCCATCGGATACATCAAACTGACTCAGCTTGCTATCTGTGAGCCCAATGAGATTCTTCGTATCCCATGCTGCGATGACATTATTTGCGCCATTTCGCTGATAGGCATTGTCGAACATCGTTGCGATATACCGCTTACGCTCATCATCACTCTGCGCATTCATCCAGCTTTCATAAGAGTCAGAAAACTCCTTGTCTTCCATGTAGAACGGCATGGAAAGAAGAAACGGCAGACTCGTCGGAACTTTGTCCTTAGTAACAGACTTTCCGTTTGCACAACTAAGAATAGATGCATTGCTGTTCTTAAAAGCCGCAGCATAACGAACGCCATTATTGGTGACCTCTGCCATGTACGCGGTATTGTTTTTACCGTAAGCTGCAGTATTGGTCGCCAGCGCATTCAGTGCGTGCATGAACCCCGGAACAACCTTGAAACACATGTTCGGGACGCCGGGAATTGCAGCATGCAGTTTGCACGAAGTTTCAACTCGACCATTGACAAGCTCACCATCTGCCATATAGCGAGGCAGACCCATCAGGTCGGCAGAAGTTACACTATAGTTACTCATTACATTCATTTTGAATAATCTCCCTTTTTGATTTTTTATTTTTTCTTTGCATACAGAACACCATCGGAATCAATGTTCAAATCCCAACTAATACTGTCTGCGTTAAACAACTGCACAAGTTCTTTTCTTGAAACTTTGCGCATGGCCTGTTGTATCACGGTGAAATTTTCAACGTATACGACGGTTACATTCTTGGTATCCAAGTTAGCCAGCAAGTCATTGAGCGCCTGCCATCCTTCTTGTAAATACCATTCTGTTGTCGGCACTATCCTGAGTGCCGGGATTTTCTCCAGCATAGCACCCCTTCCGTTGAGAAGAAAAAGTGGAGGAGTGCGTTTTCACACTCCCCCACTGCTGTTGGTTTACAAGCGGTCTTCTGATTTAGAACGGAAGGTCGGGGTCATCACTGACATCCTCGAACTGCGGAGCCGTCTGAGGCTGAGCAGTAGGCTGCTGACGTGCAGCGGGCTGTGCGTTGGAATCAGTATTCGAAGCGGATTTTGCACCCACAAAATGAACCTTCTCCACAACGACTTCCATATCAGTGCGATTGGTTCCGTTCTTGTCCTGATAGGTCTTACTCTGCAAGCGTCCCTCAATCGCAATCATGGAACCCTTTTGGAAATACTTGCAGATGAATTCTGCCGTTTTCTCCCACGCAGTCATCCGAATCCAATCAGTCTGATTCTGACCATTGGCATCCTTGCGGTCTCTGTCAGTTGCAATGGTGAAAGAAACGACACTCTTGCCAGAAGTCGTAGTACGAAGTTCCGGGTCACGAGCAAGGCGACCCATAATAGATACATTGTTGAGCATAAGCACTCTCCTTTTAAAATAAATAATTTATCCAGCTTGTTGCTGGTCTTCTTTGCACGATTTCAACCATCACTATGTTGCCCAAAAGCTAAATGAGGTTATTTTTCGGTTATTACCTAAAAATTTTCAGCCACACGCTTTTCAGTGTGTAGTTAAAGTTAAAATCTTGTGCGGTTGTACTATACCAACATTGCACCATTCAGACATAAAAAACAAAAAGACCCTCTCGTGAAAAACATTTCTGTTAATCACGAGAGGGTCTTTTAACGTCAATCTTTAGCCTTCGCTATTATTTGATTGACTGTCACCTTCGTCGACAGTGGTATCCGTATCCGATGTGTCAGGTACTTTAGCCGCAACGGTTACTGTGATTTTGGAGTCTGCACTTGTATCAGTAATATCAACAGCACTTCCGGGTTCTTTGCTGCAAGCAAGAATACTATACGGAACTTGCGAGCCATCGTTCTCTTGCCATACGACTTCATAGTTCGTAATATTCAGGTCGTCAAGTTCTTTAATATGTGTTGGTTTAGAGACATCAATATACTTCCCGACAAGAGACGGCATTGCTACAACTGGCTTTCCTTGGTATCCGTCCATAATCGCTGCGCTATACTCCTTACCAACATATAGACTTTCAAATGTATGTTTCGGATTTGTAAAGCTGTCCATTGCACTGTCGTAGGACGAGAACATTAAACAGACATCATCAATTCTAGTTTCTGATGATGTGTCTGCTGTAATATCTGCTGGTCGTACATCCTTCTGAGTGACCACAAGAAAAACATTATCAAATTCCGTAACTGTAGAATTTTCTGTCGTCAGTTCCACGTTCGAATTATCTTGAGCAAGGTTATCTTGCGTATCATTCAAAGTGTAGTGATATGCTGTACAACGGAACAAAGATTTGATGATATTGTTTTTACCATTAGTAAAAAACACGGAATTGTAATAGCTGCAATTCGTAATGCGCCAATATCCGGTTTCTGTTCCTATCCTTTTAGGTGTAAGACCACCATTGATTTCCATTTCATTTTCGCCACTATAAATTTTGTATATAAGGCGATTATCTTCGTTCTCTTCGTAAGCCGAGCCAGTATAATCATTGAAAAATTCTTGCATTGCATACTCTGTTTGCTTATGGCAATAGCTTGTAAGGTCTGCACTTACCTCAGTGTATGGAGTTTGCTTTGCAGTTTCGATTTCTGCTTTTGCTTTTTCTTCTGCCGTCATCATTGGCTGCATCTGCATCAAGGTATCTACTTGTGTTTGCAAACGAACAGTTTTAATCAGTAGCTTCGTAGCCTTTTCAGCATCATACGTTGCCTTTAATTTATCATACAAATCAGATGTGCCAGCCGAAATTTCTTGAACTTCTGACTGTGTAGCACCATTTGCGTCGCTAGTTGATACTGCTGGTTCTGTTGTCGAAGAAGGTGTTGGAGATGTATTGTCCGGTTTAGGGAGAACACTGCATGAACACAAAGTTACCAATAAAGCACTTGCAGTTATCAAACAATAAATACTCTTTTTCATAAATTAGGGCAAGGAGACCCGCGATTTTAGTCGTGGGAGGAATTGCCCGTTCACATCCTTTCTTTGAAAAAATTGGATATTTGCAAATTAGGTGATTTTATTCAAACCACCAAATTTCGTAAATACCCAGTAACAATAGAATAGAAAAACCCCGCATCCATTTCGAATACGGGGATAAGCATATTACTTCTTTGTTGGCTTTATACGTTTCCACTGTTTTCTTTTGAAAACGCCGTTTGAGTCCTGTGATACGGTTTCATCGGGATACTGTTTTTTGGGACCCCTTTGGACTTCAACATACCTTTTCAAAAGCGTATCTGCTGAAAAATCCTTTACAGCCCCACCTCGATTATAACAAGTAGAACAATATCCTCGCATATTAGGGTTTGCCGGACGACCACAAATTGGGCAACGCTTGGTGATATTCTTTAGTCCACGGACATGCGATAGACCTGAAAGGATACCCCTATTCATTTTTTTAGCACAATCCGCACAAAGAATCAACTGACGATTATCTGGCATTTTTTCGCCGCAAAGAACACAATTTTCCTTTTTATAATTTGCAACAGCTCCGGTCTCAACGAGATTTTCAATGGTCTGATATGCTTCATGATATTGACTTCCTGAAAATCTCAACCCCTCTTTTTTAGGGATGCTTGTTGTCTCCGGCGTTTTGTCACTGCATTTTTCCATAACGGCTGCAATACTTTTGTATTGTTCACAGGTAAGTTGAGACAAAGGGAAACGGTCATCTCCCGCTTCACGGTTATTCAGTTCTCCACTTTCTGCCATTGCCATAGCTAGGATATAGTTTTCACTTGATTTGCGGCTCACATTGTTCTCCTTAAATACCAAATTATTGCGAAGTATATTGGTCTACCAGCGTACTCATAAGACCCTTCTTTTTTCTTCTGGTGTTCTTTGCTGCTTTTTTTGATGATATACTCGATGCTTCTTGATATGTCCGTATAACATTTCCGTTCGAGTCGATGATGTCTGCAACAATTGGTTGTTCTTTCAGCACTTCAATATCCTCAGCAGAAGCTTCTTGTGAAGACATATCTTGCACTTCAGTTTCATCAACCATTTTGACTTCTTCTAAATCGGATTCTGCACCTTCATCCTTTGTAGACTCCTGCTCGTTCTCCTGTTGCACTTGTTCACTATTAAGAACTTCCGCTTCATCTGAAAATTTTGAGGGCATTTCATCCACGTGATTTTGCTCCATGTCGATATCGTCTGAAAATTCTTCCGGATTATACTCACTTTCTGTTATTGAAGCATCCGGCTCAAAACTCATATCGTTTCCGATGTTCTGCGGTGGTTCAAAACTTCCGATTTCATCATCTGCATCAGCAAAAGGGTCATCATTTGCGTGCTCTGTATCAAAGCCCTTCGTATCACCTAAGTCGCTTGAAGACACATCCGAAACCATTTCCTGTTTTGGTACATTGACAACAGAAGATGGTGTTTCCGCAGTGGATTCCGCATATTTTGTAGAAACGTCCTCGTGTGCATCGGCATCCATTTCATCTTGTGTAAAGAACTCCTGCGATTCTGTGTCAGACGTATCACTACGGACATTTGGAACTGATTCTTGCGTTTCTTTTGAAATTTGTTGCTCGGATGCCATTTCACAATCTTTACGTTCTTGGATATTGTGATTTACATTCCACAAGTCACGCGCATTTTCAGTCCACTCATTGAACTTTTTAGGCGGGGTTCTCCAATCGTTCTGAGATTTTTCATCCTGTTTGGAAGGACTGCCGTTTTGTGATACAGTTTTGTTCTTTGATGGCTTTATTATATCACGTTTCAGTCCCTTTGTATACCTTATTGGACGCACAAAGAGCGTGGAAATAAATACCACAGCAAAGGACAATATAACAGATACATTTGCGTTTATATACAGAAAAGTAAATGAAAGCGCAATTAAAGCTAAACGTATTTGATAAATGAAAGAGATACTTTCATTCATGCGGTCCATATCTTCTGGTGGCGCGAAATCATTCTCATCATCTGTCATGTCGAGTTTGAATCGTATTTCTTCAGGAGTAAGTCTGTATATATATGGAAGGTCGTTCTTTTTTGGTTCAACTTCTAACACAAGAACAGTGACCAACGGTGCTTCACCTTCTGGTGCCTTTGCCCTCGGAAGTATTTCAACCAACTGCTTATCTAATTCTATATCTGCAACAACTCCCGTTTCTTCGATTATTCCATGACCGAAATACTTTCTTCCCTTCATGGAGATTTCTCGAACAGAAAATCGCTTGATAGAAGTTCTTGACGTATATGTTTCACCTAAATAGCGAATTTGATTAAATGGCATTATTCGTTGTGATGCATACGAGAGAATACAAGACACAAATACTACTATCAAAGCAAAATAGCCATATATCATTCCTCCTCACCATCGCTTTCGCCAAAATCAACCTTAATCAATTCTGCTGTTTTCTTGCTGTTTACCGCCCCCTTATATCCTTGAACAATCGTATACGAAAAAATATTATCGTTTGCAAATGGCATGTCATCAAATGCCATCAAGTACGTAACGCCAACATTGAATCCAATTCTTTCAACCCGGTGGAGTTGGAAATTAAATGGTTTATTATCTTCGTCAACCGTAAAATTATAAGTGTACACGACTTGGCTTGGAGCTACTTTTTGACCAATAGCATTGTATTGACCGTTTGATGTCTTATCGGTACATAAAGCATACACAAAATGATATCCTCCATGTAGATAACGGTCTTCACACACAACCAAATGCCCAAAAAGGATAACAGATAAAAGAAATACAACCGGAACAACCTGCCACATGCGCGAGAAAACAAGTGAAACTATCGCCGTAACAAGAAGCACTAATATTCCGGCGCAAATCTTAAAATAATACGTTCGGCGTAACACACCACGGTCATCAATATTTTTCCCGGCCATCAAAAGACTAACAACGCTTTTTGTTGCCGCCTTTGTTCGTTCCAGCATTTGCTGAAGAATGCTTTTATTTTCATCACTCATTGCGTTGTCCCTCCTCTTCGCTTACTGTTACATTCGATGATTGCGAATCGTCTGCTGTGGCACTATTCAAAAGATTCTTTCCTGCAGAGTCAAGCAGTTCTTCAATCGTTTTTCCTTTAAGTTTCATCGTTGACAAAGGAAACTCCTGTACTCCACCATCTGCAGTTTTTACACGAGCAATGATTTCAACATTCGTTTCTCCGCTTAATTGTGTAGCAGTAGCATCAAGTTGCTGTTTCTCTCCGTCTACAATAACCTCACCAGCGAACTTCTTATTCGTTACCATAGACTCCTTGATAATCGTTCCCTTTGTGATATCGATATCGGCAAATCGACCTACGACTTTATTATTCGCATTGACAAAAAATACCGGGCGGTCAGTTTTCATTGAACCATCGTCTGCCATGTACATATCTGTACACTGTGCAGCATATTCATCACGCGAAAGGTCAATATAGCTTAAGTTGGAGTCTTTAATTGTCGCCCCTGCAGGAATATCTGTGTTGGCAACAACTACTTTATAGCTATTAGGGGCAAGTCCGAGAAATTCTGGATAGCGTTGATACACAAAGAAAAAAGACGCTGCAATAACAGCAAGCGCAGCAATGATACCGAAGAAAATCTTAATACGACGTTTGCGACGATACTTACGCTCGGCTGTATCATCATACGCTTGGAATGCATCCAAAGGAGTGCTATTTGCAGCGTATATATCCATCTGAGAAGCCTGAGTAGACGCTTCTGCCTGCATACGTTCCTGCTCGATTTGTGTACACAAAGCATTATACTTTTCATCGGGAAGTTTCATCTTTTTCCCATTCGGCAATGTGATTGTACCATTGTCGTTTACAGCAACATCAACAATCTCACCCTTGTACTTAAGCCGGGTATGTCCAATTTCTTTCATAATGTTTTCCTCCTTTTCTCTTAAGTGCGAAGAACACTTTTAGCCAAGCCATTCACAATATCCATGTAAGGAACTTTTCCGCGAGTCTCCTTTGAGTCAACTGCAAATTTCGGAACAAATGCAATACCGCTATATTTTCGCATGAAACTTACATATGCCTCTCGTGTTTCGCCCCAGCTATCTTGAATATTCATGGCGTTCTGAACAAGAACATCGCGAGTAAGAGCATTGTTGGCAACAACAATTACCTGTCGAATACCGTTACTCATAACGTCTTTAAACATCATAGTTGCTCCATGAATTGCATACTCAAATTCGTTATCAGTGAAACCGGATTCTGCACGGATAAGTTTTTTCTCGTTTCCACGTGGAACGATGTAGTAAGCAACTGCACCTTTGTGAGCAAATTTATCGTAAACGCTGCTCAAATAAACCACTGCATCAAACGATTTAATATCTTGCGCGGCTGGACGATAAGATGTTTCATTGTCCGAAACGAACTTAACAGGTGCATATTGCGGAGCGGCAATAGGCGTAACCGTTGTCACATTTGCAAGCTGATTTGACGTAGTGCCACCCAAAAGCTCAATATCTCCATCATCCTCATATTCTTCGTAATTTTCTTCATTAGATGTATTTTGAGGTTCCGGTTTTGGTTCGGGTTGATGTACTGGTGCTGTCTTTTGTTCGGTGGCATTTTCTTTGTGCCGTTTTGCAAATCTTTTTTAGGAACAGATTCCTCACTTGGCGCTGTAGCCGTAGTCTCTGATGCATCTGCTTCGTTCAGAATGTTTGACAGAATAGACTTTGATACTTCATTTACACTTGAAGTGTTATCTTCCGGTACACTTTCTCGTGCTTTTTTAGTCTGCTGTTTTTTATTTGCTGGTGGTTCTACATCTGGTGCAGTTGGACGAATCTCAACACTTTGTTCTTCTTCACGAGCCTGTTCTTGGATTTTCTTTTGTGCCTCCAAAAAACGCTCATATTGTGCTTGCCCAAGCTTCAAAAGATGACCATCCTCAGTTTCACAAATGCCTTTTTCATAAACTTTTACGGTACAAATTTCACCTTTATAGCTTACTCTAGTAAGTCCTTCAAATTTTCCTTTTGAAATTGCCATAACTCAAGCCTCTCCTTTCATCATATCGTTGATTTCCAAACCAGTTTCTTGCTGAAACGCTTCATATTCCTTACAAAACAGCTCAATATTTTCAGCCTTCCACCTTTGAAATGTTGAATAGTCATCTAAGTGATACTTCTTCTTGAGGTACTTATCAAAATGTGACATATAATCAACCCTTGTAATATACCCAAACGCACGGGTTGAAACAATTTCCCCTGCTGCAATTTCACGTTGCAACCTATCTCGTTCCATTTTTCCTTTCTGTTTTGATTCGACGCGGCGCATTTCTTTGCAAGTCCTACCTTTGTCTTCTGGATGAGGACTGGGATAATCGCAGTATAATGTGTTTTTTTGGCGTGACGTAAACATTCGACCACACCTTCTACATTTAAGATGATAAAGTTTTTCCGACATATTTATCCTCCCATATATACAAAAAAGAAGAGGCCCAATGGGCCCCTCCTCTTGAAATTTATTAAATCTTTGCTCGAATTTCCTCATTCTCAGCTTTTCGTGCTGCTAATGTAGAAAGTGCATCCGCAACAGATTGCTCAGTACGAGGACGCCAAACAAAAGTTACAGTCAACTTTTTCTGACGAACTCGGTTCCGAATCTTTTGTGCCACTTCAAAATACCGCTCTGGGCATGTAATTTCTCCATTGATGAGACCAATAGCATCTTGGCTGTCATTGAACAGTTCAACGGTGCAACCATTCTGCGGAATCTCTTCAAGCGCGTATAGAATAGCGTATAATTCCGCCATCTGATTATCGCGGCAGTTAATGCTTTTTCCAACAGCAAAAACCGCCTCGCCTGTTTCGTTATCCTGAAGAACTGCGGCAATGCCTGCTTTGATATCATCTCCAATCTGAACAAAAGAAGCATCTGCCTCGATGCGAACACAGTCGTTATTTCTCTTATCAGACAATCGACATCACCCGAACGTTGAGAACGTTCTCGGTATTTTTCCCATCGGTGCTAGTAAGAGCAACCGGGGTCAACCAATCCTCGTTGTTTTCGCAGGTGTTAATTTCATTCGGAAGATTGCCTGCTGCTGCTTTGTCTACACACACAAACTTCTCAGGCGTATTTTTAAGACGAATGAAACATTCGCGGGCTTCACGAATCGCATCTTCCTTTGTAACAGCAATGGAAAGAATACCGATAGAATTATCGACAAACACCCATGCACGAGTAGGGACATCGGTACACTGTGTATTGTAAGGAATCACTCGAACATTCAGATAGTTTGTCGTGTTCTGCCCATCGTTACTAACCAATTTAACAGGAGACAGCCAACCATCGCTAGTCTTTGCCTCAACAATCTCGTTTTTGAGCTTTGCCCCAGTGGTTTTGTCAGCACAAAGGAAATTTTGATGAGTTTCCTTCAAGCGCCGGAAGCAATCTCTTGCCACATTGACAGCGCTTTCCGAATTGATAGAAACCGCCATAAGACCGATGCACACAGAATCGATAAAAATCCATGCACACTTTTCGGCATTCTTTACAGGTTTAGGCTCCAGCGTTTTTGCGGGATTTGCCGTGTTTACTGGTGCAGGCTGCTGCGCTTTCTGAACGGGTGCGGGAGCTTTTGTCTGATTGGAGCCCGCGCCAGAAAGAGCACTGGCAGGGACAAAACGCATATTATTTTCTGCACAATACTCGGCAATCGCTTTTTTTAATGCTGCAACCAGCGTATCCTCCGGGATACATTTATTATTATCCATTAAATTTACCTCACTTTTTGATTTTAACAGGTTTGAAAACAGGCTCAACGTTTTATATGCTCCCCAGTCAAGAAGGATATTCACGCCAAGCGCTTTTGTGTACACATCTGCAACTTTTACAGTAATTGTGCGTCTTGATGGCATTCCTTTTGCCGGAACAATACCACCATCAGCAGTTTCTTGCCCTTCACAGGACATTGCTTGATATACAAGATAGCCGGGGTCGTTGGATGGAGAAATGCTAAATTGTCTAAATTCTGCTTTACCATCTGACCGTCTCCTAGCAGGGGTTCCACCAACGCAAGTAAAAAGTCTGTCTGGATACTGATTTCCTGTTTCCCTCTGCTTTTTTCTTGCGCGTTCTGCTTCCAAGAACAAATTGCCATTGACCATGTCTGCTGCAAGACCCGAAGCATTGACTCCCATTATTTTGCTGCCATCACTTCCAGCCTTCACCATAGGCACGAAAATTTCAATCGCATATTCCTGTGTGCAATTTGGCTTTCCAGAGTGTTTTACAAAAGAAAAGTGGTAACGGGAATCGTAGTTTCCATCTTCGCCAGCAAAAAGAGGTGTTGCCTTAAAAAATGTATTTCGATTTTCCGCATCCCAAATATCTCTTGGTGTTTTGTACTCTTTTTTTGGCTTTGGTTGCTGTTGCTGGTAAGAACCAGTGCGGTTATTATACATTTTCTTTTTTCATCACCTTTCATTTGGTTTTTTTGCGTGCTTCTGGCTATTTGCAAAGCTCGTAAGGATAAGCCAGTTCATCATTACCCAGCTTCCATCGTTATCACAAACTTCCTTGTTGTTTCGCAAAACCAGTGCATCTTCACCGCTCGGCTCAACATGAAGGAATTTGCATACATCATCCTCCGAGATGTCAAGCTCGGTAGAAATACCCTTTGTGGTAAGGGCTTTGTTTTCCCAGTTCTTGATGTATGCAACATAGCCGTCTGTGTCAGATGCAAACAACACCGTCAAATCTGGATACAAAATCGAGCTGCGGGAAGTTACGTTATCATAACGTTTCACTTTTGTTTCCTTTCTGCCGCTATTGTGCGGTCTTTATCACACCCAAGTGGGTGATGTATAGTTGCGGATACGTACCGCATCGTACAGCACAAAGAAAAAGCAGTCGTCCTACTCCTTTCGGAGTAAAACAACTGCTTCGCTAAGCATTCTTTCTTAAAGTTCGTTGTAGTTATAATCTTTGTGCTGTTATACTATACCAACATTACCTAAAACACGCACAACAGTAGAATACAGGTTCACTAAAATATTATTCTGTAGTCTCTTCTGAACACAACTAAATCAAGATACCTACATTATACCAATATTTTCGATTTTTTGGCGAATGAAAGACATGAATTGATATTAGCCAATGATTTGACTGTCATACGGCTTGGCAGAAAGAAGCTGAATAAGGACTTGACCATCATATCCCCAAAGGAGTAGACTTAACAACGTCATTGCTTCCTGCTTGAGAACCGTAAAATCACGTTGTGCAATTCCCATGCGATGAGACAGTTCTTTTTCTCGCAAATACGCCATTGTTCCGTCCGTCAGAATAATGCTTCTATTGGAGACAAGTAATTTCAAAACATCTGCGTATTGCTTTCCTTTAATCGGATAATACTCAACAAGAGCTATAGCACCAGATACAAGGAGAAGGAATTGAAGAACCGCATCAACACTGTACATCGCTCGTTCATTTTGCGTTATCGACAGAATTTCTTTTGGCGTTTTTGCATGAAGAACCCTTACGATAACATCATCGTCTCCGGTACGCGCCCAATACAATCGAGAATATTCTCGCAGGAGTAACTTTGTGTTGTGGTACGCATAAAGATACTCGTCATCATCTTGGAAAAACATCTGAGAATCCGGATGGAGTAAAGAATCCATGTCGTTCCGAAGGCTTTGTCCAAACTGAATATGGAGTGACTCTACTGCTAAAGGGAGATACTTTTTAACTTCGAACTTACTAGGCTCTTGAAGTTCATCAAATGATTCATTCATCACCAGTTGAAGCGTAGCAGCCATCTGTTTTCCGTGTTCGTTATTTCCGTTTACAAGGCGAAGAACCGCTGTGTCGATTTCATCAATCACATGTTTGCATGTCTCAAAATACTTATTTCGACATTCAAGGTCCAGCGTTTTTCCGACACCAAATACAGAACGAAGAATCCGTTGCGTTTCAAGCAGAAATGCATCTGAATCAAAATGAGCATTCTGCATAATATCAGTAATGTTTTCGCCGTATAATGACCATTTAAGTGCTGGATATAGAACCAATGCCAAAATGGTGTATTTCATCTTTGGATTGTCTTTGAGGATTTGGTTTAAACTATTTTTTGCTCGAAGAATATTACTTCCGTTTGCAAACAATTTTGTCAGAACAAGTCCACTTTCCACTTCATCCAAATCAGAGATACCATTTTGACCAATACTGTAAATTTTACTTTTTTGGTTCGTTTTCAATGATGTTGAAGCCATTGGCAATAAGAGCCTCCCTTGCCATATCCTTATTCAGCGCAGTCATTAGACCACGCTTTTTGAACTCGATTGTGTCGAGGGGAATTCCTTTGCGGTCAAATTGATAAAGAACCGTGTTCCAAAGACCCAGTCCATAATTATCAGGAATAAGACCTTGCTTTACAGAAACAAAATCCCACAGAATCTTGTCATCGTCACACACGATAACAGTTTTTCCACTCAAGTCTTTTGCGTATGGGATTTCTGGAATCAATTTTGCGAGCATACGCAGTTTTGCTTTTCCGGCACTTCCAAGAGGATAATGCTCTACTTTGGAAAACATAGGTGCGTAGCTTGGTGTGACTACGCCATCGACACCCCAAGCCTTGTATTCACCTTTTTTTCCATTGACTAAAACCCGTAACGCTGTCAGATACACAAATACCATAAACTATTCCCTTTCACAGGCGCTTCTTATACTCTTCAGTATTCCTATTCTGCGCCATTTCCATCCGACGTTTTTATTGATTTTCGTACATTCGTATGATACAATTTAAACATAAGGTCAATGACCTAATTATCATCATATTAGAACTAATTTTATTGGGAGTCGCACTCATGGAAGAATCAATTTTGCAGGATTTGGATAACATCAAAAAGAAGGAAAGCTTATGGTCATTCTTTTCTTCTCGTGCTTCTGAGATTGAAGATGTGGCAGAGAGCTTTCCAAGCACCGCATACCAAGTGATTGAGCAAACAAGGCTTCGCTACGATTTAACCATTACACAAATGGCGACCTTGTTAGGTCTTACGAGAAACGGATACAGACGCTGTATGCTTTCAAAAAAGATGTTTTCTATGCATGGGATTATTCGCTTCTGTTACATCTTCAACTATGACATCGAAGGGATTTTAACGCATCCCATGATAGAGGCGCATACAGATGAAGCCTTACTTGAGCTAGCTTCACTTTTCGGCTCTCTTAATGATGAGTCGTTAAGAGATGTTGCATCCTATGCAGAGTCTAAAATTGTCGCAGTAAATCAATTTCCAAAGCGCTTTGCTAAAGCAGTTGAAGCATATATCGAGGAAAGAAACACCGTTCTCAAAGAAATCGCGAAAAACGGAAACAAGAATCGTGGCTAATCGCCATAAAAACTCATTATTGTGTTGATTCCGTCCATATTCATTTCTGCGTCGTCAAGTCGTGCAGACATATCGTCTTTGTGATATATATCACGGGATTGATTTTGAGCGAGAAAATCATTTGCCTTTTCCTCTTTCAGAACAGCAACTTCGTTATTCGCATGTTGTGCTTGTTCTGAAAGGGGATTTTCTTTTTCCGGTTGTACTTGCACTTTGAGTGCGGCTTCAGCTATTTTGGCACAAGATTCTTGTGTCACAACACTTGGCTTATCGTTTGGTTGACTATTCATAATCAGGTCAACAATAAACTGTGTGGCTTTATGGTTTCCCGAATATGCTTTAAGAAGATAGTAAACCGCCACTTCTTTAGGATTATCCATCGAAAAGCTAAGGTTTATTCGTTCTCTTTTGATAACATTCTTCTTTCCACTTTTTGAATTTGATGAATTCGAAGTGCTTGATTTACGCATGATAATACACCAAACGACCATTCCGGTTGAGCTTGGATACCTCTTGGTAGTAATAACCCTTTGCGTTTGCGCAAACATCCGGAATCAGAATAAGGTCATCCCTTTTCAAGAATTTCTGAAACACTTCAAACAAAAGCACAGACCCTCCACCAACAAAGCAGAGCTGTCCCATCAGCATATCCACATTCCGACCATCCTGTAAGTCGTTGATACGTTTACGGACAAATTCGTCTGCCGCATTACAGATGGATTGCCGGATGCTATTCGGACATTGCTGAATGCCACGAAGAATTGAATCTACCATGAAATCATCAAGAGAAATCCCGCAATCTTCTCGAACATGACGTTCAACATCCTTAAACAGTTGAAGAACACCTGCATTTTCAAGTGTAATACCGGGGTTCTGCGGTTCTCCGTTGATGATGCCGATAACATTTGTCGTTCCGCCACCAATATCGATGATATAAGAACGTGGTGCTGTTACAACACGCTGCCACACCTTTGCATCGGAGGCGGCTGCGCTAATAGTTTGAGGAAAAACGCTAACGTCCACAATCTGAACACGATATGGACTCCCTTCGTATACGAATTCGAGGGGTAAACCATTGTTTCCAAAAAACGACTTGTACTTATCCTTTAGAAGAACACCATCGACTTTCAGACTGAGGTGTTCAACAGGGAGTCCCAAGGCGAGTCCCACCTTACATTCATGTTTCTCACGCTCCGGCCACTCCTCACGAAGTTCTCGTGCGATTGCGGCTAAAGTTAAAATCAGGTAGTCCTCGTCTGAAGTTTTATTACGTCGTGCCTGAAGGCGATTCTCACAAATGCTATAGTATTTTCCTTTGTAATGCAATGCTCCGTTAAGCATCGGTGGTGGAACTTCGCCATGATGATTAACGCCTGTTGGAAAAGGCTTACAGCGTTTGCTCGGTCCAAACGACTTCATGTTATAGTTTCCTTGGTCAACTGCAATACATACAATGCTATCGGTATTAGCCACTTTAATCCTCCTCGAAATTATCCAATGTGTCAACCGTTAAAAGAGATTTTGCCATTTGTTTTGCCAGCTGATGACTTTTCTCTTGTACTTCTGTAAATACCACATTTACTTTAACATCCATGTCAGCGCATTCCATAAATACACTTGAATAGTCATCAGCTTCTCGCATATCTTTATTTTTCTTGTTTACCTGCCAACTGTTTCGATACAATTCCCAAGCATAATCACGAGAAGCATACATCGTAACCTTCTTGATGTTTGAATGTCCGTGTGTATATGGCTTCAAAGCAAAAGACGCGGCACGAAACACCATTGCTTTTGCAGGTACACCGACTCGACGCTCTCCATTGATTCGAATAATTCGTTCATCACCACTTCCCTGCTCAACACACAACCCGTATGCGGTTTCATTCATTTGTTCGTTGGTGGCGACGGATATGTAAACTTTTGCTTCTGTGTTTCTCAATGTTTCAATTCGCTGAATCTCCACATCTTCTACAACTGGAATATCGACAGAATCATCGTTTGGCGATTCCGTTCGACCATCCTCTTGAAGTTGTTGTAATTCAGCC
>OJNJ01001069.1_pt1 | contig 15817 bp, 6 predicted proteins | sample 1597491 | NCBI WGS metagenome assembly OJNJ01 (sample SAMEA2452132, study PRJEB22498) | human gut metagenome | biome: human feces; feature: human gut; material: feces | place: Australia | collected 2012 | reverse complement strand
GTAAGATTTTCTATCTGATTATTGACAATTCAAAATCTCAGGATAATGTGTATTTTCTTACAGAAGTCAGTGAAAAAGATCTGATGAACTTTACACTTTCTGATTCGGTGACACTTCCGGAAGTAGATACGGTTTATGCAGAACCAGAGAAAAAAGCAGAGGAAGAAAAGCCGGAAACGACAGAGTCAGCCGAGAAAGATAAGGTAGAGGATGATATTCAGATGCCTGAAGATAAAAGTCCATTTGGAACGTATCTTTTGATTGCACTGGTTGCAGTCGGAGCTGCGGCAGGAGGATATTACTTCAAAGTCTATAAACCAAAGCATGAATATGATGACGAGGATGAGATGGAAGAGGATGAAGATGAATCCGAAGATTCAGAGTCAGAAAAACGGGAAGTAGACGATGCAGATGAGCAGGAAGAAAGTACAGAACCGGAAATCCTGAGAGATGAAGATTTTGACGATAATGTGCTGGAAGATGAAGAAGAGGAGCAGGAGTAAATGAAATTAGTGATTGCAGAAAAGCCATCGGTTGCGATGGCACTGGCTTCCGTGCTTGGAGCCAGAACAAGAAAAGATGGCTACGTGGAGGGAAACGGTTATATCGTTTCCTGGTGCGTAGGACATCTGGTTGGATTATGTGATGCATCGGAATACGATGAAAAATATAAAAAATGGAGATATGAAGATCTGCCGATTGTGCCGGAATGTTGGAAACACAAGATTTTGGAGGGCACAAAGAAGCAGTTCGGAATCTTGAAAAAACTGATGAGAGATTCCAAAGTAGATGAAGTGATCTGTGCTACTGATGCAGGACGTGAAGGAGAGTTAATCTTTCGTTTGGTGTATGAGCAGGCAGGATGCAAAAAGCCGATGAAGCGGCTTTGGATCTCTTCTATGGAAGAACAGGCAATTAAAGATGGATTTGCGTCATTAAAAGACGGTTCGTGTTATGACAGTCTCTATCAGTCAGCACTTTGCAGGGCAAAGGCAGACTGGCTGGTGGGAATCAATGCGAGCCGTCTTTTTTCCGTTCTGTATAACCAGAATCTGAAAGTTGGAAGAGTACAGACACCAACACTTGCTATGATCGTGGATCGAAATCAGAAGATCAAGGAATTTACCAAAGAGAAATATTATATGGCTCATATCAAGTTTGACGATATGGATGCGGTAACAGAGCATTTTCAGAAAAAAGAAGATGCAGATAAAGTGGCTGCAGAGTGTCAGGAGCGCATGTGCGAAGTGGAGAAGGATGATGTGAAAGAGAAAACGGTCCGCCCTCCAAAACTCTATGATCTGACCACTCTGCAGAGGGAAGCAAACAGAATGTTTGGTTATACCGCACAGCAGACATTGGATGCCGTGCAGGAGATGTATGAGCAGAAGCTGGTCACTTATCCGAGAACAGACAGCCAGTATCTGACAGATGAGATGGGAGAAAGCACAGAAACTCTGATTCAGATGTTACTTGGAAAAATGTCATATGCCGAAGGTCTGGGATATCAACCGGACGTGAGTAAGGTATTAAATTCAAAGAAAGTATCCGATCACCATGCGATTATCCCAACCATGGAAGTAGCAAAGGCAGATATTGGTGAACTGAAAGAACGAAGCCGCAAGATTTTGTATCTGATCAGTGCCAGGGTACTGACAGCAACTGCAGATCTTTATATTTATGAAAGCCATAAATGCCAGATCACCTGTAATTATCATACGTTTTATCTCACAGCAAAGAAAACAAAGCAGGAAGGATTCAAGGTGATCGAAAATAAATTAAAACAGTTCTTTGGCGTAAAGAGTGAGAAAGAAGAGCCGGAACTGGATATCTGGGCAGGCAAGCATTATGGTCCCTGTGATTCTTTTGTATCGGAGCATTTTACACAGCCACCGAAACAGTACACAGAAGATACCCTGCTTTCTGCAATGGAACGTGCAGGGAATGAAGAACTGACCGAAGATACAGAAAAGAAAGGACTTGGCACACCGGCAACAAGGGCAGCAATCATTGAAAAACTGATTCAGTCTGGCTTTGTGAAAAGGGAAAAGAAAAATCTGGTGCCGACAGATGATGGAAATGTGCTGATTACGGTTCTACCGGATGAGATTAAATCTCCGAAGATGACCGCAGAGTGGGAAATGGCATTGAATCATATTGCCCAGAATACAGAGACAGCAGATGAATTCCTAAATGGGATTACAGAGCTGATGCAGGAACTGGTTGCCAGATATCAGGGGATTTCAGAAGAGAAGAAAAATCAGTTTCAGGGAAAGGCAAAAGGAGAAGTCATTGGCAAATGTCCCCGCTGTGGAGCAGATGTCAGGGAAGGGAAAGTAAACTTTTACTGTTCTGACCGGAATTGTGCTTTTACCTTATGGAAGAATGATAAATTCCTTGCAAGCCAGGGAAAAAAGATGGATAAGGCGGCAGCAAAGAAATTTCTGTCCAAAGGAAGAATCCATTATAAGGATCTGGTATCAAGAAAAACAGGGAGACAGTATGAAGCAACTGTGGAAATGGTTGATCCCGGTGAGGGAAATGTACAGTTTAATCTGATTTTTCCACAACGATAAGTAGTGTATTGCAGGCAGTCTAAGGACTGTCTGTTTTAATACAAATATATGAAAGAGAGGACCTTAGCATGAAGAAAAAAGGTAATTTTAGAAAAGTAGTATCTGGCTTGCTGGCAGGCATGACAATGCTTAGTACAGTGCTGTCTCCGATGACGGCATATGCAGCGGAGATCCAGCCAGAGGAAAAACCTCCACTTTATGAGGAAGTGAAAGACCTTCTGGATGAAGATGAGGTGGTGACTGCCAAAGATTATGAAATTGAAACAGGCAGTGTATTTGATGTGAAATCAGACTTTACAGGACTGGAAATCAAGGATGATAACAAGGTCAAAGTCACATTTGAGGAAGCAAAGAATGATAAGAATGAGGATTTTACGACAGATCATGCGGACACTTACAAAGCGGTCTATTATGTGGAACCGGTAAATCAGGAGCATCCGAAGTACCAGATCAGCCGAAACCTGATTGTGCGTGAGAAAGAAACAGAAGTACAGACAGAGGCGGCAGGGAGTGAAGCAGTGATTGAATCCGAAACAGTTGGCAGTGAACAGCAGGCAGAGGAAGCGGAGGATTCCGAAGCAGACTCGGAATTGCTTCCAACAGAGGAAGTGACGGAAAGCGAGCTCGAAGAATTTGATTCTCAGGCAAGCGAACTATTACCGGACATGGAAGAAGATACTGAAAATACAACAGATCCGGAAACAGGTCTTACAGTATCGGATGCAATGGAGCAGGCGGAAGAAGAAGGAATTGATTTATATGCCATGGAAGCTGGTGAAACAGTCACTTTTATGGCAAAGACAAGTGCAAGAAGTGTACAGAAAGTATCTGTTACCAGAGGAACACTGTATCGTTATGCAGATTATGGTTATGGTTCTTATCTGACCTATCAGTATACGGTTCAGTTTGGAAATGTATCTGCGACTGCTTACTGTGTACAGCCATCAAAACCGGGACCAGGAACAGGTAATTATACCATTAGTAAAGTCGGAGATGGAAAAACATTAGCTAAGGTATGTTATTACGGAACCAAGGCAGCAGGAGATGAAGGATTTTTTACAGAAGAGAATGGTTATGGAAATCTTAGTGCTGGAGCAAAATTCATTCTTGTCCATCTGGCGGCTTCGTATGCTAATGGAAGTGGCGATGCTTTTTCCGGAGCGAATAGTACAGCCAAGAATTTAGCAATGAAATTGTATAATTATTGTGTTTCACAGCCGGAAATACCGGATGTAGCAATGTCATTTTCTGATGCAGATGTAAAAGCTTATGTGGATGGCAATTCACAGAGAACTAAAGATATTACATTCAAAGCAGATAAGCTACAGACAATTACGATGAAGCTTCCGTCTGGTGTGAAACTTCATAATCTGAGTACAGGCACAACAAGTAAAGCCGGTGCAAGTGTAGAGATTTGCGGAGGAACAGAATTTTATCTTTCTGCACCACTGACACAGGTGAGTGACGTGGCACAGAGCTGGTCTTCTACAATGAAGGGAAGTATTACAAAAGATTACTCTGCTTATAAAATCACCACCGGATCTGATACGCAGGATCTTGCGTTGGTATTTGGTGAAGGTGTAACAGATGAAAAATATATTGACTTCAAAGTAACCTGGATTGAGCAGGCTACGATCGAAATCGTAAAGAAAGACGATACAGCGGATGTTAATCTTGCAGGTGCAGTGTTTGGTGTATACAGTGATGAGGCTTGTACAAAGCTGATCACTCAGATGCCGGCAACAGATAAAAATGGAAAATCCTCTGTTACGATCATTAAGACACAGGATACCGTTTATCTGAAAGAGATCACAGCACCACAGGGATATGTAGTAAATGCAACGGCAACAAATGTAAAACTGGTAGCAAGTAAGACCTCAGCTGTAACCGTGGAAAATAAGGAACAGCTGGCAGAGCTTACCATTTACAAAGAAGGACAGGTGCTTACCGGAGCAGATGTCAGTGAGAATGGAACGGTATTCCAGTATGAAAACCGCAGACAGAAAAATGCAGTATATAACGTGTATGCCGGAGCAGATATCGTAACTGCTTATGGCACAAAAGTGTACAGCAAAGGTGATCTGGTAAAAGAGAACCTGACTACCGGAGAGAATGGTTCTGTCGATGTTCAGAATCTTATGATCAGAACAAGTTCCAGTTACACGACTAACGGGACAGGAGATCGGATTGGATCAGGCAGCGTCGAAAACGGGGCTGCATTCAATGTCGGCAAGAACGCCGTTGTCAACTTGGGCAAAGGCACAGAGGATTTATTTACGATTAAAACAGGAGGAACGCTACACAACAGTGGCGTTGTGAATGTCGTAAAAGGTTCGGATGTCGTTATCGAAAATGGCGGCCGAGTGTCCAATGTTGACGGCCTTATCAATGTGGAAGAGGGCTCCAAGGTACAGAACGATGCCGAAATAAAAGGCGGTAATGTTTCGCTTGCCGAGGGATCGTCTTTTATAACAACCGGAACGGTTCAAGTTGATAAGATCAGCGGCATAGATGCCGCGTTAACAGTCAGCGGAGCCGGCGCTTCAGTTGAAATTACGGAGAAGACGGAAGGCGGGAGCTGGCTAAATCACTCTCGCATCACCATAGAAGACGGTGCGAAATTATTTGAAGATAAGCTCGGAACTTTAGGATCTGATAACACTTATGTATTGAAGTCTGAAGAGGCTCTACCTGAAATCTTTACCGTTCGAGAAGGTACAGAGGACGTTCCCAAATTAAGAGAAGATGATTTGCAGAAACCGTTCAGCCAGCTTGTTCTCGAGGATGGGGAATTTACGGGTCAAAGTAGTGTCGTGATTGACAAAGGCGGATATTTGGATGTTGATCATCTTGCCCTAAGAGGTGATAAACCGTCAGTGATTACTTTGAATGACGGGGGAGCTCTGAGGACGAGCATGGATCAAATTTTCCATCCGCTAAGTCAAATTCAGGCTTCGGCAGTTAAAGAAACTGTTAAGACAGGAGTTGATTTCAACGGCGGATATCTGATTTTTGACGATGATCAGTACACGGTTCAGCAGGTTGCCAGCGCAGTGAATACTTTGCAGGACGCCGGGTCCAAGTCTTCTATTGCTTTTATCGGCAGTTCTCACCCTGTTACGGAGTTAAGAGTAAGTGATGCTCGTGAGTTTATCCCCGGTAACGAAATCATTCTCTCGGAAGCTACACTGGTGAACGATCAGCCGGAAGAAGATAAATACAAAGAGGACGGCCGCGGCAAGGTCACGATCGGCAACCGAACGCCTGTTGGGGAACACAACTACGAAATCTCTGCTCCGATTACCGTTAAAAACATAGGAGGTAAGCTTGACAAAGGCTATAAGGAAGTTCACCTGATTGAAGTTGTTGACGGCAGAAAATTCGGACTACTGGGATCAATAACCGGAAAAGATGAACCAATTGATACCGGATCCGCTGATATTTCCCAACGTCTGTTTGTGGACTGCGGAATCGGAGGAACCGTTAGGGTAAAAGACGGAGAATTCAGACTGGGCGTAGGATTTGATGTTGGGCAGGAAAATCAGACTTCTAAGGGCTGGATCGGTTATGGAGAAATCTTCGATAAAGGTTCTTGGACAATCCGAGGCGGCGATTATCTGGTTAAAAACATTCGAAACTTAGGTATTGTTCAAGTTGACAACGGCGCGATCCTTAGGACGGAACAATATTCTGATAATCCTGATGTCGTTCTTGACGGCACGGCCGGTCAAGGATTCGGAATCCGAAATAACGGCAGTTTCATTTATGAGGGCGCCGAGCATGAATTCAGCGTCTACGGAACGTTTGTCAATCGCGGCTTAACAAATTTCGGCACTGCGGAAACATTAAGTATTGGCGGAAGACTTGAAGACTATTCTTTGATTGACTTCGCCGGTACCGATAAGGCACTAAAGAATCTGGAAGTCCTTGGAGGAGGTTCTGCAATAGCTTATAACCGCCATTTCGGCAACGAACTGAATTTGTATGAAGGGAGTCTATACGAAGTTAGTTTGACTCCTGATAAAGATTCGGAAGGAAAGGTTCAATGGAAAGATGTCCGTCTGGATGGAACTCTGAAGGTCAATTCAGGTTCGATATTTAAGTTAAGAGAGAGAGGAACTTTTAGCGGAACTGGTCTTATTGCCAATCAAGGCAGTGTAGATTTGACCACAGCGGAAAAAGCCTCAGCCGGAGCAGTTCAGAACAGTGCCGAGGCTGATATTGATTTTGTTGATCTTTCTCTTAATCAGCACTCTTTAGAAGCTGGATCATCGAACGCCGGCCAAATGGAAGGACGATCCCTATCGCTGGAGGCAGGACATAATTTCCGTCAGGGAGCTTCCGGCTCGCTGTCTGTTTCCGAACTAAAGATGGAAGAAAACACAATTCTGGAAAATCTTGGAAGAGTCGAAATTAAACCGGCTTCGGATGGTTTCTCTCCATCTCATGACATGAAAGGCCAATTTATCAACCGAGGAAACGCCTTATTAGCAGAAACAAAGCAGTTGAATATTGGTTCGGAACCGACAGCAGATCATAAAGTTGAAGCTAAATTCCATACCGAGGCCGGCGCGCAAACTAGTTTTGCAGATGCATTGGTTAAAACAGGGTCAGAGTTGAAGAATGAAGGTCAGGAAAGCGGAAAGAATCTTGTTGTTGAAAAACTGGCCGCTTACTTGATTACTTCTCGAGGTGAATCTGTTTGGGAAGACGTTCGGCTTGAAGGTAATGCAACGATATCCGGTGGCAAACTTCAGGTAACGACAGGCTTCTTAAGAGTAGAGAACGGAGCGACGCTGCTCAATGACGGCGGTACGATTCATGCGCACCTCATTGATGAGTCTCATGTGATCGGCACTATTATCAATAAAGGAGAGGCTCGGTTTAATCAGCTCACGCTTTCGGAAGGTTCGGAATCCCACAATTATGGGTATCAAGTCGGAAAACTTCTTCTCGTGAGAAGCGATTCAACAGGACATAACACCTATGAAGACAGCCGGTCTCAATGGGAAAAGGTTGAACTCAATGAGGCGCTGACAAACAAAGGTTCATTTGTGATTACTCAGCAGTTGGATGCAAAAGCCGATATTACAAACCATGGGACAGGTTTTCTCGATACATCCGGAACTCAAGGCTTTATCACAGCCCACAACTTGGTGAACTACGGAGAGGCAAAGCATCAGGATGTTACATTAGGAGACTTGGTTGAGGGGCCCTCTTCTGAAGTGAGCCCGTCGTCAGATCTTACGAATCCTGCAGATCCGGAGGATCAGACAAATTTGTCAGCTGTGCAGCAAGGGACTGAGCCGAACAATCCTCCTAAAAAATCTCCGGAAACCAAGTCGGATTCTGATCTTTTGCTTCAGGAAAACCCGAGAGAGGATGAATCCCCGGAGGAGAACACTTCTGAAAAAGACGCGTCCGGAGATGGTTCGGTAACTGATAGTTCGCAAGTTATCCGCAGTGCACGAATGGAGAACCACGGTACTGAAACCGGCCGAAATTTGACGATCACCGGAAGCGCAAGTTATCTGAACACAGCCAAGACACAGTGGCAGAATCTAACCATCCGCGATAAGGGAATCTATGAGAGTACGGCCGGAGAAGTTAAGCTGCAAAACTTTAACCTTGAAAAAGGGCAGGCGTTTGTGAAGGGCGGCTCTCTGGAGACGGCTGTAAATGCTTCCTTTAAAGGAGGTTCTCTCGAAGTTGGCGGTGAGGGACAGTACGCTAAAGCAGTTCTGCTTACCACCCCGACAGACGTGATGGATTCTCAAATTAATATTCGTCCGTACGGAGACGTTGGATTCGGACCAAGCTCGATAGCGCTGGCAGATGAAAAAAAGGCCATTGCGGCTTCCTCAGGGAAAGCCAGACTTTCTATGTCGGCTTCTTTGACCCTTGGGGCAAATGGAGGTATGCAGGTTGGAGCGCCCCCTGCTAAGGCTTCCGTGGACGGTCTTTACTTTGGAAAAGATTCCGCTTTGGTTATGAATTTCGCGGAATTGGGACCAAACGGAGCTCTTCTAACATCTGAACCAGAAAAAGAACTTGTCGTAGAGCCTGGCGCGGAATTGTACGTGAACCTCTCAGGTGTGAAGAAAGGAAACTATTACATTACAAGAGGTTTTAACACTGCGGCCAACGAGGCTTCGGACGGTACATGGATCGGCGGCTGGGATAAGGAATACCTGATTGCTATTCCCAAAGAATCTGTTGCTCGATGGAAGCTATTTTTGCACCATGATACCGATGATGTATGGCTTGAAGCAAAATTGGCTGAAATACCGGACGTGGAGGCGATAGAAGTTGCGACTGAAATCCTAGATACGGAAGGAGAAAAAGATTATGGTCCGGGCGGTAAGTTTGTCATTGAAGTTCTTAATAATGAGGGCCGTCCTGTCAAAGAAAATGCTCAAATTTACAACAGTTTTGTGAATCTAGCTTTCGCGGGAGGTCAACTTTCGACGGCTTACTCTTCTCTTAATAATGCGGCACAGGTTCTTGAGGGGAGAACGAGCATGATTGCAGAGAACTTCAATCGGAATGGTTACGTGGCGAATAAACATCGTCAAGGCGATCTCTGGTTTGAAACGATCGGCAAACATGAAAGGGTCAGTCATTACGAAACACGCAAGATGTCCGGCGTAGGCTATACGAGTACTTATTACGGATTTATCGGCGGCGTAGATCATTTGTTCGCTGATAAAAATCTCCTTACGGGTGTAGCCGTCAGCTATCAGAAAGGCAATGCGAAATCTCGAGGTCCGATTACAAATACTAAGAACGAGTTTGAGACCTTTGGGGCTGAATTGTATGGCTATTGGTCACCGGGGCCGTTCTTGAACGTTGCCGGAGATATCGGTTACTACCGGAACAATGCTGATGTGACACAGCATCTTGGAGGAGCGGGGGAATTTGCTAAGGCTTCCGCTGATACTTCGACTAACATGATCACAGCCGCAATAAGAGCGGAGAGTACCATCAAGACCCGGCTTGTTAATATCGTCCCGCATGCCGGCGTGAGATATATTCTTACCAACACTGACCGTTACTATTCCAAGCTAGACGGGCAGAAGGCTTTCAAGAACGATCCCCACACTACTTCAACGATTCAGTTTCCGCTCGGAGTAGGTTTCAGAGCCGATCTTATAACTAAAGGAGGTTGGAAACTTAGACCTCAGCTAAACACGTCGGTTGTCCTCCAAGCGGGGCATAGAAAGCAAAAGATTTTGTTCTCCACAATGGACGAAGCGGTTAACAGCCGTATTTACGGACAATTTACCGGTGCTTACGCGTTCTTAGCTTCTTTAGGGCTTCAAGCAGAAAAGAATAACGCTACCTTTGGACTGAGGTATTCAATTTCTGCGGCACAAGGCGGAAGAGTGGATCAGGCGCTGAAACTGGAGGCAATTTGGAGGTTCTGATCCTACCCATTCGATTTTTAAGTTTTTTTGGCTCTTAGGGCCACAGCCCCTCGACCTCGGGCAAGGGGATAGTTTAGAGGAAACTCACTCTTTGGAGAGGGTTTCCTCAGTTTTTCTCAATACTTTTTTCTGCTCCCAGAATGTTTAGTGCACAACATTTGGGTGATATGATAGTTAAAAGCTATCAGGACGGCGATTAAATTGAGCTTCTTGAATAACGTCGGAATTTTGAATTGCTGTATAACTTGTCGAGAGAGTGTTTTCGTAGGCCCCTAGGTGAAGCTGCTACCCATCAAGAACATTTCGAGAACACTTCGAAGTTAGGTACTAATCTTGGATGCAGCTGGTTTGTTGATCTTTTGACGGGTCGGGAAAGAGAGAACGAAATGGGTCAGGCTAGAAATACGATTTTGATTGTGGATGACGTCGAGCTAAACAGAGATGTCCTGTCTATCATGTTCTCTCAAAGCCATGAGATCGAATTTGCCGAAAGCGGTCCTGAGGCGCTGGACATTCTCCGCAAGAAAAAAGAAGACATCTGTGCCATCCTTCTTGACTATGTCATGCCTGAGATGGACGGTTTAACCTTTTTGGAAGAGGCGATCAAAGAAGGATTAGTGGAGAGCATTCCTGTCTTTCTGATTACGGCATCCTTAGAGCATGACGTTGTGCATCGTGCTTATTCGCTGGGCGTGGCTGACTATATTCAGCGTCCGATTTCTCCGTACATCGCTCAGCGCCGTATAGAGAACATTATTGATTTATTTAAGACACGTGCAGCTTACAAGAAACTTCTTGAGATTAACAGAACGCTTTTAGAACGTCTGAGCGAAGTCGATGACTCCATTACCGACGTCCGAAATCCTTAATAACTATTGAAGAAACCAAGCGACCGGAGAAGATCCTCCGGTTATTGTTATTCATCGTAATCACCGGTTTCTCTTTCTAAATATTCCTTTTGACTGAGCGTGATCTGAGCATCGTTCTTCCACATGGCCACCCAGCCGTCCAGCATCCTGGAATCCTGGATGTCAACTTCCAGACGCCAGGTTCCGTCTTCTTTTTTAAGCAATTTCTGAGAAGTGTTGAAAGGCGTTTCTTCTAAGTTCTTTGCCGTGACATCGCTTTTGAATTCCAATATCCAATGCACCCATTCACCGTTGCTGTAGTTGAAGTGACGGTCGTGGATATAAGACTGAAGATCAAAGTCTTCCGGTCGGTGCGCGTCAAAAGAAGTGACTTCTGCTTTCTTGAATCGATGAAGCGCCAGATGGACGACGTTGTCGAAATGATCGAACTGACAAATTAAGTAGAGTCGGACGTCCTGCTGGACCAGCGCAAGAGGAGAGACGACGGCGCTGGTGGTTTTGCCGTTCATGTTAGTGTATTCGATTCTGAGTTTCTTTTCCGAATACAGCGCTTCTGAAACGGCATCAAAGATTCTCGGCAGTACCTTGGAAGGCATTTGCGGGATTGAAGAAGAAATGACGCAGACTTTATTGAGCCACTGATTTTCTTTGGCGTTTGAACCTTTTTCCTTGAGCATTTCGGAAGCCGCATCAAATAAGAATCCAATGATTTGAGGACGGTTCCCGGAATCTGATACTTCATGTGCTCCTGCGCAATTCTCAGAAGCAGACATTCATTTGGTTTTAAGTGAATATTGTCGGTGATGGAATCCGTGCGTTCTCTTCGGTAACCGTAGGCATTTCCTCGGTCGTCGCGCACCAAACCGTATTTGCCGCAGTCATACATTTGCTTCAAGTAACGTTGCAGTGACCGCCTGCTGACATCAATGTCTGCCGATGCCAAAGAATTAAGAATGTCGTCCACCGAGACAAACCGTTTGCTCAGCGGTATTCGATTGAGAATCTCCAAAATGATCGATGCTTCTTCTTTTTTATCGTGTTTTCTTCCCATCCTTGGGCTCTCCAAGATCAAATTTCTGTCGCAAGGCGCATATTGATTTTTATTTTAATCGGTTTTACTGCGTCAATTTCTTTCGCTTCAAATGCAAAAATAACAACATAGAAGGAGAACAAAAATGCCTCGCAGAAGAACAAGTGTCTTTGAAAAAATGTTTAGTGATAACCGTCTTCGTTCTATTCCGGATTCAGAACAGCAGAGTACCTTGTGTGTTGAATATTGGACATCCAAGATTTTGATCGAACTCTCCGGCTATAAATCGTTGGAACTCGATGATGTGCAGGAGATGGCAAATATCCGAGTGGTCAAGGCGTGGCAGCAGGAAATCGAAAACGACGTTTCGGAACTTTACGAACTTAAAGGAAAAGAAGAAGGCGACACTGAATTACTTGACGATGCAGGAGACAGTGTTTTTCGTCGATACAAATCTGTGAAAACAGAGCTTAGAAAGCGCATCGACAATCCTCCAGTTTCCATGAAGAAGGTTTATCGCAACATTAAGAAAGAGATTGATTTGCACGGTTTCTACCCGAAAGGTTTTGCGGCTAATCTTGAACTCATCAAAGAAGCCTATGACCTTTCCGAAGATGAAGGTCTAGTCACCGCCTTCATCTTCTTCACTCTTGCCTATCGAAACTTGAGAAGAGCCCTGAACTCTTTCAGTTATTCCGACCGCGGCTTTTTCCTCGTGCTGGAGGTCATCGCAAAAACGTTGGGCCTGCCTTTGGAAAAGGTCCAAGAAATGCTCGGGCCGGATGGCAAACTTATCCGAATGGCAATCTTCGGCGTAGACAGAGAGTCTTCTAATATTGATTTCGAGGACTACTTTGAATCCAAATCCGGTATTTCCTTCTTTGATCTCTTCTTCGGGAAAATCGAAAAGAAGCAGCTTGTAAGTTCGATCCTCACTCCTTGCAACAAGTCTCGTCTCACGCTCGAAGACGTCAAGTATCTACCTGTGATTGACTCTTTAGTCGTTCCGTTTTTAAAGGGGATTAAAGATGAAGGCCCCAGAGGCGTCAATGTTCTTTTGTATGGTCCTCCTGGTTCCGGAAAGACGGAATTAGGAAAACTTTTGATTGAACAAGCCGGTAAAAAAGCCTACACATTAAAACTCGGAAGAGAGGAAAAGGTCTTGGCTTGCTGGGAACGAGCCTGCAAGTTAAGTCGGAACGACGCCGTCACGGCAATTCTGATTGATGAAGCGGATGACGTTTTCAACAGCGATCTGGTCCAAGGAACGACTGATCGTACAAACAAAGCGCGCATCAATACCGCACTCGAAAACACTAAAAAGCTGACCGTGTGGACAACGAACTCTCTGCGTTCTATGGATGCTGCCATTATCAGAAGATTTCATTTTGTCCTAAAGGTTGGTTATCCGCCTCGAGCTCAAATGGAGAAGCTCGCACAAGGAGCATTGGCCAAATCTTTGTCTGAAGAAAACATTAGTCGTCTGGTGAATACAGAAAATCTTTCTCCGGCACTTGTCGCTCAAGTCGGAGAGATCGTGGACAACCTCCAAGGTAATAAAGTTAAGTTTCCGGAAGACTCTTTGATGGCTCTTCTCGAAGATATTCTCAAAGCACAAGGTTTTGGAAAACTGGCTGCCGCGACGAAGAAAATCGGAAAGTTCGACCCTGCTTTAAGCAATTCCGATACAGATCTGGAAGCTTTATCGAAAGGCCTCAAAGAGGCGGGCGCCGGAAGGTTATGTCTTTACGGTCCTCCGGGCACGGGCAAGACAGAATTTTGTCATTGGCTCGCAAAGAAGCTTGAACGCCCTCTCATCATGAAAAAAGCGTCGGATCTTCTGAACTGCTATGTCGGCGGTACAGAACACAATATCGCCGCTGCCTTTGAAGAAGCAAAAAGAGAAAATGCCGTTCTACTCTTTGATGAAATTGATTCTTTCCTTCAAGATCGAAGAACCGCGAATCATTCCTGGGAAGTTACGCAAGTCAACGAATTTTTGACTCAGATGGAGTCTTATGAAGGCTACCTTGTGGCAACAACGAACCTTTTGGATCTGATGGACAACGCCTGTCTGAGAAGATTCGACTTGAAGGCCAAACTCGAATACATGACTGATGATCAGGCAGAAGAAATGTACAGAAGACTGGCTCAGAAGTGGAAATTCTCTGTCGGAAACGAAGTGAACAATCTGCGGAAGATCAGAAATCTTTCCCCGGGAGATTTTGCGGCTATCGACAGAAGACTTCGTTTTACCAAAGCTGTTTCCGGAGAAAAGATTGTCGACATGCTGAAAGTTGAAACTCAACTGAAGGAAGGCCAGATGTCTTCTTCCAGAAGAACCATCGGATTCCTGGATAACTAATGAAATTAAGCTATGGCCGCTTTGAAAAAATAAAGCGGCCATTAGCTTGGCCGCAAAAAACTCCCGAGGAGAGGCGGGAGTTCAAAAATAGTTTGACAATTTTTATGAATGATTAAGGTACAGCCATATCAAAGCGTTTGTCTTCTGCGTTCTTGTGGCACTGACGGCAGTAGAGAACGCTTTGTTCGTGTTCTTTATGGCAAAGTGTGCAGCGAAGCTGTCCGGCATGAGAATCATGCGGGTTTAAAGCTACTTTCTTTGCGGCAGAAGCAGCGGCTAAGTCCTGGTAGTTATGGCATTTCATACAAGCCTTGGACTTGGCAGCGGCAACCGGAGCGGAAGAGCTGTGACACTGTTCGCAAGTCACGCCTTTTTGCATGTGCTTTGCCATGGTGGGAGCAGCCTGAGCAGTACAGAAGGCGCCGGCTAACAGAATTGCTGCGGTGGTAATGAGGCGGTTAAATTTCATTTTTTTCTTCCGTTTTTAGACCCGGACCCTACGGTCCGGGCTTCTCTAGAAGTTACTTACCGGCTTTGACATCGGCAAGAGCGTTGTCAGCAGCTAAGCGGCCGCTGGTCATAGCGAACGAAGAGGCAGAGCCTTCGCAGCGGAGGTCGTAAGAAGAGTCATACAAACCGCAGATATCCTGACCGACGACATAGAGGTTGTCGATCACGTCACCCTGCGGATTCAGAGCCTGGAACTTCGGATTGACAGTGACGCCGCCCAAAGTTAGGAAGAATGCGCGGATGCCTTTCAGAGCATAGTACGGACCTTTTTCCATATTGAAAGTTGCAAGGTGTTCAGGCAGACGGCCGAATTCCGGATCTTTACCAGCTTTAGCGTATTCGTTCACCTTGTTCATTGTTTCTTTCAGGTTGGAAGCAGGTACGCCGATCTGTGCAGCTAGGTCGTCGATTGTGTCAGCCTTGAAAGCCCAACCTCTCTGCTGACCGATTTCGAAAGTCTTCGGAAGAGCCTTCAGAGGAACGCCGGCAAGAACGATGGCGTTGAACGGAAGCAAAGCGCCCTTGTTAACCAACTGATCATATTTCTGCTGGTCGATGATGTTGTACATTACGCCGCCGGCACTTGTCATGGCATTGTAGACATCAACGAAAACAGCACCACGGGATTCGTTGAAGAAGCGTTTGCCGTGCTGATCAACCCAGAGCCAGGGCTGAGCCAAAGCGCAGCGGCCTTGCTTGAGTTCATCAGCGCCCATGAACTGGTTGATCGGGGGCAGGTCGGCGAGGTACGGAGCGTTACCTGCAATGGTATGCATACCTTTAACGCCTGCACCGACTAACTGAGCCATTTGGATGCCGTCACCCGTACGGCCGTCACCGTTCTTACCGTCGGTTACAGGACCGCGGTACCAAACCGGTTCAAACATACCTAGAGCAGAGGAGTCGTTCACGTACTTGGCGAGCATTTCTTTATTGGATTCGAAACCGCCGGTAGCGATAATGACTTTCTTGGCCTTGACGATGACTTTTTCGCCTTCGCCGTCGACAGCTTCAACACCTACCACTTTACCGTTTTCAAC
>OJNJ01001063.1_pt1 | contig 15871 bp, 6 predicted proteins | sample 1597491 | NCBI WGS metagenome assembly OJNJ01 (sample SAMEA2452132, study PRJEB22498) | human gut metagenome | biome: human feces; feature: human gut; material: feces | place: Australia | collected 2012 | reverse complement strand
AATCTCGGAACACTGCTTAATATTTTTCAGCATCTCGGTTTACAGCTTACAGTAAAACCTACAAAACCTACCGTTTAAAATCAAGGTGAATCTCTGCGAAGAGGTTCTCCTTATCTCCCAGTGGAACCAAAAGCTACAATCGCATGAAGAATCAGGAAATAGTTAATACAGTCGGTAATTTTCTCATCCCACTGCTCTTTGGAATACTGCTGCTCATCCATACACATATCCGATACAGAGATCAGATGTTTGGATAACATCCCCATAAGTGCTGATTTTCCTAGGTGCCTGCTCTGCCTTTTCTGTATTGGATACAATCAATAATGATGTAATCATAAAATTTTCTCAGCTTATCCTACCATAGAACGAAAAATCTGTTCCCTGAAATGATCGCATAGCAGCCCTCTTTCCTCGGCCGGACAATCAATGGATTCAGGACTCCATATTTTTGATACTGTCCTTTAGTTCAATCATCTGGCTGTCACCGATCACCTTAATTTTCCCCTTTTCCCTGAACAAAAAAATCGCCCAGACTAGAATTTTTAATCTAATCTGAGCGATACTCCACCATGCCTGTTTTTTTCAAGCAAAAAATCAATGTTCCCTGCGGGAATCGAACCCACAACTAGCGCTTAGGAGGCGCTCGTTATATCCATTTAACTAAGAGAACAAATAAGGACAGTCTGAAGATTTCAGACTGTCCTTATTCTATCACAATTAGCTAAAACGGTCAATTGCTTTCTCGTTATGCCTACTGTAACTTGAACTTGTTGATTGCTTCTTTTAATGCAACTGCGATTTCATCAAGCTCTACTGTGCACTGATTTAAGTTGTGCATTGTTGCATTAACTTCTTCTGCGGAAGCGGTTACTTCTTCGGATGCAGCTGCTGTTTCTGTAGAAATAGAAGCGACATCTTCCATTCTGTCAATTACATTTCCTCTGCTGTTATCCATCTGCTCATTTAACTTGGCAATGTTGTCAAGACCTTCCGTTAAAGCGTTGATAGAGGTTGAAATTGTATTAAACAGATCCTTTGTATCCTGAATAGACTGGTTCTGTTCAGTAATAATCTGGTTCGTTTCATCAAGTGTCTTTTCTACCAGTGCAGACTTATCTGTAATCTCGGCAACAATCTGCTTGATTTCATCGGTTGACTGCTGTGACTGTTCTGCAAGCTTTCTGATTTCATCTGCTACAACTGCGAAACCTCTGCCGCTCTCACCTGCTCTTGCCGCTTCAATACTTGCATTCAGTGATAACAGATTCGTCTGTTCCGTAATCTCTGTAATGGCATTGGAAATGAAGTTAATCTTTTCAATACTCTGAATCATTTCATCTACAACGGACTGGGAAATCTTTGAATTTTCAATAGACTGCTCGCCCTTGCCAATTAAATCTTCTACAATCGTGATACCCTTGTTACTCATCTGCTGGGTTTCAATCGACATATCGTTAATATCACTGACATATGCCTTTGTTTCGTGTAATCTCTCTGCGAGATTTTCAACTTCCTTCGTCGCATTGTTCGTGCTTTCCGCCTGCCCCTGTGCCCCGATGGATACACTCTGGATTGCTTCAGAAACCTGATTTGTTGTTTCGGTTGTTGTCTTGGAAATCTCAGAAATATTATCTGATGCCTTGATAATAACCTGTGAACGTTCTTCCACATCCTTAATCAGTATGGATACATTATCAACCATTTCATTAAAGTTACCTTCAAGTTCACCAAACTCATTCTTCTTCTTAATTGGAATTCTCTGTGTTAAATCACCGTCTGCAACAGCCTGCATAACACTGTTAATCTTCTTGATTTCCTTTGTAAACATCATTGTTACAAATAATGCAATGACAATACCGATGATAAATGAAATAATACCGGATGAAATCGTTGCATTAACAATCTTATTCACAACGCTTGCTGTTTCATTGGAACTGATAAAACCAACCAGTGTCCAGTCTGTAATTTCATCTCTGGCTACTACAACGTGTACTGTCTTTCCGTTAATCTTTTCGTCAAAATCCTGAACATTGTAAATTTCTTCCGGCGACTCTGCGTTTAACTTACTCCAGAAATTGTAGCTGCTTACACTGTCTGAAGAATATGTATTCTTATCGTTATTTACAATAATCTTACCATCTTTGTTTACAAGAACCACATAACCTGTATTTAACAGACCGATGCTCTGTACATAATTGGTCATTTCTTCAAAATTAATATCCATGGCAACTGCACCATAGTTGCTGTTATCTGAATACTTGATTTCCTGTGAAACGGTAATGACAGTATTGCCCTGTGAATCTGTATAAGGATCTGTAAACTGTGCATATACGCTGTTTCTTGCAGGTGAACCGATTGTAGACTTATACCAGTCTTTTGCTGTATTATTCACACCGTCTTGTGTTGACTTTTTATTACCCAGCTTATTCTTTGTATTATCCCACTCTGTCCATCCTGTAATCAGATGTCCTGTAACAGTTGAAAAATAAGCTCTTTCAGCACCGTTTGTAACTTTAACGGAAGCAATTAATGCATCCTGTACTGTTGTTACATTCGTATCATAATCGCCCCTGTCTTCCAGATGCTTTACGGCATCATTTCTTGTTAAAAGGTCTACTGGCTGACTGATATTTTTCAGATAATTAGTAAATCCCATCTTGGTTTCCTGTAATGTCTGTACACTTGTCAGCTTCAAATTTTCTGTCTGGGCTGATTTTGTTGTTTCTATTGCCCTGAATGCAAGTATCAATGTTGGAATCAAAATTGCCAGTACAAAAAATCCGACAAGCTGCACTCCGATTCCACGAAGTTTCTTACTCATAATTTCATCTCCTATTAATATTCTTAAACTCTTATAGTTATTCACTGTTTCATACTAACACAATCTCCTATAAATTGCCATTTATTTTGCAAATTTAATATTTTATTAACATTTTATTAAAATTGCACTCTGCCCTGAAGCCATACCTGTCCCTTAAAACGCCGTCCGACTGCCGGTTCCCCCAGCAGATCCGCTTCGTTAATCGCCATACGGAACACCATATTGTTACATTCCAGTGTCATCTGGTAGACTTTCTCATCGGTATAAGTATTTCTTACCTCCGATAATTCCAGAATTTCCCCCATCACAGAATACTGGTCACATTCGACACCGCACGGCATAAATGTTGAATCTACGATGGAAAACACATCTTCATGGATAATACGGTGTGAAATTTCCGTATAAGTATCAATATCTTCAAGGGTCAGGCTCTCCATTGCCTGTTCATCACCCCTTTTAGCTGCCGCAATACGCCGTCTTCTGCTTTCCTCCGCTTCTTTATCCTTTTCCTGCTTTTTGCGGATTGGAAGCAGTATCATCCCGCCAATGGATAATGCCGTCATGACTGCCCGTTTACCCGGAACCGGATTTTTTACGGAAGCACCTCTTGTGTCCAGCAGTTCCGGCAGCTTCTGATTCCCTGCTGCTTTAACCAGATAATCCAGATAATCCATAATATTCTGTAAATAAAAAATCAGCGTAACTCCTGTCTTTGCCTCATCACAGACTGCTGCAAACGACTCCTTATCCAGATGCCGCTCTATCGTAATCTCATCATTTAGCGTTCCCACGCTTCCCATTAAAAATGGAAAATGATATTCATAGACAAACCGGTTTTCCTCATATCTTCCATAAATATAAACACCCATGGATTCGCCTACTGCTACCACCATTGAACCCCTGTTTAATTTTTGATTTTTCAGCACCAGCCCCTCATCAATGCACTCTTTTATCCCCTCTTGTATAAATTCTGCCTCAGCTTTGGAATCCATCCTTGAAAATCCAAGCGCTCTCATATATAAATTCATATATTATTTTTGAATAAACTCCTCTGCTTATAATGTATCGACAATAAATACCGTCAGATACTTTAACAAATCTTTTTCCACTTCTTCTTTATAATCTGTTCCATCTGCATATCGCAGCATACGGATTACCGGACGGTCTGTAACCTCCCGGTTCTGGCGTACAACCACACCGATTTCTCCTTCATTCGTCATGACATTCATGCCAACCGGATACACTGCTACCGATTCAAGCAGCTTATTCGCAATGGTTGCATCATATTCCATGCCCGTATGCACCTTGATATACTCTATGGCTTCATAAATCTTCATCTTCCTGTTGCCGATTCCACTCACCAGGCTGTCAAAATCATCACAAACGGATACTAAGCGCACTTCTGCCTTTAACTTGCCATTTCTCTGCTGGAACGGAAAGCCTGTTCCCTTTACGTTTTCATGGTGAAGAAGAATAATCTCTTTTGCCGTATCGGATAACCATTCTTCTTTTTCTACGGAACTGTATCCATAGATGGTATGCTTTTTATATTCCAGTAAATCCCTGTAGTTCATATCTTCAATACTAATATTCTCGTACGGTACACGGATATACTTTAAACCAATATCATGCAGAATCGCCCCAAGTGCCACATTATGTACCTGACGATCTGTCATCTTCAGCTTCAATGCCAGAATGGTTGATAATGAACACACATTAATACAGTGTGTATACATATCTGTACTGACATTGCGGATTTCCGTCACATTGGTCAGGACATCATGGTCTGAAAGTACAGAATCAATAATATTTTCTGCCGCCTCTCCAATCTTTTTTAAATCCGAATTATGTTTATAAATATGTCTGTCAAGAATCCCCGCGACAATTTCCCTTGAACGGTCTGTCGTTTCATCCAGCCTGTATATTTTCTTTTGCTGCGGCTCTTTTTCTTCTTTCCGTTCTTTTACAATCTGTCCGCTGCCGGTCTGTTCTTTTACATATACATAGCCGATCCGCTGGTCCGTCAGCTTTTGAATATATTCTTCCTTTAACTCTGTATCGGACTGTACAAGAACCGTATCAGATGCTGACATCACAGGGACTGCCAGTATTTCATCACCTTTTAAATCTTTTACATCCACACGTATCATAATAACTCCAATCCGTTACTCCAATAACTTCTGCATATAAATTTATTCCTGTATACAGCTTTTATTTTTTATCCAATCCTTTCTATTAAAGATATCATAAATTTATATTTTTTACAAGACAAAGCGGGCGCCTAACTCTCATTTAGCGCCCGCTTTTTTTCATTTTTTTAATTATTTATGCAATCAGATGTTGCGGTCAAAATTCCCCGCCTATGATATCTGCAACTATTCTTCTGTATCGTTTTTTTTCTTTTTAAAAAGTACAAAACCAATCACTGCCATGCTGGCAATCAGAATAATCACGATGCCAGCCACCTTGCCAGATGAAACAGAATCACCTGTCTGAACCTGTGTTTCCTCTGCTGCATTGTCTGCCGCTGTTGTTTTTTCCTTACTCTCCGTATTCTGGATTGTCGGATTTTCCGGCTGTGCCGATGTTGTCGGCTGTGCCGATGTTGTCGGCTGTCCCGGTGTTGTCGGCTGTTCCGGTATTGTCGGCTGTTCCGGTGTTGTCGGCTGCGTCGGTGTCGTCGGCTGTCCCGGTGTTGTCGGTTGTTCCGGTATCACGGCTGTATCTTTATACACAACTGCGTAAGTTGAGAACTGACCGGTTGTAAATGTAATGGTCATATCATCCTGATTGAATTCAGAAGATAAAACAACTGCATCCTTTCCATGAACTCTTACAATATCATACGTTCTCTTCTTTGATGTATCCGTATTGCGAAGACTCTCAGGAACTGTAATCTTCATTGTCAGCGCCTCATTTGTATCTGTAACAACACGGGTACTTTCTCCAACTGCCGCTTTTAATACAATATCAAGATACATTCCGGCACTCTGTCCGTCTGATAACTTCTTTGCTATCAGTTCCTTCTCTGTATCTGAAACGGTTGCGGTAATATCTGCTATATGAAGAGATATCGCTGTCTTTGCACCATTGGCCGCAGACTTTTGTTCTTCCTGTGTCAAAACCTTCTTTACAATGTCATCGGTTGTACCCTCAACTGCAACTGCCGGTGTATTTTCACCTGCAACAACATCAATGCTTACATCGGTTTTACCGTTGTTGTCGTCATCGGTATCACCTTTGTTATCATTATCATCAAGTTTCGGAATCGCTTCGGTCTTTGTATCCCCACAGATTGTACAGGTATAAGTCTTTACACCTTCGGCTTCTGTCGTTGCTTCTGTTGTAACCTTACCTTCATCCCATACATGTCCTGTTGCCGGAATTTCTTCTTTCTTTGTGTCTCCGCAGACTGTACAAGTATAAACTTTTACGCCCGCTTCGGTACAGGTTGCTTCTTTTTCGATTGCTCCGTCATTCCATGTATGCTCTGTATGTTCTTTATGCACATCATTGTAAGCTGTCTTTTCCCACTGCAGTGTCGTCATTGTCAACTTTCCGGCACCTGTGTAAGGCTGCACCTGTGTTTCAAGGTTTGATGCCGCATACAGGGTATAGCCGCTGTATGGAAGATTTTCTATAAATTCTCCTCTGTCCTGAACTAATGCCGTTTCGCCTTCCTTGCTGGTATTTAAAACAACTTTTAAATCTTCTTCTTTGCCGTCCAGCAGATATAATGTATTAAATGCATTAATATAGCCGGCCTCACTGTCACCGTTACCACTGATTAATGCGTTAGTCATGCCGGACATATAGCAGTTTTCAAGAAGCATGTGCGCACCGCAGTTTGAAGAAGCGCCGTTGCTTACAATCTTCTGTGAAAATGCCGAACCGACTGTATTCTGGATATCCAGACGCATATCTCTTAAATCCTGTGCATCCATAATACAATTATAAACGTGTGCCGTACCAAAACGCAGTCTTGGCATTCTGTCCATTGAATTCTTGTAGTAATTGTTTGCCAGTGTTACGGTAATGTTTTTAGCTGATGTATCTGTATCGGACTGTCCGAGCAGATGTGTCTTTTTCTGTCCATATGCATAGTTATAAATCTGCTGATCTGTCATGCCCGCTTCCAGTAAATGCTTATAATACGGATAATTGTCCGGATTTTCCTTCATGGCATTCATCATCGTATCAAAAAATACGCTGTCTTCACTCGCCGGTAAAAATTCACACCATGAAATGGTTACATTGCTGCTGTCTGCTGGTGTCTTAACATCAATCACACCGTCATATGCTTTATAGAACGTACAATGGTCAATCCAGATATTGGAACTTCCCTTTTCAATTGTCATGTAGTCCCAGTCATTACGGTCATATGCGCCTTCAGTTTCATCATCCCACTCCCAGATTTCATCAAATTCGATGTTTCTGATAATGATGTTGCTTGAACCTGTAATATCAATGCAGGTATGTGTAATCTTTGCACCGTTCTTTGAGTAAATCGTCAAGTCACTCATATCCTGTAACTTTAACATGGATACACCTGTCTGTATCAGTGTCGGGTGTGTCAGCGGTGCAAGCTTATGTGCCGTAATAAATGCTTTGTAATTATTAAAGCCCTCAACCTCGTTCGTTCCCAGTGCAATATCACTTGTCAGTTCAAGCACGGACGGTCTGCCGCTTGCTTTTATACTCTGAATAGCCTGTAAAAATTCTTCGGCTGAACCTGCGGTGTAATAATCCTTAGAGGATTCCATTAATAATCCGCCGCCGGTTGTCTTTCCGCTCTGTGCGTATCCTTCGAGTACATATTTATCCAGTCCGGTATCATCACCTTCCATGCCGGAATAGGTATCGGATACGTATTCTTTCTCAACAAATTTGTTCTCAATACCGGTATTTACGGTTCCCACATATCTTCCGCCAATCATCGCTACGATTGTATATGGATCCCAGCCTAAATAACCGGTGGTTGTCATTTCTTCCGCCTTTGCGGATGAAATCTGTCTTCTGTTAATATTAATTGCATAACCCGGTCCAAAGCTTCCAAATTCAAAGAATCTTGCGCCTGCTGCCGGATTTCCGCTCATATCCGAATACGGATTTGCAGTATTGGCACGGAGAATTTTACCCATGTAACAGTCAATCCATGTAATATAGGCATCTGCTCCCCACGGTCTTGCAAGGTAATATCTGCTGCCTGAACAGCCCGTTTCCGAAAGAACACGGCACTTGTAAAATGTCAGTCCGTATGCCGCATCAGCCCCTGTCTTTGGCGCACATACATAGCCGGAATTTTTAGCTGCGCTATAACGGAATACCAGCTTACAGTCATTAAAGAATGCTCTCGGCTCATTTCCGTAAATAAAGTCTACATTTCCTGCAATATAACACTTGTAATAATACTGTGTTCCTGCATTAGCACAAAGTGTATCCTGATATCCTAAAATTCTTACATTAACATACAAAGTATTTTCTGCATCATTTCTTAATGCATCGCAGGATTCATTGGAAAGCGAACCGTCACCAAGGTATTTGTATGTATTTTCAATGGTCAGGTTTTCTGCTGAAAATCCGGTTGCCGCCTTTCCGATGCTGACTGCACAGCGCTGGCTCATATCACCGCCGACCCATTCTTTGGTATCATAATAAATTCTTGTCTTTTCACTGTCTTCACCAATGAGTGTAATATACGGTGATGTCACTGAAAGATGTTCTTCGTAATCGCCTTCTTTAACAAAAATCACAACGCGCCGTTCATTGGACGCTGCTACAGAATTGACTGCTGCCTGTACGGTCTTGTAGGTTGCAATTCCATTTACCTCTTCGCCGTCTGTTCCATCATAAGCAGCATCAACCACTTTCTGATAATTCGTCAGATACACATAATTAAAGGTTTCTCTTGTGATATTGCCATCTTTATCCGTGAACCGTAATTCCACATCATTTCTGCCCTGTGCAATCTCCTTATCGTCAAATGCAAAGGTTTCTTTGGCTTTCACACTCTGTGTGTCTACTGTTTCTCCGTTAATCACCAGTGAAACATCTGCCACCTTTTCAACGACACCTTCAAGGGTAATCTTACCATCAAATACAGTGTCATAAGACCTCTTTGTAATCGTAAATCCTACCGCATCATCCTCGTATACATAATCTCCCTTATGTCCGGCACTCGGCACTGCCCATACCGTTTCTGACGGATTGCTGTAGTTATCTAATGTGGTTCCAATGTAAGAATTGGCAACAATATAATAGTAATACGGCATTTCTGCTGTTACGTCCGTATCCTCGTAAGCACATTCTGTTGTCGTCGCAATTTTCTTAGCATTTTCCTCTGTTTCATCATAAGAATAACGGTATACATCATACGCTGTTGCATCATATACCTTAGCCCAGGTAATCTTTACTTTGTCTGCCGTTGAGGAAATGCTGACAACCGGTGTACTTAACGGTGCTATCACCGTAATCGCATCGGTCTGAACAAAGTCATTGTACTCTCCGCTTACACCGAGTTTTCCGCAGACTCTGAAATTATAATCCCCGGCATTTTTCAGCTTATACCGGTATGTTGTATCTGTAATAGCCGTATCCACATTTTCCCATGTCTTACCGCCGTCATCTGATACCTGAAGCACATACATACCGTCACCGTCTGCTTCTACTGAATTCGTCCAGCTTACGGTAATGTAATCTCTTGTTTCTGCCTGCTGTGCTGTTACACTTTCAACTACCGGTGCCGTACCCTGCGCATAATAACATGCATTCTGGTCATACCGAACCGTTCCGTCTTCTGCTGTATATTTCATATTCTGAATCACAGCCTTGACCCCTGCAAATACAAAACCATAGGACACGGCTGTATTTTCACGGTCTGTCTGAAGCAGCATTGTTGAACTGTATTTATAAACGATCTGCTGCTCTTTATCGTCTTTTGGTGTAATGCTGATGGCCAGACCTTCATCTGTCTTTACAAGTTCAAATCTGACACGCGTTCCTAAAGTCACATTTCCTGTCAGTGTACCTGCCGCACCCACCATTTCTGATGAAGATTTGGAATAAATCATCTTTAATTCCGTACCTTTGCGGATACCTGCCGTTGCAATGCCGTTTTTGTTAAATGCACCAAAGAACACACCGTTAGAACTGCTTGTGCCGCACTCTAAAATTGTCACATCTGCCGTGAGCCTGTTTATGTCCGCTGTTTCATCAAATCCAAAGTAGCTGACACTGTCACTGATACTTTCTTTTCCGGTTAAAGTACCACCTGTCTGTGTAACGACCAGTCTTTGACCTGTCGGCTGTACAACCAGTGAATCTGCCGTACCGTAATCATATGTCTTTGGCATTTCCGGCTGTTCAACATATTCTACGTCCTTTGCTGCATAGACAACGGATATTTTTGAAAGATAAGCGCCTCCCGTTGATACGATTTCTACCGTTCCTGCATCTTTTGAATCATATTTATAAGTAGAAACAGCTTCTGCCGTACTTGCAGCCGTTCCTCCGATTGTATACAGTGCATACTGAGGCTGATACGCTTCAACTGAAACCGTACATTTTCCGCTGACCGGAACAACAATCTTTGCGCCGGTAGTAAACTGTGCTGAATTTGGTGTCGTGCCGTTTGGCTCCAGCTTACCGGTTGTTGCATCAATATAAAGTCCGTTATAATAGCCCGTTTTTCTATTAATGCTCTGCTGATAGTAGTTTCCATCATCACTGTATACAAAGGACCAGCTTGTCACTTCTTCAAATGTAAGTGTCTGTGTAGCTTTTTTCCCTGCAACCGTTACATATGAACCACTCTTTACATAATACGGCTGTGCAAGAAAATCTCCTGAAAGCTGTAACAGATACGTACCGTTTCTTAACGAGATTGCTTCCTTATTACTAAATATATAAGTATATCCATCATCCTGATTTACATAGGTATACGTGATATTTTTACCGCTTAAATCCGGTGTATCCGGCAGTGTAAGCGATACCTGATACGTAGGCTTTAATGCTGCCGTCATATTCAGTGTACTGTCTTCTGAATAAGTAACATTTTCTGCCGGTGCCGTCAGTTCATAGTCATTGACACCCTGTAATGCTACACTGTACGGCATATTCTTTTCGAGCTTTGCCGTATAGGTCTTGTTCTTTGTATCTACCGTAACTTCCGGCACATACTCCGTTTCCCCAGCTGCCTTAAACAAAACATCCAGGCTGCTGATATCATAATCATCAGCAAATCCGCTGATACTGCCTGTTACAACACAGGTACTTAATTTCACCAGCTTTAAATTTGCTGTAATATCTGAAAGACTTGCATTGCTGACTGTATGCGTTGTAACACCCGATGCAATCTGATATTCCGGGTCACTGACGGACAGTTCATATGTCATTTCTTCTGATTCAGCCGGAACTTCAATGGCATACGTGCCATTTGTAATCGTTCCTGTATAGGAAAGTCCCGTTGTCTGATTGGTTGCAACAATGGTTGTTCCATCAGGAATGGAACCTGTCGCTGTAACACTTCCTTTGATGACTGCCTTATCCAGTGTTTCACAGGAAATGGCAAGGGATTTGAAATAGGTATTGGTTAATACCTCTAATGTCAGTTCGCCCTCCTGTCCGTCTAAATAGCAGACAATCTCTACTTTTCTGCTGTTAGAATCCTCCGGTGCTGTCACATTGGAAATACATTCTGCTTTTAAAAGTCCTGTACCTGTGAGGTTTAAATGTGTACCGTCAAGCACTTCTGAAATGTCCGTTCCTGTACCGCCTTTGTATACAACAGCCGTTAAAACTGCCTTATCCCCAATGACCGGAACTGTCATCTTTGTTGTATTGTTTATCTGGATATAACTGCCGGACGGTGCAAATTTACCTGTAGATGCATCTACATATAAGACATCACCGTCTGTATTCGTATAAGTTCCTGTTGTATTCTGAATGGAACTTGTCGAATTGGATGCCAGCACACTGCCGTTGCTGTAAGTCCATTCTGCCGTCGTGTCCCCGCCTTCGGCAAAGCTGGCAGAAGTCACTGCAAGGCTGGTTGAAGAATCTACTGTCATTTCCTGAAAATATGTGTCTAATCCTACAGTGAGCTTAATTTCCTCTGTATTCTTTTCTACATTACCTGAAATTTCATATTTCTTCTCCTTACCGTTACTCAACGGCGTAACCGTCACATTGTCAAGTCCCGCTGCTGTTATATTCTCTGTGGTCATTTCACCAGAGGCTTGAATTGTAATTGTGCATCTCTTTGCACCTTTTATAATTGGGAACGTAAGTACGGTTCCGGATTTTACCTGAAAATCCTTTCCACGATTTGAAAACTTTCCCGCTGTTGCATCAACTTTCAATGCATCACCATTTGTATTAACCAGCGTACCAGTCTGGCCTGCTCCCTCCAACTTACTTGTTACATTATTGCTGCTGTCATACATCGTATCCGTGTATGTCCATGTTGCCGACATCTTTAATGCTGCCGCCGCTGTTACATGAAACAACCCTTCCGGAAACGGTATCACGGAAATAATCATGGCTGCCGCCATAATCATTGCTGCAATCCGCCGGAATTCCGGTTTTTTGCGTTTAATTCTGTCCATTTTTCTCTCTCCTTTTTTGTTTTTTCCCTTTCCTTAGTATCATTCTTCTTTTGTATGGAAATTAGCCTTATGTAGTTCTAGAGTACTATATTCGACAAAAGACGACAACTGATTTTTGGCTGTATTTTAGTAGAAACCACTGATTTTATTGTATTTTTGTAAATTTTTTATAAAAGTTTACAAAAGATAAGCCCCGCAGGAAAACAACACGTATATCACGCATGTTCACTCTGCGGGGCAGTCCCCCAATCAAAAAGCATTAAAATCTCTTCATTTTCCGGGAGCTTTAAAATCTGTGCCAGTTCAATCATCGTCAAATTTTTCATTGCTCTGCAATGAACATCCTGTCGTTCCCCCTAAAACAGAATATTCCTTAACCGAATGGGGAAAAACGCTGATTCCTGTTGTGATTGCACTTGCCGACTGGGGAAAATTACTGTACCACCAGGCGGGTGTTGACCTTCCCTGCTAAACACAATCCTGGCAGCGACAAATCCCCCGGAAAGATATGCCGTTTAAGCACATATCCAGCCGGGGGATTAAAGAATCCATCTTATAATCTGTATTTTATCTCTTGATTAAATATTTAACAAATCGCTGTAAACCTTTAATGCGCCGTCCGTTTCATGCGCAAGCACACGCTTTGCCAGCACCTTGCCAAGCTGTACGCCTTCCTGGTCGAAGCTGTTGACATTCCATAAGAAGCCCTGGAACATAATCTTATTTTCAAAATGCGCAAGCAGAGCGCCCAGTGACTTTGGTGTAAGACTGTCACCAATAATAATGCTGGACGGACGTCCGCCTTCAAAATTCTTGTTGCGGTTGTCATCTGACTTACCACAGGCAAATGCAACAATCTGTGCGGCAACATTTGCACACAGCTTCTGCTGGCTTGTACTGCCCTGAATTTCAATATCCGTGCCAATCTGGCTGTTTCTGAAACCTACAAACTGCAACGGCACAATATCCGTTCCCTGATGAAGCAACTGATAGAAGGAGTGCTGTCCGTTGGTTCCCGGTTCACCAAAGATGACCGGACCTGTCGGATAATCCACCGGTTCACCAAAACGGTTCACGGACTTACCGTTAGATTCCATGTCTAACTGCTGTAAATGTGCCGGGAAGCGGCTTAATGCCTGTGAATACGGAAGTACTGCCGTACCCGGATAGCCCAGTACATTGCGCTCATATACGCCGATAAGTGCATCTAACATTTCAGGATTTTCCATAACATTTTTATTGGCTGAAAGCTTGTCTTGTGCCGCCGCACCTTCTAAGAACTGTGCAAAAACGTCCGGTCCGAATGCCAGTGACAGTACAGCGCCGCCAACGGCTGATGTCGATGAAAAACGGCCGCCGATATAGTCGTCCATGAAAAATGCAGCCAGATAATCATCACTCTTTGCAAGCGGTGAAGTTTCGCTTGTTACGGCAATCATATGCTTTGAAGCATCTAAGCCTGCTTTCTTTAACGCTTCCTTTACAAAGGATTCATTGGTTAATGTTTCAAGGGTTGTGCCGGACTTTGACACCAGTACGAACAGGGCATGTGCCACGTCCACTGCATTTAAAACTGCGGCGGCATCATCCGGGTCTACGTTGCTGATAAACTGCGCCTTCATCTTTAACGTATTGTTCTTCTTTGCCCAGTTTTCCAGTGCCAGATACATCGCGCGCGGTCCTAAATCGCTGCCGCCGATACCAATCTGTACAACCGTTGTAAACTTCTCGCCTGCGGCATTGGTAATTTCGCCGTTATGTACTTTATTGGCAAATTCCGCAATCCGCGCCTGCTGTTTCACGTAAAATTCACGCTTGTCCACGCCGTCTGCTTCTACTGCATTACCCAGCTGTCCACGGGTCAGCTGGTGAAGTACCAGTCTGTTTTCCCCGGTATTCATTACCGCACCATTGTAGAGTTCTTCAAATTTTTCTGCAAGCTCAGCTTCTTCTGCCAGTGCCTTTAACGCGCCAAGCACCTCATCATCCACCTGCTTTGCAGCAAAATTATAAGAAAATCCCTCTGCCATCGGTACACTGTACTTCTTTACACGCTCTGCACCTTCTGCCCCTGACATTACCTCTGCCAGTTTCACGCGTTTTACCTCTGAAAGTGCCTTAAAAGTTTCCAGTGTGTCTAAATTCTTCCATGTAGCCATAACCATGTCCTCCCCAACATTTCATAATAGAATATGCGTATTTCAGGTAAAATAGAAACATTCCCTGATACCTTTGATACATATGTTAAATTATACTCTCAAACCTATTGAAGTTCAATGTCATAAATCGTAAATTTAGATGCATTTTTATTTTGACCACGTCAGTTCCTGCGTATCTTTACTGTAATCAAATTTTCCGTCATTTTTTTCTTCCAGCGCCTTAATTATGTGATAGGTATATTCATTATACGGGGTCGGAATGCCTAGTTCTTTTCCCATCCGCATTAACGCCCCGGAAAACATATCAATCTCGGTGTGCCGTCCCGCATCTAAGTCCTGCAATGTCGAATAGCGTGTCTTTGGCGGCACTGCACTGCCGTAGGAAGATGACTTGTCGGCTTTTCCGATGTCAATACCCTTTGCCTGTGCAATGGCTTCAAGCTCTTTTTTCAGTCCTTCACTGATGGCTTTCATATGCGTGCTATCGCTGTAACAGCCGACACCCGCGCCTAAGATTGCCTGCGGCAGGTTATTGCACACATTCAGGCGGAATTTGCTCCACATTTCTTCCTTAATATAGTCTGTTACACGGAAATGTATCTGCGCATTTTCAAAAAGTGTGCACACCGCCTGTACACGTTCACTCTCAAACGGCGGCTTGATTTCCCCGAAGATGATACCGATTGTCGTTTCGGGATTAAAGCAGTAACCGTTCTCTTCTTTGTGGGATGCCACTTTAATCAGTGCATGCAAAATGTTATCGGGATTCACTTTCTGCGCAATAATTTCTTCGCTGTCTACACCGTTCATTAAACTCATTACGATTGTGTGTTCTCCCACCGCCTGCGCAATGCTGTCCAATGCGCCCGGCAGTGCGCCGTATTTTAACGATACAATTAAAAGGTCTGCGCCGTGCGCTTCCTTTGGTGTCCAGACCTCCGGACGGTAAACCTGTCCGTTAATCAGACAACCGTTTTCTTTTAAGCGCCCGGCGCGCTCCCCTTCCGCAATCACTCCAAGGCTAAGATTCTCTGCCTGTGAAAGTCCCCATATTACATAAGAGCCAACCGCTCCCGCTCCTAAAACCGCAACTTTTTTTATCTGCATATTAATCTCCATTCCGCAGGCATTCTAATGCCGGAGGAATCGCGGACTGAATTTATTCAGTTCTGCGATAAAAAGCGGATTTGTGACGCCTGCGGCACAAAGCGCTGTGTGAACAAGCTTTCATTTATGGCTTGTTCACACTAATCTCCATTCTTACTTACTTTTCGTCAGCAGCTTCC